>Ga0067045_1029669_pt1 | contig 19054 bp, 18 predicted proteins | sample TerdegcTABiofilm_FD_59184 | JGI IMG/M metagenome (GOLD analysis project Ga0067045, IMG submission 59184) | Combined Assembly of (Gp0054472, Gp0054536) Wastewater bioreactor microbial communities from Singapore -Terephthalate degrading... | reverse complement strand
TCAACAAAATAATTACGATTAGGTTCGACCAGTGAAGTCTTTTGATTTTGATTGGGAAATAATAATCGTACATTTCCATTAGCATCATATCTAAATAAAGTGACATAGGAAATTTTATCGGTTCTAAAATAAATTCTTACTCTCTCACCCGGCACATAGGTAGCACCAATACCTTTGTCTAATCTTAGAGACATGGAGAAATCAGGTTTGGGATTAATTATCTGAATATTTCTTTTCATCTCTACTGGTGTTTCTGATAAAATCACAAGGTTTATGCTTATTAAGATCGCTAAAGTTAGTAGAAAGATTGATAACAATGATAAAAATATACTATCCAACCTGTGATTATAAATTATCTTCAATTTTTTCATATTAAATCCCTCCTATATTCAATAAATAAATTGGAAAATATTTTACCACTATCCTTATCCTTTGCTTAAAGGTCACAAAAGTTAGTAAAACAACGCATTTGATCATAAATAACAAACTTGTTTTAGTTATTCTTCATCCTCTCTATCATTTTCTAAATTAGGCCATCTTTTCTCTTTCCTAATAAATTTCTTGATAACAAATGCCACTATAAGCCATACCAATATAATAACACCTAAAAGTATAAATAATTCTCTATAGATAAGAAAGAGATTTCTAAGCTCTCTAATAATGATTTCCATTAATCCTCCCAACTATAGTTGCTTACCCAACGGTAAAGAGGTTAATTTTCAGAATTTTTGATATTATTGAAATTAAAAAAATTTTTTATAATCAATATTTTAAACTATAAAAATACTCTTATTTTCTGCTAATGATAAAGATTAGTTATTATTTTTTATCTTTCTGACTAATATGTAGTAGACGCTCAATTATTAAATATTTACTCCTTATAACAGTGTTTGAAAATGAAAAGATAAGATAGTAAAAACTATTATAGTTATTATGGTTCCTAAAGATAAGGTATTTAAAAGATAAGGTTGCGTTCTCTCTTTAGGAATAAAAAGTGGAAGAACAAATGGTGGTGGAAGAACAAATAGAGAATATAATGCTACATGATATAGGGCATCTAATTTTAAATGGAAGTAAAACAAAAACCGACTTATTAACGTAGCGAAAATCAATAAACATATACTACGTAAAGTAATTATTTTCAAGGGTAGTATAAAATTGTTCAGTGCTAATCTCATTTCATAACCAATAATAATTAAAATAAGAGGAATAGTAATATTAGCTAATAAACTAATGGCTTCTAATAAGCCTTTCAGAAAAAAAGTATTATATATCATTACCTTTATACCAGTAATATTAATCAGCAAACCAGCTATTATAGCTATAATGAAGGGTGAGGAAAAGAACCTTTTTATCAGCAAGATATAATTTGGTGTCTTCTGATTAAGATAATACAGTATGGCCATCAAAATAAACCAGACATATAGCTCCTGTCCTAAATCGAGTAGAGCAAAATATTTGATATTATCAAGTCCATAAATAGCTCCAAAAAGTGGTATACCCAGCATGCCTACTTCAAATCCGGTAAATAGCAGGGGGAAATAAGGATCTACTATCCTAAAATAAGGATAAAATATTTTTCCCAAGAAGAGCATAATAAGGTTAATTAAAAAGATGGTAACTATAATCATCCAGTATTCTGCTCTAATTTGCATTTCTAAAAAAGCAATAAATAAAAGAGCAGGTAGTGAAATATTAATTATAAATTTTTTTAATTCTTCGATAGTAATCTCGGAAACAAATCTTTTAATTCTAAAGATGTTTCCGATTACTAAGAAAATAAATATGGGAATAATCTTTTCAATAACTACCAATTTAATTTACCTAACCTGATATGTTTTTTACTGAAATGAAAATTATTGAAAACACTACTTGTTCGATTTAACAAACCATCCTTTTTGTTACTTTTACTCCTACTTTTACCTGTATTGTTTTTAAAAGCTCTTCTCCTCGGAGTAAGAATTCAATATTTTCCCAATAGATAATATACTTGACACTATTTTTTACTATAATTTTCTCCCATTCAGGAATTATAGTTTTTAAAATAAGGCATTAAAGTCATTATCTTCTGGAAAAAATCAGTAGATACAAAATCAGACAAAGTATCCAGATGATCATCAAAATGGTAATAATAAGGAACATACCCCAGGTATTTAACTTTATAACTTTCTATCAAATTACTAATGCTTTTACTCTTATTTTTGCTAGTACACATATTTTCAATTAAACCAATAATCTTTAAATCTTGCTCCCTAATTATTTCTATGATTTTGGTTACCACATTTATAGAAACCCTGGAAGGGGTAGTAATAATTAAAAAATTACCATTTCTTATATACTGTAATAAATCAAGAAAGGGATCAGCCATTCCTGGAGGCATATCAAGAACCAAAAATTCTATATCATCCCATCTGGTTACCGCCATAAGTTCTAAAAAAGCATCGGTATACTCCCTACCCCTAATGGGCAAGGGTTTTCCCTGGGTATAATAAGCCACAGACATGAATCTAACCCCTCTCACCTCTTCTGGTAATATCCCCTTTTCTTCCTCAGGAAAATGATTTTTGGTATTCAGTAAAACATGATCAGAGGCACCCCAGAAATCCAGATCAAGTAAACCGGTTTTATATTGTTCAGCCAATGCTAAGCTCAGGGCAGTGGAAATTACCGATTTTCCCACTCCTCCTTTCCCGCTTACTACTGGAATAATACATTTGATGGCAGCAAATTTTTCTCTTACTATAACCTCTCTTGGATCAATCATCATATCCTCCCGGAAATGTTTTTCTTAATAATCAGAAAATTTTTTAATTTATTCAGAATCTTCACCGCTAATTTCATCAATATAAATTCCTCTACCCTTGACTACCTCAAAATCACGACTACCACATTGAGGACATCTTATAAAGGAATGAACTACTTCTGGAACAAAGTGGATGGATTCTTTCAGGGAATAATTACCCAAATCTACCTCTTCTAGTTCCCAGACATTGTGACAATTTCTACATTGAAAAGTAGCTTTCTCCTTTAAAAAAATAAATTTTGCCTCTTGGGCTATAGTCCCCTTCTTTAAATTATCCAATCCAAACTTAACAATATCTTTTTCAATTCCTTGCAATTCTCCTAACACTATCTTGATTTCAGTCAATTTCTTAATATTTCTCTTTGTCGCCTCTCTAATCGATGATTTTAATACCGCCTCAGCTAAAGACCATTCATGCATGGTAACTTCCTCCTTCCTAATAACAGCTTACTAATATCAGATAGAAACAAAATATAATTTTAATTTCATACTAGCTTATAGGGTAAATCTTCTCATGGCTTTTCTATTTTAACATATAATAGCATAACTTTTTAGAAATAATTTTTCAGGATTTTTCTCATTATTTTTATTTTAACTTTTTTCACCATATAAATTTATTTTCAATTTTTAAATTTCTATGAATCTCAAAACAAAATTGGTCCTTCAGTTAGTAAGTTCATTTTTCTTATTTTTATAACAAAACTTCATCTATTTAAGTTAAATAATTTCTTGTCTTCTTTACCCAACATGGATAACATTATCAAAAAAAGTTAACGGTAAGTTAAAAAATGCAGAAATAAATTATGAGATAAATTTTGTCAGATTATCAATAAAGTGATAATATATTTATGACCATTTATTTTTAAAATTAAGAAATATCTTCACAATTTCAGATTTATGGACTAAAATTATGGAGCAATAATTATCTTATGAATATTATCTTTTTTAATCTTTTTGGTGGATTAGCCCTTTTTCTCTATGGTCTTTTTACCTTAAGCGATGGATTAAAGCAAGTATTTTATAAAGAGCTGAAAGATATTTTAAAAAAGATTACCTATAATTCTCTCCGGGCAGTGGGATTTGGTGCCTTTATTACGGCTATTATTCAAAGTTCCAGTATTACTATAGTTACCCTTATCGGTCTTTTAAATTCCAGTATGATCAATTTAAAACAAGCTATTGGCGTAATGCTGGGAGCAAAAGTCGGGACAACCATTACCGCACAGATAGTGGCATTTAAAATTGGTCTTTATTATTTTCCATTTATTATTCTAGGTTGTTTTTTATTTTTCTTTTCCAGACAAAAAAAATTACATAATATCGGGCAGATTGTCCTCGGTTTTGGTATTCTATTTTTAGGAATGCAGACTATGTCACAAGGGGCTCAAGCTATTCAAGAAATTTCTTTTATCAATAATATTCTTTTTAGTTTTAGTCATAATGCTCTATTAGGTATTATCACTGGTGCCTTGTTTACTGCTATCATTCAATCCAGTTCAGTGACTACTGGTCTGGTTATTGCTATGGGAATGGAAGGTGTACTTACTTTATCTGCTGCTATACCTATCATTATGGGTGCAAATATCGGTACTTGTATTACCGGTTTATTAGCATCACTGGGATCCTGCAAATCAGCTAAACGTCTTGCTATGGCACAACTCACAGTAAACATTATTGGAGTATTGCTTTTTTCCTTCTTCCTTTTTCCTTTTGTTAAGCTAATCTCTGTAACCAGTTCCGATTTGGGTCGGCAAATTGCTAATGCTCATACTTTTTTTAATGTCTTTCTTGTTCTTGCGGCCCTACCTTTAATTAATTGGTTAAAATATCTGTCTATTAAAATAATACCGGGTCAAGTAGAAGAAATTGACCGAGGAATAAAATTTTTAGAATACAAGATTCTAAATATTCCCAGCTTGGCTCTACTACAAGCTCAAAAAGAAGTTTCACGAATGGCCAATATTGCCAAAGGAATGCTAGAGAAATCTCGTAAGGCTTTATTTTCTGGAGATTATGATCTGATTAACATTGTAAAAACAGAAGAATCAACAGTAGATGAGCTTCACCATATTCTTGATGATTATTTAACCAAAATTTCTACTCAAGCATTTGCTAAAGAAGAATCTCAAAAATTAGCTATTTTGATTCATAGTGTTACCGATATTGAAAGAATAGCAGACCATGCCCATAATTTAGTGGAAATAGCAGAATTTAAATTTCAAAAAAATATAATCTTTTCTCACCCAGCCGAACAGGAATTAAAACAGCTGTTTCTAAAAGCTGTGGATTCCTTTGCTTATGCCATAGAAGCTCTGGAAAAAAATAGTAATGAAATCGCTCAAGAAACTATTCACCTGGAGAACGAAATTGATCTTATGGAAGAAAAAATGAGACAGAATCATTTTGATAGGTTAAAAGCAGGGATTTGTCTACCAGAATCGGGACCAATATATTTAGAAATTATAATGAATTTGGAGCGAGTTTCCAATCATTCAGAAAATATTGCTAGTGGAGTAATAATGGGTTTTTAGTAACTCTGCTCTGTTACCCTACCTGGCAAAGACTACTAATCATTTCTTGATCTACTTTTTTCTATTTTTAGGGTATCTTCACCAATATTATTTAATTTGTTGGAAAGCTTGCTCCAGGTCTGCTAGTAAATCTTCTGGTTCTTCAATACCAACCGACAGTCTAACCAAGCCTTCTGATATACCCGCTTCCCAAAGTTCCTCCCTGGAATATGCGGAATGGGTCATAGAAGCTGGGTGTTGAATTAGTGAGTCCACATTACCCAGGCTTACTGCCAAATGAATCAATTTCACATTATTCATTAGAGTAATTCCGGCTGGTAAACCACCCTTAAGTTCAAAAGCTATCATAGCGCCAAATCCTTCAGCTTGTTTCTTAGCCAGATTATGCTGGGGATGAGAAGGTAATCCGGGATAATAAACAGTTTCTACTTTAGGATTTTCTTCTAACCATTGAGCTACCAGTCTGGCATTAGATTCATGTTTTTCCATCCTTACTCCTAAAGTCTTCAAACCAATGTTTAAAAGCCAGGCATCAAAAGGACTCATAACAGCTCCTATATCTCGCTGGGTTGTTTCTCTAATCTTATCAATTACTTCTTTACTACCAATTGTTACTCCTCCGATAACCAAACCATGCCCTCCGATATACTTTGTAGCACTATGAACCACCAGATCGCAACCCAATTCTATCGGTCTCTGCCAGTATGGAGTCATAAAGGTATTATCAACTATTACCATTACCTCATACTTATGGGCAACCTTTGCCGTCTCGGAAAGATCTACCAAACTCATATTGGGATTAGCCGGAGATTCTACATAAATTATTCTGGTATTTGGTTTAATGGCCCTTTCAATATTTTCGATCTCTGTAGCATCAACATAAGTTGTTTCTATATTAAATCTTTTTATAAGTTGAGATAAAAAAACATGTGTACAGCTATAAAGAGTCCTGGCAGCAACTATATGGTCACCAGCATTAACTAAAGCCATAATTGTTGCCGATATTGCTCCCATTCCGGAACCAAAAGCAACAGCTTCACTGCCCCCCTCTAAAAGAGCCATCTTTTTTTCAAAATCTCTCACAGTAGGATTACCTAACCGAGTATAAATATATCCATCTTCGGTTCCAGAAAATCTCTTTGCTCCTTGTTCTACATTTTCAAACACAAAGGTAGAAGTTTGATATATCGGTCTTATGTGGGAACCAGTTAGAGGACAGGGTTCAGATACTAAAGCCTTAGTCCCCTTTTTTAATTTACTATAATCCATTTCCTTAACCTCCTATAAATTTAAGCCTAATAATCATATCTGAAACCAGACTTCCCTCTGTTTTAATATCTGTAATTTCTAGCATTCCCTCAAGTTTTTCTACTAGGTCTACTACATTCCCTATAACAGAGTTGAAATCAAGAAAAATTAATCCTTTTCTCGAGTGATTAGTTTTATAATGTACTAGAAATTTGATATAGTTATATTTTTATACAGTGAATATAGCACTTTATTTATTATATTTCAAGCCAAATCCTGTTGAACCAATTAGACTTTAGGTTGCTTGCAAACAAAAAAAGTATAAGTTATAATATATAGGTAAGCTTTATCTTATTGAAGAAAACCACCATTAATTAAGTCAGGGATTATTGTTATGGAAAAAGAACAATGCTCTAGTCCGCCCTCCCGAATTACATCTGGACTTCTTAAATTATTTTTCATTAAAGAAATGGGTATATTAATAGCTTTTATAGCTATTTGTTCCTTCACTGCAATAATTAATCCCAAATTCCTATCATCTTTTAATATGCTAATTATTGTCAGACAGATTGCTATCTTTGGTATAATTGCTATTGGAGAAACTTTCGTTATTATTACTGGAGGAATTGATCTTTCCCCTGGTTCGATAGTTGCTTTAAGTGGTATCATTGTTGCCTGGTTTATAGTTAACGGTCTGGGAATTTATTTATCGATAATTTTGGTATTACTAATAGCAGTTGCTATCGGTATTTATCATGGTATCTTTGTTAGCAAACTGCATGTACCCCCTTTTGTAATCACCCTTGGTACTTTTTCCATTGCCCGTGGCTTGGCTGCTGTCATTACTAAAGGTTGGCCTATAATTAATCTACCAAGAAATTTTAGCTATCTCTGGGAAGGATATTTATTGGGGATTATACCTATGCCGGTAGTAATTTTACTTATTGTAGTTATTCTAAGTATCTTTATTTTAAATTATTCCGTACTCGGTCGTCACATTTTTGCCGTAGGAGGAAATATTGAAGCTGCTCGTGTTTCCGGCATCAATGTAGATAAAATCAGAATTATTGTTTATATAATTAGTGCCTTATTTGCCTGCATTGTAGGAATACTAATAACTGCCCGATTATCTCAGGGTAATCCTAATACCGGTCAAACTTATGAATTATATGCTATTGCCGCTTCAGTTATTGGTGGAACCAGCTTATTTGGTGGAGAAGCTACCCTGTATGGGGTGTTGATTGGTGCAGCTATTCTCTCTGTTATCTGGAACGCTCTGGTATTGCTAAATGTATCTGCCTACTGGCATCAGGTAGCCTTAGGTGTAGTTCTCATCAGTGCAGTAGTCATGGACTTATTAAGAGAAAGAAAAAAATAAATTATTTTTTTCCTATTAAATACTTAAAATTTCTCACACTAATTTTTTATTAAATCTGCTCCCACCATTAAATTTGCCACTTCTTCTGGCGTTGTTTCTGAAATCCTTTTATCACCAACCATTTCTCCTTCTCTTAAAACCATAACCCGATCACCTACTAAAAAAATATCTTGCAAGCGGTGACTGATAAATATTATGGATACTCCTCCAGAATTTTTGATTCTATTAATTAAATCGAGTAATTTACTAACAGCTTTGGGACTAAGAGCAGCAGTTGGTTCATCCATAATAATTACTCTGGCTTTACGGGAAATACTCCTTCCTATTGCCACTGCTTTTTGTTGTCCTCCAGAAAGGTTACTAACTCGTTCTCTTGGATTTTTTATATTAATTTTCAATTGTTCTAAAACTTTTTTTGATTCCTCTTCCATCTTCTTCCGGTCCAAAATTTGAATTGGTAAACTTAAAAAATTCTTTTTTAATTCTCTTCCTAAAAAAATATTCCCTGGAACATCAATATTACCAGCTAGAGCCATATCCTGGTAAATCATCTCAATACCCTTATCACGTGATTGGTGAGGGTGACTAAAGTGCACCTTTTCCCCTTCAATATAAATTTCACCAGAACTGGGCGTATATGCTCCGGTTAATATTTTCATCAATGTTGACTTACCAGCTCCATTATCGCCAACTAAACCGGCTACTTCATTATGATATAAGACCAGATTAACTCCTTTTAGGGCTTGAACTGTACCAAAAGACTTACAAATTCCAACCATCCTGATCAAAGGTTCTTTTTTCTCCATAGAACAAGTTAGCTCCTCTTCTTTCTAACAATTCTCCAGGTTAAAAATTCAAAACATTTTTTAAATTTTTAACCTGGAGAAATAGATTAATAGAACGCTATATATTTACTTTATTGTATCACAATTTTTTTAACCATATTAATATTATACTGCATTAGTATCTACTATATTTATAGTTTAAATTCGTGCTGCACTCCCCACAAATCCATTTGTTTTACATAATCAGCGAGATTATCTTTGGTTACCACATCAACTCCAGTATCCACTATAATATCACCCTCAACTGTCCTGGGTAGAAGCATAAGAGTATTATCAACTCCAATTTTCTTCATCAGCATTAAAAGGGTTACACTATGATAGCCCATATAGTACTGTCTCTGTCCAACAGCAGCATCAATTATACCATCATTAATCATGAACAGATGCTCATCAGTAGTATCAAAACAGACAATATGCACCTGTCCTACTTTACCAGCAGACTGCACTGCTTTACCAGCAGCCGGGCCATTGAAGGCATAAACACCAAAGAAACCGGCTAAATCAGGATGGTCCATTAAGGCTGTTTCGGCCAGCTCAACTGCTTTGGAGGTATCTTCATAGTCACAAAGAATAGGTTCAATCACTTGAATATCCGTTCCAGCTATTCCATCCCTAAAACCTCTCATTCTTTCAAGAGAATTCATGGCAGTCAAAGAGCCAGTACAAATAGCAACCTTGCCCTTTCCACCCAATATTTCAGCCATTTTCTTACCAGCAATTACCCCAGCACTATAGTTTTCAGTCCCCATATATAACAATCTTCCACTATTTGGGGAATCAGTATCTTGAGTAATACAAGGTATACCTCTATCCATAGCTTTCTGAATCACCGGAATAACTGCATCGGGGTCAGAAGGTGCAAAGGAAATCCCATCAAATCCCATAGCAATCCATTGTTCTAAGGTATCTATTTGCCTGCTGATATCTTCAGTCATAGGGACATAAAAAGTTGCATCTACATCAAATATTTTCGCTGCATCCTCCATTCCCTGTCTTACTACATCCCAGTAGGGATGAACAGATTTTCCCAGAACTCCAATTTTAATTTTTTCCTGAGCTACTGCAGTTAAAGAAAGAGAAATAAGAAATACAATAAGAGTGACAATTATTAAAAACTTTTTCATTGCTTTCCTCCTGTTTTCTTCCTTTATGGAAAATAACAAAAAAATTCTTTTCTAAGTAAAAATAGAAATTATAAGAGTAAAGTTAATCAATCACCTCCTTTCTCAAAAATATAATCGAACTAAGAAAGTAATCAGGTGTAATGATAGCAACATCAAATGTGGTATATTTACTACTAGTGCTAGTTGGTTTTAAGTAGCGTTTTATGAAATTAAGGATAGAAAATGTTTATAGATTATATTATTTATTCTAGCCTTTTTAATGATAGGATATTTTAAAATTATTGTCAATACTTTTTCTATTGTTGATATTTATTAAAGTTCTATTTATACTATAATTTAGGAGTCAATCCCAATTTTCTGTAAAATTAAATAGCCACCAATCCTCCTTGGTTCTGACTCCTTCTTCCCTTTGTTTTATTTCATATAAGAGAGCATCATCTTTTTGTGAGATTTGATCCTCTTTGGTTATCTTCCAATGCCTTCTACCAGTCTGCCCTTCCTCATCAAACTCCATAATTCTCAGGGAGACATAGTGCAGACCGGATTCTTGATTTGGGGAAATACCGATTACTTTAGAACATTGTTTGAGATCTTTATTGATTACACCTTCAATTCCATTGGTGGTTCTTATCTTGCAACGGTGAAAAGTGGGGTAATCTAAGTATGTATAAGAGTAAATTCCCGTTCCTCTTCCAACATCTGACTGACCTTGGGATAGCTTTGTTCATATTCTTGGGGCATCATCTGGGCTATGGTAGTGGCCATCTCTCTGGCGGGAGAATTAAAGACCTGCCTGAAATATTCAGCCAATGTTACTTTTTCCTTATAGGGAACATAGGATAAGACATTACCCATAAAATGACCGATATAGCGTTGATGAGTTGTATTGGGGATATCTCCTGTTGGGCCTTTAGGAGTCCCCATAGTTTTCAAACAATTGAGTCGGAAAGGAAAACTCCCGAATCTGGAGTTTGTCCAAAAGCAGACTACCGACTCTGGTATGCAAAGACCTGGGCTTATAGCCATTCCGATTGGCCTTTCGCTTGGTATGATCCCTCTGGTGGGATAGTACACCGACCTGTTGATCTCTTTCTTCTTCCATAATTTATTGTAATAACATTCTCATCATTTCCTTCAGGAAATCTCCATGCTTGGAGAGTGCTTCTTGCAAAATAGTCTTAATTGACTTACTATTGTGTTGGGTCATCTTGAATTATCCTCCTTAATATTTTGATGATCTTCTATTTATTAGGGAGGTTCTGGATGGTCCATTTCAAGTTATTGTTTTAATTAACCTTTTTTACTTTTACAGAAAATATAGTACATACTCTAATTTTTAGAAAAGGATATAAAAAATAATAGCAAATTACTATAAAAAATTATAAAATATTTTAATAATATTAATAAGAAGGGATCGGACAAATGCCTTATCTTTTGGGATATGATATTGGAAGTTCATCAATAAAAGCAAGCCTAATTGATTCAGATACCGGTCAACTGATAGCTAAAGCCAGTTCTCCACAGCAGGAATTACCAATTATAGCATGTCATTCTGGCTGGGCAGAACAAAATCCTGAAATATGGTGGGAACATCTAAAATTATCTACTCATCAGATCTTATCTCAAAGACCTATTGCTTCTGAGAACATAAAAGCTATTGGTCTTGCCTACCAGATGCATGGATTAGTTCTAGTAAATAAGAAACAACAGGTCTTGCGTCCTGCTATTATCTGGTGTGACAGTCGTGCAGTGGACATAGGACAACAGGCTTTTTTAGAACTGGGAAAAGAGAGATGTCTATCTATCCTATTAAATTCTCCAGGCAACTTCACTGCTTCTAAATTGAAATGGGTAATGAAAAATGAACCAACTATTTTTAATCAAATCTACAAGATTATGTTACCTGGTGATTTTGTAGCTATGAAAATGACTGGACTGATTAATACTACCCCTTCTGGTTTATCAGAAGGAATTTTATGGGATTTTCGGAAAAACAAAGTTGCAAAGATGCTCCTCGAATACTATGGTATTACTGAAGAAGTTATACCTGACATAATTCCCAACTTTGCTCTTCAAGGAAAGCTTACCACCTCCGCAGCACAGGAGCTGGGATTAAAAAAGGGAACTCCAATATCCTATCGAGCTGGTGATCAGCCTAACAATGCCTTTGCTTTAAATGTCTTACACCCTGGTGAAATTGCTACCACTGCTGGAACTTCTGGAGTTATTTACGGTGTAATCGATCAACCAGTCTATGATCCTGAATCAAGAGCTAATACCTTTGTTCATGTTAATCACCATAACAACAACCCCAGGTATGGTGTACTGCTATGTCTTAATGGATGTGGGATTTTATATAGCTGGTTAAAAAATAAAATTCTTTCTTTCTATTCAAATACACTTTCCTACCACCAGATGGATAACTTATCCTCTCAAGCCCCAGCTGGATCAGCAGGTTTATTTGTCTTTCCCTTTGGTAATGGAGCGGAAAGGATGCTAGGAAACCAGAATATCGGTGCAATTTTTCAAAATGTGGATTTTAATAGACATGAATTAAAACATCTCCTTAGAGCATCCCAGGAAGGAATTGTTTTTGCTTTGAATTATGGCTTTGAAATAATGAAAGATATGGGGATTAAAATATCCCTAGTAAGGGCTGGTAAAGCCAATCAATTTTCCAGTACTACTTTTCAAAAAATATTCGTTGCAGTTACTGGGATTCAATTAGAATTGTTTAACACTGATGGTTCAGAGGGCGCAGCACGTGGAGCAGGAGTAGGTGCTAAAATCTATCCTACCATTGATGATGCTTTTGTGGGATTAGAAAGAAGCGCTATAATATACCCTGACCAACGTCATCAGGAGATTTACCAAGATATTTATCAGCACTGGGTCTGTACATTAAATCATTTTAAGAATAGAGGATTTTGGACCTGAAATATCACTCCCTTTATTTTTTGTTACTTTTAAGACTGATTCCCAAGCCAATACTGTATTACTTTCATCTATGTAATTATTTTGCTAAAAATATACCTTTCACCATTAAGTAAAAGTGATGTTCTATCTATTCAAGAAAGATGAAAAATTAACATAAACACAAATATTTATATCTCTTGAAAATCAAACTAAATAAGAATGCTACCAGTTTAGTGGTTAATCTTACCCTTTTATTATTTTTAAATTATAGACCCTCTTTTATTCTATAACCCTGCTAACATTAAGATATTAATTTATTTTTCATCGTTCTGTATTTATGTTAGAATAAGAAAAGTAGCAATGGTTATTATTTGATTATAGGTAATGGTCAGAGCTAAATTGAAAAATATTAGTAAGGAGGTACATTTAGTAATGAAAATCAGGAACAATATCTCAGCAAGTAGAATATTTTTATGTGGATTATTAATATTATTCTTACTATTAATTTTAATAGGACCTTCTTTATCTACTGAAGAAGCTCCCAAAATCCTGATAACCTCAATCGGTCAAAGTCCTGATGCCAGAATGGTTAATGTACTACTATCCCGCTTTCAGATTGCATCTGCTTATGAACAGATTGCTTCACCAGAAATTATAAGAGATTTTCAAATTGTTATTGCTGTAGTTGGTGGTAGCTCAAAAGGATTAGGAGCAGCTGGTATTAACCAGGATGAAGAAATAGCCCGAGCAAAAACTCTAATTCAGGAAATTAAAACCCAGGAAATAAAATTTTTAGTGATGCATATTGGTGGTGAAGCTCGAAGAGGTGCTCTCTCCGATGCCTTCTTAGATGAGGTTGTCCCCTATGCAGACCACTTGATTATAGTAGAATCAGGTAATAAAGATGGCTATTTCACTAAAATGAGTGAAAAATATGATATACCATTAGAAATAGTAGAAAAAATTGCTGATACCGGCGAACCAGTTAAAGCCTATATTGAAGAACATTTACCATAAAAAGACCATTAAATTTAGCAGATGGGTTTTAAGGAGGGTTATCCTTAAAACCCTTTTTTATAATTTTTCACCATAATTCTAAAATAAATAATTTATGAACTTTGATATATTTATAATTGATATAGTCAAATAATTACTTTTAGACCTGTTAGTTAAGGTTTTAAGAGATAATTACCATAACCCTTTTCCAATAATTCTTGATATGATGGGATACCATGATATTGTACCATCTTATCTGGAAATAAAAAACCCATATTATCTATCAATACCTTTATTGCACTCAGATGTCTACCTACTCTTTCCTCTATGGGATGTCCATTCTCATCATAGGGAACATATAATCTTCCTAACTCAGCTGCTTTTACATACATTTTGTCCTTACCGGTTAACACCAGAGCTTCGTCTGTTCTACCCCTTATTCTTCCCTGGCTGGCATTGGCTGTTTCCATCAGGATGGCCATAGTATCACTATAATCTCCCCATTCCCGATGAGTTAATCCCCGAAAGGAAGGAGGAGAAATTTCCAGATTATAATTCAGATTTTCCATCTGTAAATCTAAAATAGCAAAACTGGCTAAATCTATAGCCCTTTCATGGGCAACAATGGCATTGATAACTGGATATTCTGGAGAAGCTTCATGTAAATCTATAGACAGATCGCATTCTTCCTTTCTGATAACTGACATAATACCATAACAAACCTTTTCCGTATAATTACCATCAGGGGTTCCTGGATATCCTCTATTTAAATTACGAGTTTCCGAACCAGAAAGAGATTGCCCAAATTGATTAATGTAAATGTCAGGATCGGGCCACTGATGGATGGGGTTAGTTGCACGTGAACCATATCTAAATTTTCTTATACCGTACGGAGTCTCAAAATGAATCTTACGAGGAGACCCTTCTTGAGGATCATTATGAGAAAACCCACTTAGATTAGCTTGTGGAATAATAATCATCCTGCCTTGTGTTACTACCGCATTTTCTACCAATAAAACAGCAGTAAGCATAGCTGCTGGTTCATTGGGATGAGTACCTCCTAAAACAAAAACTGTACCTCCCGGTTCATCACCTTCTAAAAAATAAATGGTAGTATCACAGTATTCCCCTTGTAATTCTGGAAAATAATCACTTAATTTGGCGGTTCTGGTTACTCCCGGTCCCTCTACAATAATATCCAGTTTCCATTGATCAATAAATTCTAAAGCAGACCATAATGCAATAAAGAAAGAAAAACACATTAAAAATATGGCAATTTTTTGATTCTTTTTCATCTTCTATTCCTCTTTCTCTTTATGGTATATTGGTAAATTAGCAGCTTAGTTAAAATTTTAAGAATAATCATTTTATCATAAAAAACCTTAGAATAAAGGGAATAATCACAAGGGCACCGGTAAGCTGATTCCAGATATTTTCCTCCTTAAACATTTCTCGAATAATTAAGATAGTCAGAAATAAGATAATGATACGGTAAGTAATAGTAATAATAGCCATTATTCTTTTTCTCCTTTTTCCATAAATTACAACAAAATATTAGCAACAACATTAGCAAAAATAATAATTACTATACACCAGATGCCAGTAATAATGGCAGGTAATACGCAATATTTTAAAACTTTGAAGTAATTCTTTTCCCCCACCACCTGTGCTGCAAAAATTCCAGCTAATGCCGTAGGAGGCATTAAATCTCCCAGGGCGGCTAATTGAGACAATGCCGATACCGTTATTACCGGGCTACTCTCCAGTAAAGCCAGGGCAAAGGGAACACCTAAAACCGATGCTGACCCATAAGCAGAAACTGCACCAAAAAGAGGCATGCTGATGGCAATTCCTAAATATAATAAAAAAGCTGGTAAACTTAGACAATTAATAACAATATAACCTCTAACCCCAGTCAATGTCATAACTTGTATAAACATGCCTACTCCCATCAGAATACCTAGAACCGGTAAAGCATCGTGAATGGCTTCCTGGGAGATGCTCAAAAAATTGAATTTTTTACCGGAAAAGATTCCAATGAGGGCAGAAACTAAAAAATAGATAGACATTCCCAAAGTAGGAAATAATTTGGGAAAAAAGGTTTCTCGTAACATCAAGACCAATAAGACAATAATAGGTAAGAATAATCTTGGACCAAAATCAGCAAGATATGAAGTAGGAAGACTATCCTTTATCTTCTGATAATTAAAAATACTCAGATACTTTCTTCCCAAAAATAAGCTGGTTAAAATAATTAAAGGAACGGTTACCAATAACAAAGGCATGGTAAAACCGATATAAGGTAAATCTATTCCTCCTCCTATGATTAGGGCATTAACATTGATAGGAGGAGCTGCTTCACCAAAAACTGCCGCCATCGCCACTACGGCTGCAGTAATTTCCTTGGGAAATCCCATATAAATCAATACTGGAGAAACAAGAACGCCTCCCGTCAAGACTGCAGCAGTTGCAGAACCAGTAATCATTCCGGGAAAAACCACTATAAAAGATAAACCAATAATTAATAAAGCTGGTTTGGAATAATATTTTTCAATTAACCATCTGGTTATGGTATCCATCATACCATTATATTGAACGACCTTCATAAAAATCATAGCAGTAGAAATTACCAGAATAGTATTAAGGTAATTAAAACTTCCTTCTATCAGGTGACGGATTGGAATTCCAAAACCTGCAACTAAAGTACCAAAAATAGCAGATATTGCCATAGCAATACCTACTGGAATTTTGAATTTAAAACAGCTTATGGCAAATACGCCAACCATTACTATAAAATAAAGTAATTCAATACTAAGCAATTTTCCCCTCCCCCTGTTATGGGAAACGGTTCTCTGAACATGATATATTATTTCTTTCATAAAAAAGAATATCCAGAGAACCGTTCCCCTGAAATGATATTTAATAGCCTATTGCTATTCCATCACGACGTGAATCACCACCACCAAATAGTACACCATTTCTCAGCATTATCCCCTGAGCACCACCAAAATAGAGGTCATGAGAGCCTCTTACTATCACTTCATTACCTAACAATTGCAAAGCTTCCACTGTAAAAACAGGAATACGACTTTCCACATAGATAGGCATCGCTTTACCTGCTGAAGAAAAGGCATGCATACGAGGTGCTTCAATAGCTTCATCCATTCCCATACCAAAATCAATAACATTAGAGATAATCTGTGCCATGGCAGTAAATATTCTGGTTGCACCAGGAGAACCTAAAACCATAAAAACCTCTCCATCCTTTTCTACAATGGTTGGTGACATACTGGAAAGTGGAGTTTTTCCTGGTTCAGGGGCATTAGGAGATTCTGGATTGGAGGAAAAGTCATCCATTTCATTATTCATAATTATACCCACCCCGGGGACGATTACACCAGAACCAAAGAAATAATTAATAGTCTGAGTTAAGGCTACCGCATTTCCTTCAACATCTATGACCGATATATGGCTGGTACTTTGATGTTCAAATTGGCCTGGCTCACCAGCTGGAATTTCTAATTTTGGCTTAGTAACGTCAATCTGTTCGGCCAGAAATTTGGCATATGCCTTAGAGGTAAGTCCTTTTAGGGGTATATCAGTAGCGAATGCTGGATCTCCCATATATTTAGCTCTATCAGCAAAAGCCATCTTCATTGCCTCAGCCATAACTGAAATATGTGTAGGTCCATGATAATTCATACTAGCTATATCAAAATTTTCCATTATATTCAAAATCTGAATCAAGTGAGTACCGCCAGAGCTGGGAGGTGGCATTGAGAAAATATCATATCCCCGATAACTACCACTAACTGGCTCATATCTTCGAACCTTATAATCCTCTAGGTCCTGAAGAGTCATAATACCACCTGTGGCTTGAACAGCATCAACTATTCTTTGACCAAGTTCACCACCATAGAAATGATAAATACCATTAGCTAAAATCTCTCGATAAGTATTTGCTAGATCCTTCTGTACAAGTACCTCCCCCGTTTCTAAAGGAACACCATCCTTAAGATAGGCAATGGCAAAAGGATCGTTCCAGTTAACTAACTTATCGTAATTATCTTTGATCATACTACTAAATGTTTCGGTAATTTCAAAACCATTTTCCATGTAGTTAATAGCAGGAGTCATTACTTCTTCTAAAGTCATGGTGCCATATTCATCCAGAGCGGTTTTTAGTCCCATTAATGTACCTGGAACAGCAATTGCCTTCCCTCCTAACTGAGACCATTTTTCTTCTTTGGCCTGATCAGAAGCAAACATATCTTTGGTAGCAGCAGCAGGAGCACGTTCTCGATAGTCTATCACTATAATCTCTCCTGTTTCAGCAAACCTTATTAACATAAAACCACCACCTCCTATTCCAGAGGCATTTGGTTCCACTGCATTGAGGGCAAATGCTGTTGCTACAGCGGCATCTATAGCATTACCACCATTTTTTAATATCTCCACACCGATCTGAGCAGCAAGAGGATGAGCAGCAGCAACCATACCATGAGCAGCAATAGCATCTTTTGGAGTATGTCTATCTGTAGCAAATGAAGAGTTTGTAGAAAATAGCATTACCAACATTACCAAACTAATAAGAAGAATATTTTTAAATTTTGTTCTCATTTTTTTCTCCCTTCCTTAATTATTTTTAATTTCAAAAAAATTGTTTACTTTTATTTATTCCACCTCCCATCTAATTTTAATTTATTTTTTATTTTTTCATCTTCAAAAAACCCAGTAATTTTTCTATTAACTTTTTCCAAAGGTTATTTATTCGAACTATTATTTAATTTTGATACTAGAGATCTGTATTGTTACTAATTTTACAAAAACATTGTCTATTATTCAGGATCAAAAGAACTGCCAAAATATTTAGAAGTACTATCTTAGTAGGTAAAGGAGAAAGGCTTGTTTAAGAAATTAAAACATATTGAAAATTCAGTTTTCTTTAATTTAAGCAAAAGCAAGATTAGCAATAATAAATATTATTTAATAATAATTATTTTTTTTATAATATCATATAACGTTCTATAAAGCAATATGTTTTCCTCTTTCACTGAAAGAATCAATCCCAATTTTTCTGTAAAATTAAATTGCCATCAATTCCTCCTGAGTCTTGACTCCTTCTTTCATTTGTTTAATCTCTCTTAAGAGTTTATCATCTTGATCTGAATTTTTATCATCTTCTGAAATCTTCATATACCTTCTACCGGTCT
>Ga0067045_1029671_pt1 | contig 19057 bp, 19 predicted proteins | sample TerdegcTABiofilm_FD_59184 | JGI IMG/M metagenome (GOLD analysis project Ga0067045, IMG submission 59184) | Combined Assembly of (Gp0054472, Gp0054536) Wastewater bioreactor microbial communities from Singapore -Terephthalate degrading... | reverse complement strand
TGAACCGCCCCGGATTTTGAGGAGGCTCCAATCTTTGAGAGGATGGAGCCATGAGGAAGTCAGTGAAGTTTTCGCCCGAGGTGCGCGAGCGCGCGGTGCGCATGGTGTTCGAGCATCGAGGCGAGTACGAATCGCAATGGGCGGCGGTGGTGTCAATCGCCGGCAAGATCGGCAGCACGCCGCAGACGCTGTTGAACTGGGTACGTCAGCATGAACGCGACACAGGCCTGCGCGAAGGCCCCAGCACAGCCGAGGCACAACGCGTCAAGGAACTGGAACGCGAGGTGCGCGAACTGCGCAAGGCCAACGAGATCTTGAAGCTGGCCAGCGCGTTTTTCGCCCAGGCGGAGCTCGACCGCCGCCTGAAGTCGTGAAGGCCTTCATCGACCAGCACCGCGCCACTCTTGGGGTCGAGCCGATTTGCAGGGCACTGCAGGTTGCCCCGTCGGCCTATCGGCGCCATGCGGCCCACCAGCGCCACCCGGAACTGCGGAGTGCCCGGGCGCAGCGCGACGCGACGCTGATACCGCACATCGAACGCATCTGGCAGTCCAACCTGCAGGTCTACGGTGCCGACAAGGTCTGGCGCCAGCTGCAGCGCGAGGGCGTCGCGGTGGCGCGCTGCACCGTGGAGCGGCTGATGCGCCGGTTGGGCCTGCGCGGCGTGGTGCGCGGCAAGGTCGTGCGCACCACGGTCAGCGATGCCAAAGCGCCGTGCCCGCTGGACCGGGTCAACCGGCAGTTCCACGCGCAGCGGCCCAATCAACTGTGGGTCTCGGACTTCACGTACGTCTCGACCTGGCAGGGCTGGCTGTACGTGGCCTTCGTGGTCGACGTGTTCGCCCGGCGCATCGTGGGTTGCCTAAGGACCGGGGTGAGCGAAGTGCGGTGGCCGACAACGTGCTGGACCGTCAATTCCAGGCCGACGGCCCGAACCAGAAGTGGGTAGCCGACTTCACCTACATTTGGACAGCCGAGGGCTGGCTGTACGTGGCAGCGGTGCTGGACCTGTACTCGCGGCGCATCGTGGGTTGGTCGATGCAGGAGAGCATGACCTCGCAGCTGGTGGTGGATGCGCTGATGATGGCCGTGTGGCGCCGGGGCAAGCCGGTGGCCTTGCTGCATCACTCGGACCAAGGCAGCCAGTACACCAGCGAGCACTTCCAGAAGCTGCTGGATGAACAGGGCATCACTTGCAGCATGAGCCGGGCCGGCGAGGTCTGGGACAACTCGGCCATGGAGAGCTTCTTCAGCTCCCTCAAGACCGAGCGCACGGCCAGGAAGGTTTACCGCACACGAGGGCAGGCCCGTTCAGACGTGTTCGACTACATCGAGTGCTTCTACAACCCGAAGCGTCGGCATTCGACGCTCGGCTATCTCAGTCCCGTACAGTTCGAGCAAGCTCAAAAAGCTTAGGCCTGTGTCAACGGAACCGGCAGCAGCCCAAAGCTTGTGCGTGCTTCCGATCGACAAGCGTTGGATCTCCTTCAGCGAGTTGGCCCACCTCGAGCCATTCGATGTTGTCTAGCTTGAGCCGAGTTACTTGTTTGAATGCATCCACTAGGTGAGCTTCCACGTTGGCTGGTGTGCCTTTTGGCTTGAGTTCTGCACGCAATGTCATGGTCTCTCTGTGGCCCAGAGTCTCTACGACAAGCTGCGCACCATTGATCTCCGGCACTCGACTCAGCAATTCTTCGATGTTGCGTGGATAGACAAAAACCTCGCGCACTTTTACACCCTGGCCGACGCGGCCTTGCAGAAGACCAATGCGATCAACGAGGCCGTCTTCTGTCTGGCTCAACGCCTGAGCGACGTCGCCTGTGCCGAATCGAACCAATGGCCACCCGCTTTCCAGTGTCGTGACCACGATCTCACCTGTGCTGCCGACTGGCAAGGGCTCGCCCGATACCGGGTCGCACACCTGGACCAGGCGTTCAGGGTGAATGCGGTAGCCCTCAAGTCCATCTTGTTCGTACCCGATGAGTCCAAAGTCTCCGGTCGCATAGGCGGAGAACGTGTTGATGGCATAGCGCTGCTCAAGATCGCGTCGCTTGTGCATCCAGTTGCCCATTTCTCCACCGAGCATGGCATTTTTGACGCGCCAGTCACGAGGCAACTGGTACCCCATGCGTTCCAAGGTCTCGATCAAGGTAATGAAGAAGCTGGTGGACGCGCAAATACACGTGATGTCCAACTCCAGAATCAGTTGGGCTTGCTGTTCAGCGCCGCCCGGACCACACGGGATGATCGTGGCCCCGGTAGATGCGATTCCTTGGTCAAGCAAAAGACCTGCGGGCACAAGGTGGTAAGACCAGGTATTCAGCACGCGATCGCCGGGGCCGATGCCTGCTTGGTTAAAAACTTGCGCGAAACCACGCCCGGTGACATCGCTTGAAAGCTCTGGTTCATAGATCGGCCCTGGAGACACAAAGATGCGTCGAATGTCGTGAGTGTCCGCGGCCAGGAACCCGCCAAAAGGGGGATGTGCTCTTTGGAGGGCGAGTAGTTGGTCTTTGGTCGTGACGGGCAGACGGGCAAGATCACTGGCGCCGCATAAGTCGGCCGGCGCCATATTCGCCCGCTCATAGATGTCTCGTATGGCTGGGGCCTTCCGGTAAGCGTGGGTCTGAATGCGCTGAAGTGCTGCGAATCGGTTGGAGCATGGGGGCGTGGTCATGGTTCGGAACCTTGGTTCATTTGCCGGTGAAACGCGGCGCACGTTTTCCCTCGAAGGCCTCAAGCCCCTCTTGAAGGTCGGCGCTGAAAGCATGAACTTCTGACGCCAGCAGCTCCAAGCGAAGTGCCGTGTCCTCTGATTGATCGAGCCCGTCGTCAACCAGAGCCTTCATGCGCTGAAGGCCCAGAGGGCTCTTGGTGGCAATGGTGTCGGCCACCTTCTGGGTCGCTGCGTCGAGCTGCGAGTCGTCCACGACCTGATTCACCAACCCGGCTTCTCGCATGTCCTCGGCTGAAACGAACTCCCCGGTGTAGAGAAGGTACTTGGCGCGGGTCGGGCCAATCACACGGGGGAGACGGACCGAGCCGCCACCTCCAGGAAGCAGACCGTAATTGGCGTGTGCATCGCCAATCTTTGCGCTTTTTGCAGCGATGACAAGATCGCAGCACAGCACCAACTCCAGCCCCCCCGCGAGGGTAATGCCGTTCAGCGAGGCAATGACCGGCTTGGGGAACCGGTCCAGGCGGTTCATCGTGCGCAAGACACCCGCGAGGAAGACGCTCGTGCCGTTCTCGCCCAGTTGACCCCGCACGTACTTAAGGTCCGCCCCAGCGCAGAAGGCGCGGCCGGTACCGGTAAGAACAACGGTCATGACGTCGGTGCTCTCCAGCGCCTGGTCCAGCCCCTTGTCGATGGCTTGGAGCACTTCTGGGGTGAGCGAGTTCATTGCGTCGGGGCGATTCAGGCGGATCCAAAGAGATCGATTCCGGACTTCGGTAACCACCACTGACTCTGACATGTCTTCTCCATTCTCGGCGTGCTTAGGGACCTCACATTTTTTCGTTTGACTATCGAGTAAGTAACTTGGTGGTTTCCCTTACTTACAGTAAAAACAAGTTACCGTAGAGTAGAAAAAGAGGAGCCCACATGAAGTCATCTAGTCAAAGCAGTCAGCTACCGTTGACAGGCGTCAAGGTAGTGGAGTTCGAAGGAATCGGCCCCGGCCCGTTGGCGGGCTTTCATCTGGTACAGCTCGGCGCGAGCGTGACCCTGGTCGCACGCCCAAATCGAGGGGCTCTGCCAGCAGAAATGACCCCGCCTACCGATAGCTTGATCAACCGCGGCAAACATCGTGTCGCGCTGAACTTGAAGACGCCACACGACAAAGTGGCTGCAATCGACTTGATTGCCCAAAGCGATGCCTTGATTGAAGGGAATCGTCCAGGGGTGATGGAGCGGCTGGGTCTGGGGCCTCAAGACTGCGCCAAGGTGAACCCCCGCCTCGTCTACGGCCGCATGACGGGATGGGGGCAGGATGGTCCGCTGGCCCAAGCCGCAGGCCATGACATGAACTACGTGGCTCTAACCGGACTGATGTCACTGACCGAAACGCCTGGTCATCCTCCGATTTTGCCTCCCACGGTCTTGGGAGATGCGGCGGGGGCCTTGGGCCTGACGATGGGAATCGTTGCTGGGCTGTTCGCCGCGAGAAGTGGCGAAGGAAAGGGCTGCGTAGTCGATGGAGCGATCGTGGATGTGCTGGCCCTTCTGGCGCCCTTGGTTCAGCTTCTGCGCAAGGGTGGAGCCCTCGAAGGGGTGGAGCCCAGCGTGTTTCATGACTCACCGTTCTATGACCGGTATCGGTGTTCAGACGGTCGCTACATCACGGTGGGTGCTATCGAGCCTCAGTTCTATGTGCTTCTTCTGGAAAAGATGGGGTTGTCGGACGTGGATCCCTCTCAGCAGATGAACAGGGCCTCTTGGCCCGCACTGAAAGCCCGAATGGCTGAGGCATTTGCGTCGAGGTCAAGCAGCTATTGGACTGGAGAGCTGGAAGGCACAGATGCCTGTTTCGCACCAGTCCTCACCTTGGGAGAGGCAGCGAAGCATCCCCACAACGCCAGTCGAGGTCTGTATCGCGTGACCGACGAGGGTGATGTAGAGACGGCGCGGGGCTTGCGTTTCCTGCCTCTGGTCGATCCAGACCTTTTGAGATCGCCCCAATGAGGGTTTATCCCTCTCTCTTTTTTTAAGTTTTACTTAAAAGTAAAACAATTGCACGGCGGGTAAAGTTGAGCTATTCCGCCAGTATTCAAGAGCCATAAGGAAACTGAGCATGAATGACATCTACGTGATTGGGGTTGGCATGACGCCGTTTGGCCGACACCTCGACCTTGACATGAAAGCCCTTACTAGGCAGGCGGTGGAGGCAGCCCTTGCAGATGCCGCCATGCAGAAGGAGCAGTTAGAAGCGGCCTTCTTTGGCAACACTTCTCAAGGACACATGGAAGGGCAGCACATGATTCGCGGGCAGATTGCCTTGCGCGCCATGGGCATTGGCCGGATTCCGGTGGTGAACATTGAGAACGCCTGCGCGAGTGGATCATCTGCGTTTGCGCTGGCGTGCAGTCACTTGAAGTCCGGAGCGGGCGACGTCGCTCTCGCGGTGGGAACCGAGAAGATGTTCTCTACCGACAAGGCGCGGATGTTCTCCGTGTTTGACAGTGCTTGGGATATCTCCCGTGCACAAGAGATTCGAGATTCCCTGATGAAGCTGGGCAGGGAGGTGTCCGTACCCGAAGGATCGACCTCGCCTAAGCCGTACAGCGTCTTCATGGACGTATATGCCGCCTTCGCGCGTTCGCACATGCGGACATTCGGTACGACCCAGCGGCAGCTCGCGGCTGTGGCGGCCAAGAACCACAACCATTCGGTTCATAACCCGCTCTCCCAGTACCGAGTGGCATACACCATCGACGAGATCCTAGCGGCGCCACCCATCACCTATCCGCTGACTTTGCCAATGTGTTCACCAATCTCAGATGGTGCCGCAGCCGCAATTTTGTGCACCGGCAAGGCCCTTAAACGCCTCAACTTGGACGCAAGCCGAGCGATCCGTGTACTCGCTTCGGTGGTGCAAAGCGGATCAGATCGCGATGAGTCCGACTACCGCTCCCACTGCACAGCGTTGGCGGCCACCAAGGCCTACGAATTGGCCGGTGTGGGAGCCGCAGACATATCGGTGGCCGAAGTCCATGACGCTACCGCCATGGGCGAAATCATCCAGTCCGAGAACCTTGGCTTCTGCGAGTTCGGCATGGGCGGTGTCATCGCGGAGCGCGGTGAGACAAGCATCGGAGGGCGGATCCCTATCAACCCATCTGGTGGTCTGGAGTCCAAGGGCCACCCTGTAGGTGCGACCGGGCTTGCACAGATACATGAGCTGGTAACTCAACTACGAGGGGAGGCAGGGACGCGCCAGGTGGAAAGTGCCCGGCTTGCGCTCGCCGAGAACGGCGGGGGCCTGGAAGGGATTGAAGAAGCCGTGGCCTGCATAACGATTCTTGGCCGCTGAATCACAGAACTAAGACGAACAAGGAGACAACATGGACATTCAAAATGTAGTGGCACTCGTCACTGGAGCAGGATCGGGCCTGGGCCTGGCCACCTGCCAGGCGCTGGTAGCGGAGGGCGCCAAGGTGATGGCAGTGGACGTTGATGAAGAACGCTTGGTCAACAACGTATTGCCCCTAGGGTCAAGCGTTCGCATTCAACGGGTCGACGTGTCCAACGATGCTGAGGTGAAGGCTGCCGTCGAGTTTGCGGTGCAGGCCTTTGGCTCTTTGCAGGTGGCCGTGAACTGTGCTGGCATTCTTGGGCCGTGCAAAACCTTGAGCAAAGGCGAACTGTTTCCCCTTTCGCTCTGGAACCAGGTGATTGCCGTCAACCTCACGGGCACGTTTAACGTCATCCGCCACGCGAGCCTTGCGATGTCGCGAAACACCGCCAGCGAGGACGGCGAGCGAGGTGTGATCGTGAACACCTCTTCTGGAGCCGCTTGGCAGGGACAGATGGGTCAGGCAGCCTACAGCGCAACGAAGGCTGGGGTGATGGGAATGACTCTCCCAGTATCCCGTGATCTGGCACAGCACGGGATTCGAGTCGTCGCTATTGCGCCCGGCCTGTTCGAGACGGGCATGTCCGCCGGCATGCCGCCCAAGGTCTCTCAGGGGCTGATCGATAACTCGATCCTCTTCCCCCACCGGATGGGGCGACCGCAGGAGTTTGCCTCACTGGTTCAACACATCGTCGAAAACGCTTACTTCAACGCCACCACCATCAGCCTGGACGCGGGAACCCGCTGACGGTCAGCATCTAAATAGAGAGAACTGAACCTATTCAGGGACTGACTGAAAAGGAGTTTCCATGCAAATAAGACGACCGATGGATCGCGGAGGAATGAATGAGTGATCTGCCAAAGGGAAAGCACGCTGAGATCGTGCTTTCCGCAAGCCATCTGCTTTTGAAGTTTGGGGGAATCGTGGCCCTGAACGATGTCTCCATTGATGTGCGCGACGACGAGTTGTTGGCGGTGATCGGTCCTAACGGAGCCGGCAAGTCGTCGCTGATGAATTGCCTGAGTGGCTTCTATCGTCCCAAGGCAGGCGAAATCCGTCTTGGCGAGCACTCCATCAGAGGCATGGGCACGCACGAAGTGGCGGCCCGCGGATTGGCCCGCACGTTTCAAGGTACTCACATCTTCTCTGGCATGACGGTGATTGAGAACCTGATGGTGGGGCGCCACTTGCATATGCGTACCAACCTGATCCAGTCCTTTTGTCATTTCGGTCCTGCTGTGCGCGAAGAGGTGGCTCACAGGGAAGCGGTGGAGGAAATCATCGAGTTCCTGGAAATCGAGTCGATCCGGCACACGCCAGTGGGTAGCTTGGGTTATGGGCTTCGCAAGCGCGTCGACCTTGGGCGTGCTCTCGCACAGGATCCCAAGATCCTTCTCATGGATGAGCCAATGGCCGGTATGAATACCGAGGAGAAGGAAGATCTGGCCCGGTTCATTCTGGATGTTAGAGAAGCCAAACACATCCCGATCGTGCTGGTCGAGCACGACATGGGGGTTGTCATGGACCTGGCGGATCGCGTGGCTGTGCTGGACTTTGGCCGAAAGATTGCTGAGGGTACACCCAAGGAAATTCAAGTCGATCCAGCCGTATTGAAAGCATATCTGGGTGAGGGGGTGGCATGAACATTCGCATGGCAACACTGCCGCAACTGCTGCGTGACCACGCCAGACGCTCACCGCAGCGACTCTCGCAGCGGCACAAGACGCGTGGTATCTGGCGCGAGTACGACTTCTCACAGGTTCAGCGCAATGTCATGGACTTGGCCTTGGGTCTCCACAAACTGGGCATTCAACGCGGAGAAACGGTCGCAATCATTGGTGAGAACGAGCCTCAACACTACTGGGCCGAATACGCGGCACAGGCAGTCGGGTGCAAGGTGATCTCACTGTATCCGGACCTCACAGCAGATGAAGTGCAGTACCTGCTGGATGACAGTGAGGCCGTCTGTCTCTTTGCACAGGATCAGGAACAGGTGGACAAAGGGTTGGCGGTGAAGACGGCCACTCCAAACCTGCGGCACATCGTGTACTGGGACGACACGGGCATGTGGTCGTACCAAGACCCTATCTTGCGCAAGTTTCATCAGTTGCAAAGGGAGGGGCAGTCCCTTTGCGAAAAGGATGAGCTGCTTTACGACCGTCTCGTTGATCAGGGCCGACCTGACGACATCGCAGTGCTTTCGTACACCTCAGGCACCACAGGCAAGCCCAAGGGGGTGATCCTTTCTCATCGTAGCTTGGTCGACAACGCCCAACGTCTGGTCAATGCTACGAAGGCTAGGCCTGGTACTCAGTACCTGAGCTATATCGCGCCAGCCTGGGCCACAGAGCAGTTCATGGGTCTGGCCCTGGGAATTGGCCTTCCCATGGTGGTCAACTTTCCTGAGGGCCCCGAGCAAGTTCTTGAAAACATTCGGGAGCTGGCAGTCGAGGCCATGACGTTTGCACCGCGCCAATGGGAAAGCATGGCCTCTTCAGTGCAGGCCCACATGCTCGACGCGGGCCATGTGCGGCGAGGCGTCTACGAGTGGGGTTTGAAGGTTGGGCATGCTGTGCACGTCGCTCGCTTGGACGGCAAGCCCGTGTCTTGGTGGAACCGGGCCTTGCTCCCCCTCGCCGATGCGCTGGTCCTCAGGCCGTTGAGAGACCAACTCGGCCTGACCCGACTGCGGGTGGCCATCTGCGGAGGTGCCACCATGGCCCCAGATGTGTTCCGCATGTTCCATGCGATGGGCGTTCCATTGAGAAACATCTATGGCTCAACCGAGGTAGGGCTGTTGACAAGCCATCAGGGAGACCGTTTTGACCTGGAAACCGTGGGTCACTGGATGCAGACGCACCCCGAGGCGGGTTCTCCACTGGAATGGATGCTGACAGCAGACGGAGAGTTGTGCGTAAAGGGGGGGAGCTCGTTTCTGGGTTACTACCGACGCGAAGGCTCTGTCGAGGCAAAGGTCAAAGACGGGTGGTACCAGACCGGAGATGCGGTTACCAAGACGGACCGAGGCGAACTTGTCTTTTTGGAGCGTGTGTCCGACCTGAAGCGTCTCGCCGATGGCCAGACGTTCCCGCCGCAGTTTGTTGAGACCCGTCTGCGCTTCAGCCCATTCATCAAGGACATCATGACCGTCGGAGATGAAAGGCGCGACTTTGTTGCCGCACTCATCAACATCGACATGGGAGTGCTGTCTCGCTGGGCAGAAGACAAGCGCATTGGTTTCTCGACCTTCACGGATCTCTCGCAGCGCCCGGAGGTGGCCGACCTCCTTAGCAATGAAATCTCCCGGGTAAACCAGTTCCTGCCGGCCCACGCGAGGGTCCGCCGTTTCGCCAACTTTCCGAAGGAGCTTGACCCGGATGAGGGCGAGTTGACCCGATCGAGAAAGCTGCGTCGAGAGTTTCTGGAAGATCGGTATTCGGCGCTGATTCAAGGTCTTTACAACGGGGCGTCTGAAGTGACTGTGGACATACCGGTGACCTATCAGGATGGACGTCGCAGCCAGTTCACCGCGCAGGTATTCATTCGCGACGTAGCGGCTGCCGACCAGACGGCCAAGGCCGGTATTTCAAATGGGAGAAAGCGATGATTGATTTCCTCAATTACCTCATCAATGGCGCATTGACGGGCCTCTTATATGCACTGATTGCCATGGGTTTTGTGGTGATCTATCGGGCATCAAAGGTGTTCAACTTCGCGCAGGGGGAGCTGGTCGTCTTCGGCGGGTATATGGTTTGGTGGACAGTGATTCAAATGGGAATGCCGCTGTGGATCGGCCTGCCAGTGGCATTCGTGAGCGCAGCCATCTTTGGCTTGATGATCGAGCGGATCTTCTTTGCGCGACTGGTCGGTGAATCCGTTTTTTCCATGGTGATGGTGACCATAGGTCTTCTGATCCTCATTCGGGGCGTGGTCTTGGTCATGTTTGGTCCACAGGTCCGCGCCTTTCCGATGGTTTTTCCAATTGATCCGCTGATCTTTGGTGACATCCTGATTTCTCGCTCGATGCTCTATGGCGGGTTACTCACGATTGCCCTTGGCTTTGGACTTTCGTGGTTTTTCAACAAAACGCGTACGGGTTTGACGATGACCGCCGTGGCTGAAGACCATCAGGTGGCGATGTCAATGGGTATCTCCGTGCAGCGATCCATTGCCTTTGCCTGGATTCTCGGCTCTGTGCTTTCCACCCTGGGTGCCATGGTTCACCTGAGTGGCCGATCAATCAACATGCTGAGCTCCGACATCGGATTGGCAGCGCTTCCTGTGGCATTGCTCGCCGGCCTGGAATCTCTCGCAGGTTTGTTGCTCGCCGGAGTACTGGTAGGCGTGATTCAAGGTTTGGCATCGGCCTATCTTGATCCTCTGGTTGGCGGTGCCATTGGCTCTGTATTTCCATTCATCATCATGTTGCTGATGCTCTTGATTCGTCCAACCGGCATGTTCGGGTGGAAAACCATTGAAAGGGTTTGATCATGGATCCCGCTGGTATTTTTGCAACCTCCTATCGTCAGGACCAATCGCTTATCCGTACACGAAATCAAGCAATTGCCCTGTTGATATTTGTTGTGGCTCTGTTTGCCCTGCCGATGGTCGCCGAGGTTCGATCGGTGGCAGTGATGACGTCGATGCTGATCACTGCAGTGGTGATTCTTGGTCTGCAAATCAATACTGGTTTGGCTGGCCAGGTCAATATAGGCCAGGCCGCCTTCATGGGGGTCGGTGCGTATTCGACGGCTGTGCTTGCCAGCAAACTGCACCTTCCATTCTGGCTGGCCCTGCCCGCGGGTGGGGTGTTTGCAGCGCTTTTTGGCCTCATTTTCGGTCTTGCTGCTGTCCGGATAAAGGGGTTCTACCTAGCGCTCACCACGATTGCTGCGCAGATCCTGTTTCACTTCTTTGTGCTCAATCTTCCACAAAAGTGGCTGGGTGGTTCAAACGGCATCACCCTGGAGCCTGCTGAGCTGTTTGGATTCAGGTTTGAGACGGATATAAGTATGTATTACCTGTGTCTCGTGGTCGCAATGATCATGATCGCTGGAGGATACGGCATTGCGCGTAGCCGACACGGACGAATCTTCGCCGCCGTTCGTGATGATGATGTGGCTTCAGGGATGATGGGCATCAACGTGGTGAGGACAAAAGCCCTGGCATTTTTGGTGGGTGCCTTCTATGCCGGTATTGGCGGAGGGCTGTGGGCATACTACGTTCGCTTTGTGGCGATTGACCAATTCACGCTGATTCATTCAATCTGGTTTATTGCCATGATCATCGTTGGCGGCATGGGCTCGATTACTGGCGCATTGATTGGTGTTTTCGTCATTCGCATGGCTCAGGAGTCCATCACCAGTATGGGGCCTGCACTGATCGAACGCATTCCATTTCTAGGCGGAGACTTGGTGTTCGCGGCCATGAATATTTTTCTTGGCAGCGTCATCGCTGGATTCCTGATTTTTGAGCCTCGCGGCCTGATGCATCGCTGGAATATTGCCAAACGGTCGTATCGGATGTGGCCCTACCCTTATTGAAATCGGCAGATGTTTCACCCCTCATTTATGCGCTGGTGGGTGGTTGAATTCGGTTGAACAGCGTGACCACATAGGAGACATTCAAATGATTCAGCAGACGATGGATTTCTCGGCCCGTGCCCGTCAGACCTTGGGTTCGGTAATAGTTATGGCCGCCTTGGGTTGCGCAAGTGCCGCTCACGCTCAGGTGACATACAACATCGCGGGTATCGCAGACTTCACTGGCCCATTCGCCGACATCATGAAGGACACAACAGCGTGCCGCCGCGGGGTAGTTGACTGGTGGAACGATGAGGTGGGTAAATCTCTTGGCGTGACCCTAAAAGTCAAGGAGTACGACTCTCGCTACGATGTCGCCCAAGTCGCCTCGCTCTGGCCAGGCATCAAGGCGGAGCTGAACCCTATCGCCATCTTCGGTCTCGGCGGCCCGGACAGCAACGCGCTGCAGCAGCGGCTACCCAACGACAAGATCCCGCTGCTGCTGGGCACGTCCGGTTATGGATTCGCGTGGAAGAGTGACAGTTGGGTGTTCAATGCCCGAGCTACATATCCGCATGAAGCGGCCGGCTTTTACGCCTGGTACCAGAAGAAGATGGGGGGCGCCCCGCTGAAGGTTGGGGTTATCTCATCGGAGGTTTCTCCTGCCTACGTGGACATTCACAAGGGCGTGGAACGATTCGCCAAGGACAACCCCCAGATCCTGGAGGTGGTGGAGACGATCTACACCGAGGCACAGCCGACAGACCTTACGCAGCAAGTGAATCGATTGCTCCGCAAAGGGGCGACGGTGATTCAGGTCTTCAACAACACGGCATCGGTGGTGGCAACCCGTCGTGCCCTGCAAAGCCTGGGCAAGAGCAACATCCCCATGGTGGTCAGCGCGCACAACGGATTGCTCTCGTCGGGCAAGGCCTTGGGCGACCTCAACCAGATGGAGGGAAGCTACGAAGTTTATGGCATGGCCATTCCGACGGAAGACCCGACCACTGCGAGAGCCTTTTTCGAGAAGCTGCGCACTCAGTACAAGACCCAAGCCAACTTTACATCGCCTTGCATGATGGGGCTGGCCATGTCTCTGCTCACGGTTCGCTCCGTTGAGCATGTGGTAAAGGCCAAGGGCCCTGCCGGGGTGACGGGGGCTGATGTACGGGCTGCTTTACAGACCAACGCTTTCCCGAGCGAGCAGACATTTGGTGTTCTGCCCAACATCAAGTTCAGCAACGAGGCACCGTTCCCGACTTCTGGGTTGGCGGTGAATATCGGAACGATTGAAAAAGGGAAATATAAGCTGGCCGGAGAAAACGCTCCCGTTCCGAACGTGAACAAGTGGTAATTGGCTGCATCTTCAGGCCCGCGGCTGCGGGCCTGGAGTGACAAACTTTGGAGTTGCCTGTGCTTGAGTTAAATAACGTTGAGGTCCTTTACAGCGAAGTGATTCTGGCTGTAAAGGGTATTACAGCGCGTGTACCAAAGGGTCAGTGCGTTACCCTGCTCGGTGCCAACGGAGCGGGCAAGAGCACGACGCTCAAAGCCATTTCAAACCTCATTCGCACCGAAGATGGTCGAGTCACCGCAGGATCGATCACGTTCGACGGCACCAACATCACCGGGGCGAACCCGGTAGATGTGGTGAGGCAGGGCCTCGTGCACGTGATGGAGGGGCGCAAGGTCCTGCGCCACATGACGGTCGAGCAGAACCTGGTGGTTGGTGGGCACATGGGTAGCGGGCGAGAGGCCAAGGAAAGGCTAGACGAGGTCTATTCCCGCATCAAGCGCTTGGCCGCCCTGCGCGACCGAACCGCAGGTTATTTGTCGGGAGGAGAGCAGCAACTGCTGGTGATTGGTCGCGCATTGATGTCCCAACCAAAGCTGGTGATGATCGATGAGCCATCGCTCGGATTGGCCCCTTTGATGGTGGAGGAGGTGTACGGCCTTCTTTCCGACTTGAAAGCCAGCGGACTGACTTTGCTGATCGTCGAGCAGAACACCCGCGTCGCGCTTGAACTTGCAGATTACGGCTATGTGATGGAGAGCGGCCGCATCGTGCTGGAGGGGCCTTCTAGCCAACTCAAGAGCAATGAGGACGTTCGCGAGTTCTACCTCGGCTTGACAGTGGAGGGAGAGCGCAAGAGCTTCCGGGACATGAAGCACTACCGGCGCCGCAAGCGCTGGCTCGGTTGAGCTGCATTTTTTGACACGAAAAAGTTAACCCCAAGGACATCAGATGAGCAGTGTTTCCAACGCTTTCCTTAGCGAACAAGAGATCATGATTCGGGAGTCGGCTCGCCGCGTAGCGGAGGAGGTCGTCGCCGTCACAGCGGCGCAACGTGACCAAAGCGGCGAGTGGCCTCATGCGGAAATTCAGTCCGTGGCCGAATTGGGGTTCATGGGCATGCTGGCCCCTCAAACATATGGAGGTGCGGGACTTTCTTTCGTGGAGTATTGCCTAGCCATAGAGGAGTTCGCTGTCGCCGACGGCGGCTTTGCCACCATGATGCATGTGCACAACTCATCAGCGCATGTCTTGTGCAACTTCGGCACAGAGGAGCAGAAGGCTCAGCACCTGCCCGGGCTGGCTTCGGCTAAGAACATCGGTGCATTTCTTCTTTCGGAACCTCATGCTGGTTCTGACACTGCCTCCATCCGAACCTCCGCCAAGCGCGATGGCGAACACTACGTGATAAATGGGAGCAAGCAATGGATCTCGAATGGCAGCGAAGCGGGTTTCGCCTTTGTCGTGGCGGCCACGGGGGAGCCTGGGTCTCGGAATCGATTCAGCCTGTTCATTGTTGATCCCAAGGATCCGGGCTATCAGGTGCTCCGTATCGAGAACAAGCTCGGACAGCACACCGCGCATACTGCCCAGATTCAGCTGGACAACCTGCGCGTTCCAGTCGGCAATCTGGTGGGAGAAGAAGGGCGAGGATATGCAAAGGCCCTGTCGCTCTTGTCAGACGGGCGCATCGCGATTGCCGCCTTGGCGATCGGTGTCGCGCGCGCTGCGCTCGAGGCTGCCATTCGTTACGCCAAAGATCGGGAAGCCTACGGTAAGCCGATCTCTGCACTCCAGGCCGTCAGCTTTGATCTGGCCGACATGGCGATGCAGGTTGAGGTGGCTCGCCAGTACATGATCTATGCCGCGCGCCGGCGAGATGCGGGGCTTCCTTCAGATAAAGAGGCTTCGATCGCCAAGCTGTATGCCAGTGAGATGGCAGAGAAGGTCTGCTCTGCAGCGATTCAAGTCCATGGTGGCTACGGCTACGTTTCGGACTTTCCGGTGGAGCGCTATTACCGAGATGTTCGCGTGACCAAAATTTACGAAGGTACCAGCCACATTCAGAAGCTGATTATTGCGCGCCAGATTTTGGCTGAGTGAGTGTCTGGGCAAGCCGCCGAAGGCGGCTGCCCGAGGTCATTGGATATCATGTTTGACTAACAACTGTCTCCCCTTAGCAAAGCGCGACCTCTAACCTTATGAGCCAATCCATCGAAGCGGAACCCAAGCCACGGGTGCGTTCAGCGACCAAGCGCGCCACCAAAGGGGCGAGGTGGAACAACGCCGTCAGTGGTGCGGATGAGCAGTACGAGCTCAAGCGGCAGGCAGTGATTGCTGAAGCGTCTAAAGCCTTTGGGCGCCATGGGTCACAAAACGTCTCCCTCGACGAGATTGCAAACGCACTCAACGTTACCAAGCCTGCCCTCTACTACTATTTCAAGAGCAAGCAGGAACTCATTTACGAGTGCCATGAGCTGGCGATGAAAATTGGCGATCAGGTGTTGAAAGACGCGATCGCATCAGAGTCCACTGGGTACGGACGGATCACCGCGTTCATGCGGAATTACATCTCGCACCTGACAGATCAGATGGGAGCTCCCGCGATCCTGCACGACTTTTCCGCTATGACGCCAGCGGATCGCAAAAAGATTACCGCACGCAGGAGAAAGTTTGACCTCCAGCTTCGCAACATCATAGAAGAGGGCGTTCGGGACGGTTCCATTGCGCCTTGTGACGCAAGGCTCGCGGTGTTTTGGTTCATGGGGGCGATCAGTTCTATTTCCCAGTGGTACCACGCTGACGGCACACTCACTGGCGATCAGGTGGCAGAGGTATTCATCCGCTTCCTGGCTGATGGCATACGTCCGCAGACTGCCTGTCCCACTATCTCTTGAGGCTCACAAGCGAGTGCCCGCTTGCATGACGCGCGCATGCGAGGGCAACTGGCATTCGCGGTGCGGTGGCCGCAATACACGCCAACAACGATGAACTGGTCGAGTCGGCGTAGGCTGATACGCCAAGACCTGGCTGTGCGATGGGGTTTGACATCCAGTATCCACCAGCAGATTTAACAAGAATAATGAAATGAAAGTCATCGTCCCCGTCAAACGTTTGGTCGACTACAACGTCAAGGTGCGCGTCAAGAGCGACGGCACGGGCGTGGACATTGCCAACGTCAAGATGAGCATGAACCCGTTCGACGAGATTGCCGTCGAAGAGGCCGTGCGCCTGAAGGAGAAGGGCGCTGCGACCGAGGTGATCGCCGTCTCCTGCGGCGTGGCCCAGTGCCAGGAAACCCTGCGCACGGCCATGGCCATCGGCGCCGACCGTGCCATCCTGGTCGAGACCGACGTCGAGCTGCAGCCCCTGGCCGTGGCCAAGCTGCTCAAGGCGCTGGTGGACAAGGAAGAGCCCGGCCTGGTGATCCTGGGCAAGCAGGCCATTGACGACGACGCCAACCAGACCGGCCAGATGCTCGCGGCCCTGGCCGATCTGCCGCAGGCCACCTTCGCTTCCAAGGTCGAAGTGGCGGGGGACAAGGCCAAGGTCACCCGCGAAGTCGACGGCGGCCTGGAGACGCTGGAAGTGAGCCTGCCGGCGGTGGTCACCACCGACCTGCGCCTGAACGAGCCGCGCTACGTGACGCTGCCCAACATCATGAAGGCCAAGAAGAAGCCGCTGGAGACTGTCAAGCCCGAAGACCTCGGTGTGGACGTGGCCCCGCGACTGAAGACCCTGAAAGTGGCCGAGCCGGCCAAGCGTGGCGCGGGTGTGAAGGTGCCCGATGTCGCCACCCTGGTCGACAAGCTCAAGAACGAAGCCAAGGTGATCTGACATTCGTCCTGGCTGCCGCTCATGTCGTCATGGCCGGCGATCCCCGCCGTCATTCCCGCGAAGGCGGGAATCCAGCGCCAGAGACTGAACGGATACATCACCCCAAACCCTGGACCCCCGCCTGCGCGGGGGTGACGTCACCACAGGAAGGAAACCCATCATGACCGCTCTCGTCATTGCCGAACACGACAACGCTTCCATCAAGGGCGCCACGCTCAACACCGTCACCGCGGCCGCTGCCTGCGGTGGCGAGGTGCATGTGCTGGTGGCCGGCCACAACGCTGGTGCTGCTGCTGCCGCCGCCGCACAGATCGCCGGTGTGGCCAAGGTGATCCACGCCGACGCCGAGGGTTTCGCCCACGGCCTGGCCGAGAACGTGGCCGCTCAGGTACTGGCCATCGCTTCAGGCTACAGCCATATCCTCTTTCCCGCCACCGCCGGCGGCAAGAACGTGGCTCCGCGCGTGGCCGCCAAGCTCGATGTCGCGCAGATCAGCGACATCACCAAGGTGGTGAGCGCCGACACCTTCGAGCGCCCGATCTACGCCGGCAACGCGATTGCCACCGTGCAGAGCGGCGACGCCACCAAGGTCATCACCGTGCGCACCACCGGCTTTGACGCCGCCGGCCAGGGTGGCTCGGCCGCCGTGGAAACCGTGGCTGCGGCCAGCGGCAATGGCAAGAGCGCCTATGTGGGCAGCGAGATTGCCAAGAGCGACCGTTCCGAGCTGACCGCCGCCAAGATCATCGTCTCCGGTGGCCGCGCACTGGGCAGCAGCGAGAAGTTCAACGAAGTGATGACGCCGCTGGCCGACAAGCTGGGCGCTGCCATTGGTGCCAGCCGCGCCGCGGTGGACGCCGGCTACGCGCCCAACGACCTGCAGGTCGGCCAGACCGGCAAGATCGTCGCGCCGCAGCTGTACATCGCCGCCGGTATCTCTGGCGCCATCCAGCATCTGGCCGGCATGAAGGACTCCAAGGTGATCGTGGCGATCAACAAGGATCCCGAAGCCCCGATCTTCTCGGTGGCCGACTATGGCCTGGAAGCCGACCTGTTCTCGGCTGTGCCGGAGCTGGTCGATGAGCTCTGATTAAGTGCGTTGCATTTGCTGCATGCAATCCAAAGGCATCGTTTGCGATGCCTTTTTTCATTTGATATGCGATGGGCAATGACCGCTGTGCGCCGGATTCCGTGAGGTCGTCGAGCCTAATTGAATGGCTGCCCTGCATATCAGTCAATGAGTTCCAGACGCGCAAGACTGGGGCAGACCGCGCATGAGAACTGTCGTTCTTGGGAACTGAGGTTGAGAGTTCACACGCGCTTCCAGAAGCTACGCCCAAGTCTCACGGAGCTTGCACGCATTCCGAAAAATTCAAACCTCAGTGACACGTTTTCGGGAAAGTTCAGAACTCAGTGAGAATCGAGTTCAGAACTCCTCTCTGAGCACGGCGCTAACTGCTTGATTTTTCGCCACTTCGTGTTCAGGACTCAGCGACTCACGACACCCGAGCAGACAATCCCGACTGTTCCACAAAGCGGTCAATCAAAACCTCTAACGTATGAGATCCCGCACCCAACACACATCGACCTGCTCGGAGCTGAAGCTATAGTGCATACACCGAATGCGCGCTTGAAACTCCCACGTGGAGCGCAGCGGTGGAGTGCCGGGTTTCACGCATTCCTATAACTGGACAAACATCCAGAATGAACCGCCCCGGGTTTCACGGAGGCCCGTTGGCTTGAGTCAGGCCGACGTGGCCTGCTGCTCAAGAGTGCGATAGTAGTTGGCCTCGAACTCGGCCGGCGGCACGTAGCCCAGCGGTGCCATCAGGCGCTGGCCGTTGAACCAGGACACCCAGTGCAGCGTGGCCAGTTCGACCGATTCCTTGGTCTTCCACGGTGGGCTGCTGCCGGTTTCAACGACACCTTGTTAAGGTGGAAGATGAAACCGGAGGTGGTTCATGGAGAGAAGAAGGACATTCAGCCGCGAGTTCAAACTCGAGGCGGTCAGGCTGGTTACCGAGCGTGGCGTGGCTGTGGCCCAGGCGGCCAAGGACCTGGACGTTCACGAGAACGTGCTGCGCAAGTGGGTTCGTGAGCTGCGAGACGAGCCCCAGGAGGCGTTCCCTGGCAACGGCAAACAGAAGGCCCAGGACGCGGAGATGGCGCGGCTGCGCAAGGAGGTTGCCAAGCTCAAGTTGGAGCGCGACATCCTGAAAAAAGCCGCGGCCTACTTCGCGAAGGAGTCGATGTGAAGTTCGGCTTCGTGGCGAAACACCGAGGGGCCTGGCCGGTCAATCTGATGTGCGAGGCGCTCGGTGTCTCGCGA
>Ga0067045_1029670_pt1 | contig 19061 bp, 19 predicted proteins | sample TerdegcTABiofilm_FD_59184 | JGI IMG/M metagenome (GOLD analysis project Ga0067045, IMG submission 59184) | Combined Assembly of (Gp0054472, Gp0054536) Wastewater bioreactor microbial communities from Singapore -Terephthalate degrading... | reverse complement strand
TGCCACTGGCTGACAATGGCCGCCTGCCGATGGGCATGAGCATGCTCGGGCGGGTGCTCGACGGTGCCGGTCGGGCGCTGGACGGCAAGGGCGGGATGAAGGCCGAGGACTGGGTGCCGATGGACGGGCCGACCATCAACCCGCTCAACCGCGACCCCATCAGCGTGCCGCTGGACGTCGGCATTCGGTCGATCAACGGCTTGCTCACGGTCGGTCGCGGCCAGCGCCTGGGCCTGTTCGCCGGTACCGGCGTGGGCAAGAGTGTGCTGCTGGGCATGATGACCCGCTTTACCGAAGCCGACATCATTGTGGTCGGGCTGATCGGTGAGCGGGGCCGGGAGGTCAAGGAGTTCATCGAGCACATCCTCGGCGAAGAAGGCCTCAAGCGTTCGGTGGTGGTGGCTTCGCCGGCCGACGATGCGCCGCTGATGCGGATGCGCGCGGCGATGTACTGCACGCGCATCGCCGAATATTTTCGCGACAAGGGCAAGAACGTCCTGTTGCTGATGGACTCGCTGACCCGTTTTGCCCAGGCCCAGCGGGAAATCGCCCTGGCCATCGGCGAGCCGCCAGCGACCAAGGGCTATCCGCCTTCGGTGTTCGCCAAGCTGCCGAAACTGGTGGAACGCGCGGGCAATGCCGAGGCGGGCGGTGGCTCGATCACGGCGTTCTATACCGTACTGTCGGAAGGCGACGACCAGCAGGACCCGATCGCCGACTCGGCGCGGGGTGTGCTCGACGGCCACATCGTGTTGTCCCGGCGCCTGGCCGAAGAGGGGCACTACCCGGCCATCGACATCGAAGCGTCCATCAGCCGGGTCATGCCCTCGGTGGTCTCGCCCGAGCACATGCGTCGCGCCCAATATTTCAAGCAGCTCTGGTCGCGTTATCAACAGAGCCGTGACCTGATCAGCGTCGGTGCCTATGTGGCCGGTGGCGATCGCGAGACCGACACCGCCATTGCCCTGCAGCCGACCATGGTCAGCTACCTGCGCCAGGGCCTCAACGACAACATCAGCCTGGGCGAAAGCCACGCTCACCTGGAAACCATCTTCGCTCCGGCAGCCGGAGGCTAATCGGCCATGGCCCAGAGCCGAGCAGCGCGCCTGGCGCCGGTGGTCGACATGGCGGAAAAAGCCGAGAAGACCGCCGCCCAGCGCCTGGGCTACTTCCAGGGCCAGGTGCGGCTGGCGGAAAACAAGCTGGCCGACCTCGACGGATTTCGCCTCGAATACCTGGAACGCTGGGTCGAGCGCGGCCGTGAAGGGGTGTCCGGGCAATGGCTGCTGGGTTACCAGGGCTTCCTCGCGCAACTGGGCACCGCCATCGACCAGCAGCGGCAAAGCCTGGCCTGGCACCAGAACAACCTCGACAAGGCGCGCGACGGCTGGCAACAGGCCTACGCCCGGGTCGAAGGCTTGCGCAAGCTGGTGCAGCGCTACATCGACGAGGCCCGGCAACTGGAGGACAAGCGCGAGCAGAAGCTGCTCGATGAACTGTCCCAGCGCCTGCCCCGGGAGAGTCCGTATCGTTGAGTGACGCGGGCCGATGGGCTGCCTTGCTCATGCCCTGTACAAGTGCTAAACCTTGTACACGATTGCCAAAGACAAGGAAGCTCTAGCATGTCAGTCAATACGAAAGTCTCCGAGGACGGGCAAAAGCTGACGATCTCGATCAAGGGTCGCTTCGATTTTGCCAAGCATCAGGAATTTCGCGACTCCTTCGGGCAGATCGACAATCAGCGGCCCAACGCGGTGGTGGTCGACCTCAAGGAAGCCACTTATCTCGACAGTTCGGCGTTGGGCATGCTGCTGTTGCTGCGCGATCATGCCGGCGGTGACGAATCCGATGTGCGGCTGATCAACAGCAGTTCCGACGTGCGAAAAATCCTCGCCATCTCCAATTTCGACAAGCTGTTCGACATCACTTGAGCGACCTGGCCCCGCCGTTCGAGCCCCTGACGGTGCTGATCGTCGAAGACAGCGCGGCTGATCGCCTGCTGCTGTCGGGTATCGTCCGGCGGCAGGGCCACGCGGTGCTGCTGGCGGCGAACGGCGCCGAAGCGGTGGATCTATACCGCCAGGCGCGCCCGCACCTGGTGCTGATGGACGCACTGATGCCGGTGATGGACGGCTTTGACGCGGCGCGCCAGATCAAGCAATTGGCCGGGCAAACCCTGGTGCCGATCATCTTCCTCACGTCGCTTAGCGAGGACGAAGGCCTGGCCCGCTGCCTGGAGGCGGGCGGTGACGACTTTCTGGCCAAGCCCTATAACCAGGTGGTGCTGGCGGCCAAGATCAAAGCCATGGATCGCTTGCGGCGTTTGCAGGCCACGGTGCTGGAGCAGCGCGACCAGATCGTCCGCCACCATCAGTACTTGCTCAATGAACAGCGTGTGGCCAAGGCGGTGTTCGATAAAATCGCCCACTCGGGTTGCCTGAGCGCCCCGAACATCCGCTACCGGCAATCGCCTTATGCGCTGTTCAACGGTGATCTGCTGCTGGCGGCGTTCACCCCGGCTGGGGACATGCACGTGCTGCTCGGTGACTTCACCGGTCACGGGTTGCCGGCGGCCGTGGGCGCCATGCCCCTGGCCGAGGTGTTCTACGGGATGACGGCCAAGGGTTTCGGCTTGGCGCAGATCCTGCGAGAGATGAATGCCAAGCTCAAGCGCATCCTGCCGGTGGACATGTTTTGCTGCGCCACCCTGTTGTCCCTGAGTTTCCAGCGCCGTTCGGCCGAGGTCTGGAACGGTGGGATGCCCGACGGCTACCTGCATGACATCGCCAGTGGCGAGCGCCGGCCGCTGAAGTCACGGCATTTGCCGCTGGGCGTGTTGAGTGCCCAGGCGTTCGACGACCGCACGGAAGTGTTCCCGATGGCCCTGGGCGATCGCGTGTTGCTGTTGACGGATGGAGTGATCGATACCTGTGACAGCACCGAGCAGCTGTTTGGCGTCGAGCGTTTGATGCAGGTGTTTGCCGATAACCTTGAGCCCGGGCAGTTGTTCGAGGAGATCGAACAAGCGCTGCGCGATTTTGGCGGCCAGGCCCGGGATGACGTGAGCATGCTGGAAATCAGTCTGGTGGAGCCGGCCCAGCTTACGCCGCCAGCCCTGGTCTACTCCGACAGTGGCCAGTCCAGCCCGCTGGACTGGTCGTTGAGCTTCGAGTTTCGTGCCGAGTCCCTCAAGCGCTTCGACCCGTTGCCCTATCTGTTGCAGTTGCTGCTGGAGGTGCATGGCCTGCGGGTGCAAAGTGCGGCGCTGCACAGTGTGCTGGCCGAGCTGTACTCCAATGCCCTGGAGCATGGTGTGCTGGGCCTGGATTCAAGCCTCAAGCGCGATGTCCACGGGTTTGCGCGCTACTATCAGTTGCGCAACGCCCGCCTGGAGCAACTGGAAGAGGGCTACCTGCGGGTACACGTGCAGGTCGCGCCGCAAGGCACGGGCGGTTGCCTGGTGATTGAAGTGGAAGACAGTGGGCATGGCTTTGATGTGCAGCGCGTGATGGACCGGCCGCTGGACATCGGTCGTTTATCGGGTCGTGGCGTCAGCCTGATCCGCCAGTTGAGCCGCAATGCCAGTTGGTCCGACGACGGCCGGCGGGCGCGCGTGGAGTTTTCCTGGGGGGCTCAGGCATAATCCCCTCCATTCTTGATCAAGGAGCGAGCAAGTGACCGATACCCATCTGGACCGTGACGTACTCAGTGCGTTACAGGAAGTCATGGAAGAGGATTACCCGGTGTTGCTGGACACCTTCCTGGCGGACTCCGAAGAGCGTCTGCAAGTGCTGCGCGAGGCGCACGATGCGGCGCAGCTGGTCAGCGCGGCCCATAGTTTCAAAGGCAGCAGCAGCAACATGGGCGCGTTGCGCCTGGCCAGGCTGTGCCATGAGCTGGAACAGCGCGCCCAGGAAAAAGCCCCCGAGGGCCTGGCCAAGCTGGTGGGTGAAATCGATGGCGAGTTCGCCTTGGTGCGCCCTCTGTATGAAGCCGAACGGCAGCGCTCGCTGGCGTCTGATTCGTCCAATCGCTGCTGTTAGCATTTTTCCGGGCAATCTGGCTCGACCCTTGCAGTCTTCTTGCTCAACTGTATCTACGATTCCAGTGCAGCGGAGACCGCTATGCCCCTTTCCCCCAACATCCTGCTTCAGGCTGGCACGCAGGCCAAGTCTCAGTCGGCCTCGGCCAATGCCCCGGCGACGCCTGTGGACAAGGCGTCCGGCTTCGCCCGGGTGTTTGCCGGCCAGGGGGCGGGCAAGTCCTTGGCGGCGGCCGATGTGGGGGCTAAACCACTGCGTGACAAGGTCCCGGACCACCCGGGCCGTGGGGACAAACCTGCCGCCTCGGCCCCAGCGGTTGCCGCTAGCGGCAAAACCTTGCCCGCCGAAAAAGTGGCGCCTGAAGAGGCCTCCGACACCGAGCCTGGTGCAGTGGTTGGAGACGCTGCGGTAGATCCGTCGCAGGCCCAGGCCGCAACCCCGGCGCCGGTCCCCGTCCCTGTCCCCGTAGTCGAGACCCCTGCCACCGTAGACCCGGCCATCGAGGCGGCGCTGCTGGCCACCACGCAGGCGGTCAGCGGTCCGGCGTTCGACCCTGAGGCCGATCCGCTGGATAGCTTGCCGGCAGTGCGCCTGGCGATGGAGCAGAGCGGTCATCTGTCCGCCTCCAGCCAGGCTCAAGCCAAGACCCCGCCTGCGACCGCCCAGCTCGACGGCGAGCCGACCACGACGCAGACCTTCGCCGCAGGCATGGCCAGTATGCTCGGCCTGCAAGCGGAGCAGGACGGTGCGGGCGAGGGCGGCGAAAAGGCCTTCAGCGGCCTGATCGACGAAGGCCTCAAGGACCTCAAGGCCGCTAGCAGCGACACCCGGGTGGAAGGTTTTGCCGACCGCCTGGCTGCGCTGACCCAGGCCGCCACGGCGAAAACCGCCAATGCGCTGCCGGTCAACCAGCCGATTGCCATGCACCAGAGCGGCTGGACCGAAGAGGTGGTCAACCGGGTCATGTACCTGTCGAGCGCTAACCTCAAGGCGGCGGACATCCAGTTGCAGCCCGCCGAGCTGGGGCGCCTGGACATCCGCGTCAATATGATTCCCGACCAGCAGACCCAGGTCACCTTCATGAGCGCCCACGTTGGCGTGCGCGAAGCGCTGGACGGGCAGATGCATCGCCTGCGCGAGATGTTCGCGCAGCAGGGCATGGGGCAGGTCGACGTCAATGTCTCCGACCAGTCCCGTGGCTCTCAGGAGCAGGCGCAGCAGGGGCAGGGTGCCCGCACCTCGGCCACTGCCAACCGACTGGAGCCGATGGCGGATGAATCGCCGGCCGGCATCGCTGAAGTCGCCGCCAGCGCCACCCGTGTGATGGGCTCCAGTGTGGTCGACTATTACGCTTGATTGACCCTTGTGGGGGTTGCCGAAGGCTTGAGGCAGAAGGCTGGATAACCAGCTTCTTGGCGTCCGCTGCCAGGAGACAGGCCCAGCAAAAAAACGCTTGCCCCAGGCGTACGGCCCCTCGCTAGGCTCGGGGTACCGTCGCTACGGTATCCATCCCGGGGCATCGCCTCCGGTTTGCTTCGCTGCACCTCCTCTGGATGTATGCGGCTTCGCCGCACGGCGCTCCACGCCTCCCCCAGATGGACACCTTCGCTCAGCCTGCCGATGGGGCCGGTGGATCAAGATCAACAGCCAGAGCACGGCGACCTGCCGGTCAGCCGGTTTTTACCGGTGTGCAAATTTCCACTGTGTGAGCCTGCTGGCGAAGACCGCAAGTGCGCTCGCGCGCCTACAGGATCTATGCAATCCGGGTACTCCGACACTTCTGGCATAACACTTGCTCTTGCCTTGCCGTGCGACTGTGAAAACCCGAATAGTGACGGATTATTGGCATGGCGAAGAGCGACGCAGCAGTAAAAGATCCCGCCGGCAAAGGCAAACTCAAGCTGATCCTGGTGATTGCCGCGGCCTTGTTGCTGGCGATCGGTTTGTCCGTGGGCGCGACCTGGTACTTCATGCACGGTGCCCAGAGCAAGCCTGAGCCTGCAGCCGATGCGGCCGGCAATGCCAAGCCTGCGGCCATCTACGAAGCCATGGCGCCGGCCTTCATCGCCAACTACAACCAGAACGGCCGCCAGCGCTACATGCAGGTGAGCATTACCCTGCAGGCCCGTAACCAGGCCGATCTGGACGCCCTGAAGGTGCACATGCCGGTGATCCGCAACAACCTGGTGATGCTGTTCTCCGGGCAGAGTTTCGACAACCTGGCCACCCCGGTCGGCCAGGAAATGCTGCGCCAGAAAGCCACTGCCAGCGTGCAGGAAGTGGCGCAGAAAGAAGTCGGCAAAGTGGTGGTCGAGCAGTTGCTCTTTACTAATTTCGTACTGCAGTAGGAACACGACATGGCCGTGCAAGACCTGCTGTCCCAAGATGAGATCGACGCGCTGTTGCATGGCGTCGACGATGGTCTGGTTGAGACCGACGCCGCTGCCGAGCCGGGCAGCGTCAAAAGCTATGACCTGACCAGTCAGGACCGGATCGTCCGGGGGCGCATGCCGACCCTGGAAATGATCAACGAACGTTTCGCCCGCTACACCCGCATCAGCATGTTCAACATGCTTAGGCGCTCGGCCGATGTGGCCGTGGGCGGGGTGCAGGTGATGAAATTCGGCGAGTACGTGCATTCGCTGTACGTGCCCACCAGTCTCAACCTGGTCAAGATCAAACCCCTGCGCGGCACGGCCCTGTTCATTCTCGATGCCAAGCTAGTGTTCAAGCTGGTGGATAACTTCTTCGGCGGCGACGGACGTCACGCCAAGATCGAAGGGCGTGAATTCACCCCCACCGAATTGCGCGTGGTGCGCATGGTGCTGGAGCAGGCCTTCATCGACTTGAAGGAAGCCTGGCAGGCGATCATGGAAGTCAATTTCGAGTACATCAACTCGGAAGTGAATCCGGCCATGGCCAACATCGTCGGGCCCAGTGAAGCGGTGGTGGTTTCCACCTTCCATATCGAGCTCGATGGGGGCGGCGGCGACCTGCACGTGACCATGCCGTACTCGATGATCGAGCCGGTCCGGGAAATGCTCGATGCCGGTTTCCAGTCCGACCTCGACGACCAGGACGAGCGCTGGGTCAACGCCCTGCGCCAGGACGTGTTGGACGTCGATGTGCCCTTGAGTGCCACCGTCGCGCGCCGCCAGTTGCGCCTGCGCGACATTCTGCACATGCAGCCGGGCGACGTGATCCCGGTGGATATGCCCGAAGACATGATCATGCGCGCCAACGGCGTGCCGGCTTTCAAGGTCAAGATGGGGTCCCACAAGGGCAACCTGGCGTTGCAAGTGATCGAACCCATCGAGCGCCGCTGAGCGGCGTTGCTCTCCACTCGTTTTTAAATGCTTGCTGCCCGCCGAGGACAAATGATGGTTAACGATATGAATGCCCAGGACGACCAGGCCCTGGCTGATGAATGGGCCGCCGCGCTGGAAGAAGCCGGTGATGTCGGACAGGACGACATCGATGCCCTGCTGGCGGCCGATGCGGCCAGTTCGCCGTCCAACCGTCTGCCGATGGAAGAGTTCGGCAGCGTGCCGAAAAACAACGGCCCGGTGACGCTGGACGGTCCGAACCTGGACGTGATCCTGGACATCCCGGTATCGATCTCGATGGAAGTCGGCAGTACCGACATCAACATCCGTAACCTGTTGCAGCTCAACCAGGGGTCGGTGATCGAACTCGATCGCCTGGCGGGTGAACCCCTCGACGTGCTGGTCAATGGCACGCTGATCGCCCATGGCGAAGTGGTGGTGGTCAACGAGAAGTTCGGCATCCGCCTGACGGACGTGATCAGCCCAAGCGAACGCATCAAGAAGCTGCGCTGAGTGAACAGGTTACTCGGTGGGTTGCTGGCCTTGCCTGGTTGCGTGATGGCGGCCGAGCCGGTGGCGGCCGTGGCTGCGCCAGCGGTCGGCGGCGGGGTGGCCGGGCAGTTGACGCAGCTGGTGCTGGGTCTGCTGCTGGTGCTGGGCCTGATCTTTTTCCTCGCCTGGCTATTGCGCCGGGTGCAGCAGGCAGGGCCGGCGGGCAAGGGTCAGGTGATCGAGCTGATCGGTTCGCGCGCCCTCGGCCCGCGGGACCGGCTGGTCCTGGTGCAGGTCGGCAACGAGCAGATTCTGCTGGGCCTGACGCCGGGCACCATCAGCGCGCTGCATGTCCTCAAAGAGCCAGTGCAGGTGCCCGGCACCGAGCAGGCCACCCCCGAGTTTGCCCAGCGCCTGATGGAGTTGCTGGGTAAAGACAAGGATAAGAAGTAATGCCGTTGCGTTTCCTCCTGACGCTGCTCCTGTTGCTGACCGCGCCCCTGGCGCTGGCCGCCGATCCGCTGTCGATCCCGGCGATCACCCTGGGCACCAATGCCGACGGTGCCCAGGAATATTCGGTCAGCCTGCAGATCCTGCTGATCATGACCGCGCTGAGTTTCATCCCGGCGTTTGTCATGCTGATGACCAGCTTCACCCGGATCATCATCGTCTTCTCGATCCTGCGTCAGGCCCTGGGCCTGCAGCAGACGCCGTCGAACCAGATTCTCACCGGCATGGCGCTGTTCCTGACCCTGTTCATCATGGCGCCGGTCTTCGACCGAGTGAACCAGGACGCTTTGCAGCCGTATCTGGCGGAAAAAATGACCGCCCAGGATGCCGTGGCCAAGGCCCAGGTGCCGATCAAGGATTTCATGCTGGCCCAGACCCGCAGCAGCGACCTCGAGTTGTTCATGCGCCTGTCCAAGCGCACCGACATCGCGTCGCCGGATCAGGCGCCGCTGACCATCCTGGTACCGGCCTTCGTCACCTCGGAGCTCAAGACGGCGTTCCAGATCGGTTTCATGATCTTCATCCCGTTCCTGATCATCGACCTGGTGGTGGCGAGTGTGCTGATGGCGATGGGTATGATGATGCTCTCGCCGCTGATCATTTCGCTGCCGTTCAAGATCATGCTGTTTGTGCTGGTGGACGGCTGGGCGCTGATCATCGGCACCCTGGCCGGCAGTTTCGGCGGTGTTTAGCCTGGTGCGAGCGAGTGGCCCGATATGACGCCTGAAGTAGCGGTAGACCTGTTCCGGGAAGCGCTCTGGCTGACCACCGTGATGGTCGCGGTGCTGGTGGTGCCCAGCCTGTTGGTGGGCCTGCTGGTGGCGATGTTCCAGGCGGCGACCCAGATCAACGAACAGACCCTCAGCTTCCTGCCGCGCCTTTTGGTGATGCTGGTCACGCTGATCGTTGCCGGCCCGTGGCTGGTGCAAACCTTCATGGAATACATCCTGCGCCTGTACGGCAGTATTCCGCAGTTGATCGGCTAGGCTATGTCGCTGCTGGCGCTGACCGACGCGCAGATCAGTACCTGGGTGGCCAGTTTCATGCTGCCACTGTTCCGGGTGACGGCACTGCTGATGACCATGCCGATCATCGGCACCACCCTGGTGTCCAAGCGCATCCGCCTGTACTTCGCCCTGGCGATCACCGTGGTGATCACCCCCAGCCTGCCGCCGATGCCCACGGTCAATGCGCTGGACTTGAGCGGCCTGTTGCTGATTGCCGAACAGATCCTGATTGGCGGGCTGCTGGGGTTCTCCCTGCAGCTGTTTTTCCAGGCTTTCGTGATTGCCGGCCAGATCATCTCGATCCAGATGGGCATGGGCTTCGCGTCCATGGTCGACCCCACCAACGGCGTGTCGGCGGCGGTGATCGGGCAGTTCCTGACCATGCTGGTGACCCTGCTGTTTCTCGGCATGAATGGCCATCTGGTGGTGTTCGAAGTGGTCACCGAAAGCTTCACCACCTTGCCGGTGGGCAGCGCCATGCTGGTCAATCACTTCTGGGATATCGCCAACAAGCTCGGCTGGGTGCTGGGTGCGGCCATGCTGCTGGTACTGCCGGCGATCACCGCGTTGCTGGTGGTCAACATTGCCTTCGGCATCATGACCCGCGCGGCGCCGCAGTTGAACATCTTCTCCATCGGCTTTCCGCTGACCCTGGTGCTGGGCCTGGTGATCTTCTGGATCAGCCTGGGCGACATTCTCAATCAGTATCAACCGCTGGCCACCGAGGCTTTGCAGTTGCTGCGCGATATGGCTCAGGCGCGCTAAGCCATGGCCGAGAGCGAGAGTGGCCAGGACAAGACCGAAGAGCCCACGGACAAAAAGAAAAAGGACGCCCGGGAGAAGGGGGAGATTGCCCGCTCCAAGGAACTCAATACCCTGGCGGTGATGCTCGCCGGTGCCGGAGGCCTGCTGATCTACGGCGGTGGCCTGGCCCTGGATTTACTTGAAATCATGCGCCTGAACTTCAGCTTGCCCCGCGATGTGCTGCTCAGCCCCGGTGCCATGGGCCAGTACCTGCTGCACTCGGGCAAGATCGCGATCATCGCCGTGCAGCCGGTGTTGATTACCTTGCTCCTGGCCGCGCTGATCGGCCCGATTTCCCTGGGGGGCTGGTTGTTCGCCGGCAGCAGCCTGGCGCCCAAATTCAGCCGGATGAACCCGGCCAATGGCCTCAAGCGCATGTTCTCCTCGACCGCGGTGATCGAGCTGCTCAAGGCGCTGGCCAAGTTCCTGTTGATCCTGTTCGTCGCGTTGACCGTGTTGAAGTCCGACATCGACGACCTGCTGCGCATCGCCCATGAACCGTTGGAGCAGGCGATTATCCACAGCGTGCAACTGGTGGGCTGGAGCACGCTGTGGATGGCCTGCGGGCTGATCCTGATTGCCGCCGTCGACGTGCCGGTGCAGTTGTACCAGAGCCATAAGAAGCTGCTGATGACCAAGCAGGAAATCCGCGACGAGCACAAGGACCAGGAAGGGCGTCCCGAGGTCAAGCAGCGCATTCGGCAACTGCAGCACGATATGTCCCAGCGGCGGATGATGGCGGCCATTCCCGACGCCGACGTGGTCATCACTAACCCGACCCACTATGCGGTGGCGCTCAAATACGATCCGGACAAAGGCGGCGCGCCGATGCTGGTCGCCAAGGGCAGCGACTTCCTGGCCCTGAAGATCCGCGAAATCGCGGTCAGCAACAATGTGCTATTGCTCGAGTCGCCGGCCCTGGCGCGCTCGATCTACTACTCCACCGAAATGGACCAGGAGATCCCGGGCGGGCTGTACCTGGCGGTGGCCCAGGTGCTGGCCTACGTCTACCAGATCCGTCAGTTCCGCGCCGGCAAAGGCAAGCGGCCGGAGCCGTTCAAGGACGACGTGCCGATCCCAGAGGATTTGCGGCGCGATTCCTGATCCGCTGAAAAGCAAAAGATCGAAGCCATGGCAAACCCCACGGGCGTGCATGTTCCATGTGGGGGGTGAGGCGGCTCCGATCTTTTTCCTGCGAAAACCCTCTACTTCACTCGACGCTTCTTACTGGGCAGCATTCCGGCCAGGATGTTGTCCTTGTCGACAAAGTGATGCTTCAGCGCAACCAATAAGTGCCCGCCGATCAACGCGCCACAGAACCACGATGTCCAGGTATGAATGTACTTGGCCAGGTCGTAGAGATCGGGGGCGGGATCGACCAGCGGAGGTAAAAGGAACAGGCCCGCCACAAGAATGGGTTTGTCTGCAACCGAGCTCCAATACCAACCTGATAAGGGCAAGGCAATCAGGGCAATGGCGTAGAGCAAGATATGTCCGATCATCGCTCCACGCTTCGCAAGTGCGGACATGCTTTCAGGCAAGGCTGGCGGGGGATTCTTCAATCGCCAGGTGACTCGCGCAACGATCAGGAGCAGTAGCGTACTGGCCAGTGCTTTGTGCAAGAACGTGAGTTCATGCTGGGGGTTCAGCGTGTCGCGCCAGTGGGTAGCCAAGATGCCAAGCCCCCAACTCACCATCCAAATGAATGCCATGCTCCAATGCAACCACTTGGCAATACGGGTGTATCCCGTGTTTTCCTTTTCCAGCATTGGTATTTCCCTCTTTTTGTTGAATGAAATTTGATGTGCGCCTGGGTGTCAGGACTGCGCGCAAAAAATAATCAAACGGTTAAGTGGGCTTTTTCATTCGCTCAAAATTTCTATGCCGGGTAATGGGGCGTCACTCAGCGCTTGGGGGGGCGAGGGTTAGATAAAGCTACTTGCCGGGTTTGTTTATCGCCGGCAATGCTCTTGGGGGTGCGTTAACCGAGAATTAACCCGAGCGCTTGATCTGGTGAGTCCTGCAGCCGTTTTGTTACATAAACTTTCAGCGCATTCACCTCGTCGCCAATGATTGCCCCGCTCATTGGCCGTTGCCGGGCTTGCATGGCTGCGCTCGAGGGCGACGTCCTCGCCAATCCGCCCGCGGGCGCTGTCGTGTTTCAATCTTTTTCAAAGTTGGAAAGCTTCTTGCAGTAGCCGCCCTGCGCCCGCTTCTGGCGTCAAAAGTTTGCTTCAAGGAACGGGGAATACCGGTGGATCGCTCTCAACTAATCAACAATGCCCGCAGCAACATGGCAGACCTCACACGAGGCAATCTGGGTGTGCCGCTGTTGTTGTTGGTCATGCTGGCAATGATGATGTTGCCGATCCCGCCGTTCCTGCTCGACGTGTTCTTTACCTTCAACATTGCCCTGTCGATCGTGGTGCTGCTGGTCTGTGTGTACGCCTTGCGGCCCCTGGATTTTGCGGTGTTCCCGACCATTTTGCTGGTGGCGACGCTGCTGCGCCTGGCGCTCAACGTGGCGTCGACGCGGGTGGTGATGCTGCACGGCCAGGACGGCCACGCCGCCGCCGGTAAGGTGATCCAGGCCTTCGGCGAGGTGGTGATTGGCGGTAACTACGTGGTCGGTATCGTGGTGTTTGCGATCCTGATGATCATCAACTTCGTGGTGGTGACCAAGGGCGCCGGGCGGATTTCCGAGGTCAGCGCGCGTTTCACCCTCGATGCGATGCCCGGCAAGCAGATGGCGATCGACGCCGACCTCAACGCCGGCCTGATCGATCAGGGCCAGGCCAAGACCCGTCGTACTGAAGTCGCCCAGGAAGCCGAGTTCTATGGCTCGATGGACGGTGCCAGCAAGTTCGTGCGCGGCGACGCCATTGCCGGCCTGTTGATCCTGTTCATCAACCTGATTGGCGGCATGGCGGTGGGGATCTTCCAGCACGGCATGACCTTTGGCGATGCCGGCCGGGTGTATGCCTTGCTGACCATCGGTGACGGTTTGGTGGCGCAATTGCCATCACTGCTGTTGTCCACCGCGGCGGCCATCATGGTGACCCGTGCCTCGGGCTCCGAAGACATGGGCAAGCAGATCAATCGGCAGATGTTCGCCTCGCCCAAGGCCCTGGCCGTTTCGGCGGGCCTGATGGCGGTGATGGGGATTGTCCCGGGCATGCCACACTTCGCCTTCCTCAGCATGGCGGCCCTTGCGGCAGGCGGTGCCTACCTGTTCTGGAAGAAGCAGAACACCATCAAGGTCAAGGCCCTGGAAGAGGTCCAGCGCCAGCAGGAACTGCTGCCTTCGCCCGCGCGGGCCATGGAAACCAAGGAGTTGGGCTGGGACGACGTGACGCCGATCGACATGATTGGCCTGGAGGTCGGCTACCGCCTGATCCCCCTGGTGGATCGCAACCAGGGCGGGCAATTGCTGGCGCGGATCAAGGGCGTGCGCAAGAAGCTGTCCCAGGACCTGGGCTTCCTGATGCCCACGGTGCACATCCGCGACAACCTCGACCTGGCACCCAGCGCCTATCGCCTGACGTTGATGGGGGTGATCCTGGCCGAGGCGGAGATTTACCCGGACCGCGAGCTGGCGATCAACCCGGGGCAGGTGTTCGGTACCCTCAACGGGATTACCGCCAAAGATCCGGCCTTTGGCCTGGAGGCGGTGTGGATCGAAGTCAGCCAGCGTTCCCAGGCGCAATCGCTGGGTTACACCGTGGTCGATGCCAGTACGGTTGTGGCCACGCACCTGAACCAGATTCTGTACAAGCACTCCAGCGAGCTGATCGGTCACGAGGAAGTCCAGCAACTCCTGCAATTGCTGGCCAAAAGCTCGCCAAAACTGGCCGAGGAGCTGGTGCCAGGTGTCCTGTCGCTGTCGCAACTGCTCAAGGTGCTGCAGGCGCTGTTGGCCGAACAGGTGCCGGTACGCGACATCCGCAGCATCGCCGAGGCGATCGCCAACAATGCCACCAAGAGTCAAGATACCGCCGCTTTGGTCGCGGCCGTGCGTGTCGGTCTGTCCCGCGCTATCGTGCAAAGCATTGTAGGCACTGAGTCCGAGCTGCCTGTGATCACCTTGGAGCCAAGGTTGGAACAAATATTGCTCAATAGTATTCAAAAGGCAGGGCAGGGCGCCGACGAGGGTGTCTTGCTGGAGCCAAGCATGGCCGAAAAGCTGCAGCGTTCGTTGATCGACGCGGCCCAGCGTCAGGAAATGCAAGGTCACCCGGTGATTCTGTTGGTCGCAAGTCCGGTCCGCGCGATGCTCTCGCGGTTTGGACGCCTGGCAGTCCCGGGGTTGCATGTGTTGGCCTATCAGGAAATTCCTGACAACAAGCAAGTGACCATCGTTGCGACAGTAGGGCCCAACGGCTGAGGTAGTGGTTTATGCAAGTTAAGCGTTTTTTCGCCGCCGATATGCGTCAGGCCATGAAACTGGTTCGTGATGAGCTGGGCGCTGATGCCGCGATCATCGGCAACCGCCGCATTGCCGGCGGTGTCGAGCTGATGGCGGCCCTGGATTACAAGCTGTCGGCCCTGGCGCCGCGGGTGCCGAACATCGAGCTCGAGGACGAGCTGCGCAAGACCCAGTCGCGCATTGTCACGGCTCAGGCCGAACTGAGCTTGCGTGGCGAAGGCGAGGCGGGCGAGCACGCCAGTCGCCAGCTGTTTGCCGGGTTGCCGCTGACCGCCGCCGAACCCTTGATCGAGCCGACCCTGTCCGAGCCACCCCGTCCTGCCCCGACACCAGCGCCGGCGGCCGCCATCGATCCGCGGGCCTATGACTCGATGCGTTCGGAGCTCAATGGCTTGCGCGAATTGCTCGAAGTGCAACTCGGCTCCCTGGCCTGGAACCAGCTGCAAGGCCGTCATCCGCAGCAGGCCAACCTCTGGCGCCGGCTGCAACGCATCGGCCTGTCCGGTCCGTTGTCCCGCGACCTGCTGGAGCTGACCGCCAGTATTGAAGAACCCCGCCAGGCCTGGCGCATGTTGCTGGCCCACCTGGCGCGGATGATCGTCACCCCCGAGATCGAGCCCCTGGAAGAGGGCGGAGTGATTGCCATGGTCGGCCCGGCCGGCATGGGCAAGACCACCACCCTGGCCAAGCTGGCGGCGCGTTATGTGCTCAAGTACGGCGCGCAGCACATCGCCCTGGTGAGCATGGACAGTTACCGCATTGGCGCCCAGGAACAGCTCAAGACCCTGGGGCGCATCCTCAACGTCTCGGTGACGCACCTGGATCCGGGCCAGTCCCTGGCCCAGGCGCTGGACCCGCTGCTGCGCAAGCGCGTGGTGTTGATCGACACCGCGGGCCTGCAGGCCAGTGACCCGGCGTTGCGCATGCAGTTGGAAAGCCTGGCCGGTCGTGGCATCAAATCGAAGAATTATCTGGTGCTGGCCACGACCAGCCAGAAGCAGGTGCTGACGGCCGCCTACCACAGTTACAAACGCTGCGGGCTGGCCGGCTGCATCCTGACTAAACTGGACGAAACGGCAAGCCTGGGCGAGGTCTTGAGCTTGGCGATCAGTCACGAATTACCGGTGGCTTATCTGACTGATGGTCCGCGTATTCCGGATGACCTGCATCTGCCGCGCCGCCATCAGTTGGTCAGTCGCGCCGTGAGTGTACAAATGCAGGAAGAACCCAGCGAAGAAGCCATGGCTGATATGTTCGCTGATCTCTACCACAGCCCGACCAAACGGGTTGGCTGAGGTATTAATGACTAGATTTGTATCTACATCGATGGCCTGCCATGCATTGTTCCCCAGGGAACGCGCAGCCAGTCATGTAGCCCGCGTCTAAGCAAGACAAGGTATAGAAAGCACATGGGCAGCATGCATCCCGTACAGGTGATCGCGGTGACCGGCGGCAAGGGTGGCGTCGGTAAGACTAACGTTTCAGTGAACTTGTCCCTGGCTCTGGCAGAGCTCGGTCGGCGCGTCATGTTGCTGGACGCCGATCTGGGGCTGGCGAACGTCGATGTGTTGCTGGGGCTGACGCCCAAGCGCACCCTGGCCGACGTGATCGAGGGCCGCTGCGAACTGCGCGACGTGCTGCTGCAGGGGCCCGGCGGGATTCGTATCGTCCCGGCCGCCTCCGGAACCCAGAGCATGGTGCACCTGAGCCCGGCCCAGCACGCGGGCCTGATCCAGGCGTTCAGCGATGTGGGCGACAACCTCGATGTGTTGGTGATCGACACCGCAGCGGGGATCGGCGAATCGGTGGTCAGCTTTGTTCGCGCCGCCCAGGAAGTGCTGCTGGTGGTCTGCGACGAGCCGACCTCGATCACCGACGCCTATGCCCTGATCAAGCTGCTGAACCGTGACTACGGCATGAACCGCTTCCGCGTGCTGGCCAACATGGCGCAAAGCCCGCAGGAAGGGCGCAACCTGTTCGCCAAGTTGACCAAGGTCACGGACCGCTTCCTGGATGTCGCCCTACAATACGTCGGCGCGGTGCCCTACGACGAAAGTGTGCGCAAGGCGGTGCAGAAGCAGCGCGCGGTGTACGAAGCCTTTCCTCGCTCCAAATGTGCCCTGGCTTTCCGGGCCATTGCGCAGAAAGTCGATACCTGGCCATTGCCCGCCAATCCGCGTGGGCATCTGGAGTTTTTTGTGGAGCGCCTGGTGCAACAGACTGCGGGTCCGGTGCTATGACAGCTAGCGGCTACAACCTGTACAAGCAGTCGGCGCGTGACGCGCAGTACGAGCTGATCGAGCGTTACGCGCCACTGGTAAAACGCATTGCCTATCACTTGCTGGCGCGTCTGCCGGCCAGTGTGCAGGTCGAAGACCTGATCCAGGCCGGGATGATCGGCCTGCTTGAAGTGTCGACCAAGTACGACGCCAGCAAAGGCGCGAGTTTCGAGACCTACGCCGGGATCCGCATCCGCGGGGCGATGCTCGACGAGGTCCGTAAAGGTGACTGGGCGCCACGCTCGGTGCACCGCAATACCCGCATGGTCAGTGACGCGATTCGCTCAATTGAAGCTAAAACCGGACGTGACGCTAAAGATCACGAGGTTGCGGCCGAACTCCAATTGAGTCTCGACGATTATTACGGGATTTTGAATGACACCTTGGGCAGTCGCCTGTTCAGTTTCGACGACCTGTTGCAGGACGGCGAGCATGAAGGGCTGCATGAGGATGGCGCGAGTGCTCATCTCGAGCCGTCGCGCGACCTGGAGGATGAACGCTTCCAGGCGGCGCTGGCGGACGCGATTGCCAATTTGCCGGAGCGTGAGCGACTGGTCTTGGCGCTGTACTACGACGAGGAGCTGAACCTCAAGGAAATCGGTGAGGTCCTGGGGGTCAGCGAATCGCGGGTCAGCCAGTTACACAGCCAGTGCGCAGCCCGTTTGCGGGGGCGTTTGGGAGAGTGGCGAGCGCGCTGACAGCAGTGTGGGGACACTGCGAAAGACACTGCTACAGCTTCACGCTGGCGCGGTCATCATCCGTTGTGCTCCAAACCGTCGTTGAGTGCTCTGCCTGTTGATTGAATGGCGTGCCCAGGTGCTGGGCGCGTTTAAGACTGCTTGGAGGTCGAATTGGACAAGAACATGAAAATCCTCATCGTTGATGACTTCTCAACGATGCGGCGGATCATTAAAAACCTGTTGCGTGACCTCGGGTTCACCAACACGGTCGAGGCAGACGACGGCACTACCGCCATCCCTATGCTCAACAGCGGCAGCATCGATTTTCTGGTCACGGACTGGAACATGCCGGGCATGACCGGTATCGATCTGTTGCGTCACGTGCGCGCCAACGAAAAGCTCAAGCATTTGCCAGTGTTGATGGTGACCGCCGAAGCCAAGCGCGAGCAGATCATCGAAGCGGCCCAGGCCGGTGTAAACGGCTATGTGGTCAAACCGTTCACTGCCCAGGCGTTGAAAGAGAAGATCGAGAAGATCTTCGAACGCATCGGTTGATGACTGGCGCTACGGGGGAGCTATGGAACAACGAGAGATTTCACAGGGCGATTTTGAATCGACCCTGAAAAAACACGCGGTCGAATTGGTCGAAAGCCTGGAAAAAGGCAAGTTCGGCGACGCCGTGCAACTGATCCATGAGCTCAACCAGACCCGCGACCGTGGCCTGTACCAGGAAGTGGGCAAGCTCACCCGTGAGCTGCATAGCGCGATCGTCAATTTCCAGATTGACCCGAACATGCCGCAAGCCGAGGAAGTCTCGCAGATCACCGACGCCACCGAGCGCCTGGGGTATGTGGTCAAACTGACTGAGGCGGCGGCCAACCGCACCATGGACCTGGTGGAGAACAGCACGCCGCTGGTCAATGCCCTGGGCACCGATGCCCAGGCGTTGAGCGCGGACTGGGGGCGTTTCATGCGCCGTGAAGTCGGGGCTGAAGAGTTCCGCGAGCTGGCCCGGCGCGTCGATGGCTTCCTGAGTCGCAGCGCCAGCCACAGCCAGGTCGTGGCGGGCAACCTCAACGACATTCTGCTGGCCCAGGATTACCAGGACCTGACCGGTCAAGTGATCAAACGCGTGACGCAACTGGTCACGGAAGTGGAAAGCAATCTGCTCAAACTGGTGCTGATGGCCAGCCAGGTCGACCGCTTTGCCGGCATCGAACATGACCGTGCAGCGATCCTCGCGGAAAAAAATCCGCAAAAACATCTGGCGCAGGGTGAAGGTCCGCAGATTCATGCCGATAAACGTGATGACGTGATGTCCGGTCAGGACGATGTCGACGATTTGCTTTCCAGCCTTGGATTCTAGGAGCACCCCTACACATGAGCTTCGGCGCCGATGAAGAGATCCTTCAGGATTTTCTGGTTGAGGCCGGCGAGATTCTGGAGCAACTGTCCGAACAACTGGTCGAGCTGGAAAGCCGACCGGATGATGCG
>Ga0067045_1029668_pt1 | contig 19064 bp, 14 predicted proteins | sample TerdegcTABiofilm_FD_59184 | JGI IMG/M metagenome (GOLD analysis project Ga0067045, IMG submission 59184) | Combined Assembly of (Gp0054472, Gp0054536) Wastewater bioreactor microbial communities from Singapore -Terephthalate degrading... | reverse complement strand
ATATGTGTAGGCGCGTGCGCATGTGATGGTGGAGTTCAGGCTGCCAAGCCAAATCCCACAGCAGCCAAGAGTGTGGCCGAGGTCACAGGAGTAAAAACAATCAATATAGCCGGCTGTCCTCCAAATGCCGATAACATGGTGGCTACAATAGTTCATTATCTATTGCTTGGAAAACTTCCGGCTCTGGACGAACAGGGCAGACCACTATTCGCGTATGGTTATCTCATCCATGATAATTGTCCCAGGAGAGGCCACTTCGAGAACAAAGAATTCGTCAAGGAATTTGGTGACGCCGGAGCAGCTAAGGGTTGGTGTCTATACGAAGTCGGTTGCGCCGGACCAGAAACCTATAACAATTGCCCGATAATCAAATGGAACCAGGGAACTAACTGGCCTATCGAAGCGGGTCATCCATGTATCGGTTGTAGCGAAAAAGGCTTCTGGGATAACGCTAGCCCATTTTATGTTCAGAAGTAATAACCCCCTACAGAAGAATACGATCTTTTATTGATGAGATAAGCTTTTCAAAAGGAGCGAAAACATGGCAAGAGTCGTCGTTGACCCTATTCCAAGAATTGAGGGTCACTTGCGCATAGAAGTAGAAGTGGAAAATGGGAAAGTTAAGGACGCCTGGAGCACCGGAACACTTTTCCGCGGCCTTGAGATTATTCTCCAGGGTCGTGATCCTCGTGATGCTCACCTTCTTACCCAACGTTCATGCGGCGTTTGTACACTAGTGCATTCTTTGGCCTCGGTCAGGGCAGTCGAAGACGCTTTGAAAATTAAGATTCCACCTAACGCCCGACTGGTCAGAAACCTTACTCATGCGGCTCAGAATATGCATGATCATCCAGTGCACTTTTATCAACTGTGCGCTCTGGATTGGGTAGATGTAGTGTCGGCTCTTTCGGCGGATCCGGCAAAAACTGCGGACTTGTCAGCCGCTGTTAGTGGTAGACCCCAAACGAAAAAATATTATGAGGGACTAAAAGGAAAACTCAAAGCCTTTGTTGATTCAGGACAATTAGGTCCTTTCGCCAATGCGTATTGGGGACATCCAGCATACAAGCTTCCGCCCGAAGCTAACCTCATGGCCGTAGGACACTATCTTGACAACCTGCGTCAGCAAGTTCACGCTGCTCAGATGACCGCAATCTGGGGAGCAAAGAACCCTCACCTACAGGGCCATCTTCCCGGTGGAGTCACAGTAGTCGAACAACTCAATGCGGATAGGATTTCTCAATACCTGTTCATGTTGAAAGAACAAATCGCATTCCTGGAAGAAGTTTATATACCCGATGTGTTAGCAGTCGCTTCTTTCTATAAAGACTGGACCAAAATCGGTGGAAACAAGAACTTCCTCGCATACGGCGATTTCCCACAGTCTGATGTCGAGCCAGATAGCTTCTATTTTCCACGCGGCGCCATATTTGATGGTCAGCTCAAGGCCCTACCGGTAGACGTTTCAAAGATTACAGAAGATGTCACCCGAGCCTGGTATGAGCCCGGTCAACCTCTCCATCCTTCAGTTGGTGAGACCAAGCCACTGTCCGGCGACGCTCTCAAAGGCGCAGTTCCTGACACCAAGTCCAAAGATGGAAAATATTCATGGATGAAAGCGCCTAGATATGATGGCAAAGTAATGGAAGTTGGACCACTGGCGCAGTGTCTTGTGTCTTATGTCGGTGGTAACAAGGAAATTAAAGAAACCACTGACTTGGTGCTAAAGAAACTTGAAGTCGGTCCAGAAGCTCTGTTCTCAACTATAGGTAGAATTGGAGCTCGAGCTATCAAATGCCTGGTTAACGCAAAGGCTGCCGAAAAATGGACCACGGAACTAATTGAAAACATCAAAAAGGGCGACACCAGGACTTTCACAAGCTACAAGCTCGACGAAACGGTCAATGGACAAGGCTTCGGATTGAATGATGTGGCTAGAGGATCCTTGGGTCACTGGATCAATATTGAAAAAGGGAAGATCAAGAATTATCAGCAAGTCGTTCCTTCAACATGGAACCTGGGACCATCAGACGCCAAGAACCAAAAGAGCGCAGTAGAAAACGCACTCATTGGAACTCCCGTGGCTGACCCCAAGAAACCTCTTGAAATCCTTCGAACTGTTCACTCGTTCGACCCATGCATCGCATGCGCCGTTCATGTTATTGATCCGCAGACTAACGAAATTTACAAATTCAGAGTTTCTTAAACACTGCCAGTTTTGGCAAAATAGAAAAGGCGGCTATGGGCCGCCTTTTTTTTGAGGAACCTACACAAAAACACTAAAACATTTTTTGTGAGAACTTAATAACAATAATGGTGTCTTAAAATAATAAGTTAATAATAAACATCATATTTACTTATTGTTTGGGAGCCAACCATGTCATCTCCTTTCAGAAAGTTTGCCACTGTCTTTGAACAATTTCAGGAAAAGTACCCCAAACATCCTCTAATTGAGGAAATACGAAATCATCTCTCTCGAGGAAAATTCCCGACAGAGATCTGGCTCGAATCCAAGACGAAAAGAATGACAATGTTTCTGTCGCCTTCTTGGGAGCCTGTTGATTCAGATGAAGAGAATGTTGCGTCATAAGATTTTCTTCATGTTGTTACCTATCTCATTGGGCGGGCGCCAGTGTGGTTTCGAAGATAAGAGAACTCATGACATTAAAACTTAAGGAATTGTCGATCTTGTGATACGTTTACCATGATAATTTTTCGACTTCGGCAGCGGCGCCTAGCTGGAGGTAGCAAACGACTAATCGTTCACAAGCCTTATTTTCAAAGTTTCAATCTATCTTTTCCCGCAGAAATCTTAATGTGCTTTTTTCCTTTTTGGCAGTTGCATTTGTTGTAGCTTGCGCCTGCTATGTGTATTTCCACTTCAATGACTTTTATAGTGTTTTTGAAGCTTCAAAATTTGAACTAGCGCTGGCGAGCCTATTTATCCTTTGTAGCTTTTTGGCCACATGCTACCAATTAGATTTGTTTTTAAAGCGATTCAATTTGGTTTTAGGCAAGCTCGAGCTATTGGCGATAACGCATGCCATGATGTTGGGTAATCTCGTTATTCCTATGCGCGGCGGTTCCGGGGCTCTAGCTCTATATCTAAAAAAAGTCCATTGCCTTGATTTTACTGCGTTCGCCGTCATCTATGGTGGAACGGCAATACTTGTAGCTTTGATGAGTTCGTTTTTTGCGTTGATTGCTTTAGTAAGTCTGTGGATACTTCATGGCTACAATCAATTTGTTCTGATTGGGCCGGTATTTGTGCTTTTCGTTTTATGTCTTTATCTTACCGTTCGAGCCCCTTCATTTGGTCCAAGGAAAAATTTTCTGATGGACAGAATTGTCCATGTCGCGAACTCGTGGAAGATTATAATTTCCGACACAAGATTGGTCTTTTGTTTGAGTATCGCGATAGCTTTGATGTCCTTAGCTTTGATTGGTAGTTTTTTCCATATTTATAGGGCGATTGGTTCGCCGTTGACCCTGGAGGCTACAGTGATCACTAGTAGTATCGGATCAATAGTCAATTTGGCGCCCCTAACCCCTGGATCTCTTGGCGTGTTCGATGTAGCTATCATTGAGATTCAAAGAATTATGGGATTGACCGCTGCTAAATCAATAGCTGCAGCGATCATTTTCCGGGTCCTCACATTTTGCCTTGCATCGTTGCTTGGGATTCCAAGCATTGTCTATATATACGCCAGGCTCAAGAAGGCTGGAGCTTAATCCAACTGAACTCGGTAGTGAAAAGAGCCATCAATAAACGATCAAAGGTTTGGACTCCTCCTTAGCAATTCTGTCACCAACCGATGTTCCACATCGGGCGCAAAGATACTCATATTTTTCGCCTTCCGGCAGCACCAGTAATAAACGCTCTCTAACCGGCATAGAACGCTTACACAATGGACAGTACAATTCCGTGGCCCTTAGACTGTCGAATTGCTTGGCTTGCTTCCTTGCCGGCGCTTTTCTTACCGCCAAGCCTTGACGAACGATGTTTCTCATCAAACCTCCTCGATTTGAGCAAACTTTAGAGCTGGGTCTGGACGACTGTTGGTTTCATTAGTATAATAGTTCCTACTGAGCCTAACAAGATCAAACAGAGTTTTTCTAGGGCTTGACTAACTGGAAAATTAATTTAACCTACTAGTTATGTTGAGTCATTAGGGGGTTTATCAATCATGTTGAACAAAAAGCTGTCATTGTGTTTGATGACCGCATGCATATTGACACAATTGATGTTACCGAATTTGTCGGAGGCTAGGGACAATTTCGTTAGAGATTTGATTCAGAGTCTTTCGGATCAGACAGAATTGGGGACGGCTTCAATCGATGCTCCAAACAGAGATCAAAGATTGGCTTCAGTTATTCCTTCAGACAAAGGCAGTGACTTTATATCTTCTTCGACTGATTTCAATTCAAATGCCCCCTCGGTTCCCATGGCTTTGAACAAAGACCTGTCGTCTAACCAGAGGGACAAGTTTTACCGGGAAGTTCTTTTTCCTGGGGCTAGTTCAGTAGATGTCTGGAGCCGTTCCCTGATAAAACTTGCTTCACTCTCGCCATCCATCGATCCAAACGCCAATACACTGAGTGTCCTGGATTCTCATGACAATCTTGGGTCCTTTGGCAAGCTAGCTTCAGAACCTATAAATCTATATTCGAACTTTTTGATCGAAGTTAACAAATCCAACTTCACGGTTGATCTTTCAGGCTTCAAAGAAAACGGCGAAAAGATTCTTCTCTATAGTTGCCGCGCAGGGTTGGGTTCACCGGAGTATCCTACACCGCGAGGGACTTTCTATATATTGCGAATCTTTGATGACAAACCTCTGTGGATTCCCCCGCAAGATAGGGAGTGGGCTGCCGGAGAGGTCCCGAGCAGAAATGTTTATGGTGGGCATATGATGCCCTTTTTCTCCAAATATTCTGCGTTAGCAAACAGGCGAACAGAGATAGTGATTGACGATGAAGATGTTGTTGCTGCTCCGATAAAAATGGTTGACGCAGGCGCATACAGAATACACGGCACCAACTCTCCATGGAGTATCGGTTCAGGCCAATCTCACGGCTGCGTTCGGCTGCTGAACAAGTCCGTCGCGCAACTCGCTGATACATTAAAAATGTATGTTGGAACTACGACAAGGGGGGAAACCGCCAACGGGGTTTATATCAACCTTGCAAAACCTGTGAAAATGGTGCTGTATTAATTTTTCGAAAAAACTCCAGTGTCGAGTTTTGAATCATGTCGGGTTTCTGCCAAGACGACGTTTTATCTCTGATATTGGCATTCTCAAGGAGAGCGGTCTTCCATGAGGACAAACTCTAGGCGATTGATTATCATCCAGACTCTGGAGTAATGCTTTGATCTCATCGTTGTGCAGTTGAGTTGTTTCTTTCACAGCGGTCTTACATGAAATCGTTTTGAAAAGCTCAACAACAAGTTGTTCATCGTTCGATTTGGTCCCGAAATCAGCTGTTTTCCAGGCTAGCTCTCTCAAAATATCCTCAATTTCATGATTGTTTATCCAATCTGGACAAGCCTTTACCACAAAATCTCCGGCTCCAAAATCCTCGACTATGATCCCTGATGTGGCCAACATATCTTTGCAAATTCGCAGTGATGACGCCTCTACAGGAGTAAGGCTGATCACTCTAGGTATAAGCAGATTTTGGGACTCCACAACTTTTTCATTGACATGGGCTTTCATGAGTTCATCAAAGACAATTCGCTCGTGCGCAGCATGATGATCCAGAAACACCAGTTCCTTTTCATCATGAAGAACAATAAAAGATCCCGGGATTCGTCCAAGAATGCTTAGATCAGAATATCTCATATCCTGCGTTTCTCGACGTTGACCGATCAGATTAAGCTCATCTGGGTAACTCTTGGAAATTGGAACATCACTCATGACGGATTCCGGCGTCTTCTCGGTTTGTTCATTAAAAAGCACCGGCTTGGAAACCTGCCCAGTTTCTGCTAGCTTGTCACGAAAAAAAGTGACATTTCCTATGGATCTATAAGGGGATTCGTAAAGGCACTGGCTTACCCCTGTATAAATGAGGTCTGACACTTTTGAAGGATGGACGAACCGAACCTCTGATTTTTGAGGGTGCACATTAACATCAACTTCGTCAGGAGCTACTTCGATGAATAAAACAGCAACTGGATATCTCCCCCTTTCCATCAACCCGCTGAAGGCACGATTGAGCGCCGAGTTCACCAACCTATCTTTGACAGGTCGCTTGTTTACAAAAGTTAGTATGGATCTCATGGTTGATCGAGCATACGGGGGTTTTGCAACAAAACCGTAGACTCGCCTTTTCTCGAACTCCCAATCAACTTCTGTTAGATTCTCTCGAACCTCTTTCGAGAAAACGTTATTAATTCGATCAAGTATAGATCTGACAGGTGGTGATTCGATCTTAACACGCCCATCCTCTGAATATTTGAATCCTACAGAAATGTTGGCTAAAGCAATTTTTAGAACGAGTTCGTGAATGTAACCTGATTCCAAGGCCTTGCCCTTAAGATATTTTGCCCGAACCGGCGCGTTAAAAAATAGGTTCCGCACCTCTATCGTTGTTCCCCTGCCCGCGCCTATTTTGTCGGCTCTCTTGAGAGTTCCACCTTCAATGAATAGGTCCATTCCTTCGGATTCATGCTCGTCTTTTGTAATCAACCTGAATCTGGATATTGAAGCTATACTTGCAAGCGCCTCTCCTCTAAAACCCATAGTGGAGACGCCTGCTAAATCCTTGTCTGATCGAATTTTTGAAGTAGCGTGTCTTTCAATAGCCAAGAATGCGTCATCGTTTGACATGCCGATCCCATTATCTCTAACTCGGATCAGCTTCTTACCACCATTTTCTATTTCTACGGATATGTAAGTAGATTTTGCGTCAATTGAGTTCTCAACCAGTTCTTTAACAACCGAAGCTGGTCTCTCTATTACCTCACCGGCGGCAATGCGATTTATTACTGTTTCGTCCAGGATTTTTATTATTGAAGCCATATGGTTGAATCATCCAAGCGCGAGTCGTGAAACGTTTCCGGATCCCTGATAAAAGTGTGGCGCATGCAATTAATTTTTGTTTCGATTCCGTTTCACCAAGTCATGAGCCCTTGCTGTAGCCACGCGACCCCTGGGAGTTCGGTCCACAAAACCCTCTTTTACCAAATAAGGCTCGTAAACGTCTTCCAAAGTGTCCTTCTCTTCGCCTATTGAAGCGGCAAGTGTTTCAATCCCTACAGGTCCGCCATCGAATTTGAATATTATGGTCTCCAGAAATTTCCTATCCATGGTATCGAGACCCTGCGTGTCCACATCGAGCATGTCCAGAGCCTTTTGGGCGGTTTGTTTGTCTATGACGCCTGAGCCTCTGACCTGGGCAAAGTCTCGAACCCTTTTGGTTAGGCGATTGGCTACTCTAGGTGTAGAGCGCGATCTGGTAGCGATTTCCCATGCGCCCTCATTGTCAATGTCCACTTTTAATATCCGTGCGGATCTCCTTACTATCAGAGAAAGTTCTTCATGAGAATAAAAATCCAAATGGAAAATTACACCAAATCTGTCCCTTAGGGGATTGGTTAGTAATCCGCTCCTGGTGGTGGCTCCAACCAAGGTAAATGGCGAAATATCCAATTTTATGGTTCGGGCGCTAGGCCCCTGACCGATTAGAATGTCGAGGGTAAAGTCCTCCATGGCGGGGTACAAGATTTCCTCGACCACCGGGGATAACCTATGTATCTCGTCTATGAAAAGAACATCGCGCTCTTCCAAATTGGTAAGAATTGCAGCCAGATCGCCCGGCTTTTCAAGTATTGGTCCTGATGTAGTCCTAATTTGGGTTCCCATCTCTCGGGCAATTATTCCGGCTAGCGTGGTTTTACCCAGTCCGGGCGGACCATGAAAAAGTATGTGGTCCAGCGCCTCACCACGTTTTACAGCCGCCTCTATGAAAAGGGACAAGTTATCTTTTATTCTATTCTGGCCAATGTATTCCCCCAAACTTCTTGGTCTCAAACCAATTTCGTTCTCACGCTCCTCTGAAAGGACACTGGCCGAAACTACGCGCTCTGAATCCATAAATCCTCACGTATTTTATGTTATTACAAGCTCGACACCGGCAAGCGCTGCCTTGTCGGTATTACACAACATGGTTATCTTTTCTGTTTACTAGCAGCAGACCTATTTAGCAAGCGCCTTGTGTCAGACGTCACCGTTATTGGTAAATATTGAAAGATTGTCGTAGACATGATAGTCAAGAAATGTCGTATAAAATGACATGGTTGAAATTTGTAGATATAATTATCGTTCATTCAATTCCGTCCCGCCTGATTTTACACACGAATCAGGTACGAATCTAAAGAGCAAAACTATCTAAATGGAGGGTTTGACTAATGTCTGGCCACAATAAATGGAGCACCATCAAACACAAAAAGGGAGCGGCAGACGCTAAAAGAGGCAAGATATTTTCAAAAATCATTAAAGAAATTACCATAGCGGCCAGAATGGGTGGCGGTGACCCGGAAGGAAATCCGCGGTTGCGCACAGTTCTGAATGCCGCTAGAAACGCAAACATGCCTAAAGACAACATTGATCGGGCCGTCAAAAGAGGAACCGGCGAAATTGCTGGGGTGACCTATGAAGAGGTGACCTACGAGGGGTATGGTCCAGGTGGAGTGGCGGTCCTCGTTGAGGCTTTGACTGACAATAAGAATCGGACAGTCGCAGAGATCAGACATATCTTTGACAAGTATAACGGCAATCTTGGAGAATCGGGCTGTGTAAGTTGGATTTTTGAGAAGAAGGGAATTATAAATGTTCCCGCACAAGGTTTGACCGAAGACCAGGTAATGGAACTAGCCTTGGAGAGCGGCGCTCAAGATGTCACGATGGAAGACGACATGTTTGAGATAACAACAGATCCAGCCGAGTTTGAAGCTGTCCGTAAGGCCGTTGAGGACAAAGGTTGGAAAATTGATGAGGCCTCCATTACGATGGTTCCACAGAACAGTGTCAAACTCGAAGGCAAGAAGGCCGAACAAATGTTAAAAATGATGGATGTGCTCGACGACCACGATGACCTTCAGAATGTCTATGCCAACTTTGATATCTCAGATGAAGAAATGATGAAACTCTCAGCCTAACTTTTTTGGACTCTCGCAGTATTTAACTTGAGTCAAATTACTAAACTAGCCCTTGAAAACTTTTATGGTTAAAAGCTGTTTTCCTTGGCTATAAAATGCAGAGTTCATATACTTGATGAACTAGTTCTAGGAAACATGGTTTGGTTATCATCGGCGTCGATCCAGGAAGCATAATTACTGGCTTCGGAATCATAGAAAAAATTGGAATAACCACCAAATTTAGAGGTGGAGGAATCATAAAGACTCCTAAAACTACCTCCCAGTCCAAGAGGCTCTATGCGCTTCAATGCCAACTGGACGAGATCATTAAAATGCATGGGCCCGAAATTATGGTGGTGGAATCTCTGTTTTATGCCACTAATAGCCAAAGCCTGATAAAACTATCTCAAGCCCGAGGTGTCATTCTAGCCTTAGGTGAAGCCAACGGAATGGAGGTCGTTGAATATAGCCCTCTGGAAATCAAAAAGGGACTAACTGGATATGGTCGAGCGGATAAAGCTCAAGTAATGTTCATGGTCTCAAAAATATTGGGAATAAAGGATCTTAAATCACCAGATCAATCTGATGCGATTGCTATGGCTTTATATCATGCGCATATAGCTCGCCCAAAAAAGTAATTAAATGATTGCGTGTCTTAGAGGAAAAATAATTAGTAGGGGTATTAACCGTGTGGTGGTTGACGTTCAAGGGGTAGGATACGACGTAGCAGTCTCATTGACTACCCTCGAATCGCTGCCATTTGACGGCGAAGCCTTCCTTCACATTCATACGGCTCTTCGCGAAAACTCTTTGGAATTATACGGTTTTTCTTCACCCGAAGAAAAAATCCTGTTTGAGATGCTCATAAGCATTTCCGGAATTGGTCCTCGAACATCTCTAAACATTCTTTCCGGAATCCCTCCTGACGCCTTCAGATTAGCTGTTCTGGACAGCGATGTCCACAAGCTATCTTCCATTCCCGGTATTGGAAAAAAATCAGCTCAGAGAATAGTTCTTGAGCTCAAAGAGAAACTCAAAAAATCCCAACTCATGAACAAGGGTTTTCCGATTACCGGATATGTGTCTGACCTGAAATCAGATCTGATTTCCTCTCTAATCAATCTGGGGTACAAGGAAAGATTGGCCGAATCCTTGGCTTCCGATATTGTCAAGGATAATGGAGTAGACATCGATTTGGAATCAGCCCTAAAAATTGCTCTCAAGAAACTCATTGCTTGAAACATAAACTAAATCAATGAATCTGTTTAAAATCTATTCCATCCTTTCAGGGGATGACGGTAACAGGATATAAAATTCCAAATTGGCAGAAAAAGTTATTTTAGCATTGAGTATGACTAACCAATTTTGCAACTGAAATTTCCAAAGGGGACGACCAATGAATTTTGTAGTGATCGGTGGCGATGCGGCAGGGATGAGCGCCGCATCCAAGGCTAGAAGAAACAAACCTGATATGAACATTACGGTTCTCGAACAAACGCAAGATGTTTCATATTCGGCCTGTGGGATGCCTTACAATATTGCTGTTCCTGACAGGTTAATAGACGATCTTGTTGTCCGTAAGGCTGAGGTTTTCCGATCCAAACAAGGTATTGATTTGCGGTTGGGGAGAAGAGCCATCTCCATCGATACAAGATCCAGAAAGGTAATTCATGTTGGCCTGGATGGAGTTTCTGAGGAACTTTCTTACGACAAACTTTTGATAGCTACGGGCGCCAGGCCTATTAAACCCCAGATTCCGGGAATTGACCTCCCGGGGGTTTTGACCCTGAAGTCTCTTCAAGACGGTAGAGCTATCAAAGAGTACATCCGTCAGAAAAATGTAAGACACGCTGTGATTATCGGAATGGGTTACATAGGGCTTGAAATGGCTGAGTCTCTCCACGAGAGAGGAATCAAGGTGGCAATGATCAAGCCTTCGAAAAGATTTATCCCTTATTTGCCACAAGAAATGGCTGAGGTCGTAAAGGAAGAATTAATACAAAAAAATGTGGATTTGCTCTTCGGTTACGAACTTATATCAGTGGAGCAAACAGCCAAAGGACTTACTCTTCATACAAGTCATGGTGACCTGAATACGGATATGGCTCTCCTGAGTATTGGAGTCACTCCTAGTAGTGAGATTGCTCAAGAGGCCGGTATTACCCTTGGTCCAAAATCGTCTATAGCCGTTGACAAATCGCTCAGAACTTCGGATTCGGACGTCTTTGCCGCCGGAGATTGCGCTGACGCATTCCATGTAGTCACCGGTAAGAGAGTATGGATTCCTTTGGCTCTTCGAGCAAACAGGGCAGGATGGGCTGTAGCTGACAACCTGGATAGTCCAAGCGTCGAATTGCCAGGCATAGTGGGCAGCGCTGTGTTCAAGGTCCTCGACATGCAGGTCGCAAGAACGGGACTTTCCCTGGATGAAGCCTCGAAGGAAGGTTTCGAAGCAGTTGATGTTGTGATCAAGAGCCGGTCTCGAGCTCACTCACATCCCGGGAATGAAACCATCTATGTCCAGCTTGTCGCAGACAAGAAAACCGCTAGGTTACTTGGTTGCTCAATGGTAGGTCGTGAAGGATGCGCCCACAGGATCAATTCTGTCGCAGTTGCATTACATTCGGCAATGAGAGTGGATGAATTCTTCCAGTGCGATATGGCTTATGCTCCACCGTTCTCGCCTGTATGGGATCCGTTGTTGACCGCGGCCAACCAGTTGTTGAAAAAATTGTAGTTACATCGTCATCTCTTAGTTTTTTTGATTGAGCATGCCATGGAACAAAAATATTTATGGAACATCGAATCATTGTGATTTAGTCGCCTAAATTTGTTGGAATATGAAAATACGTCGATGCGCGCTGCGCTTTTCGTAAAACCATAAATATCATCAATAATGGCTCGGGTAGTATATGGTGTCATTAATAGGTCCTCTGTGTCGTTATTATGGCATGAAATTTTGATATGTGTAATTAGTCCAATATTGTTAGTGGGTTATGTAAAGTTTTGTTTGACAGTGATCGAGGTCGGGACTAATCTGATAATTAGATTTGATCAAATTATCGGAGGATCCTATGACAATCAGAAAAGTGGCCAAAGTTACAAAAGGTATGTGCAAGTGCAAGAGTTCTTGCTAATCTAGGGCCGGCTATAATTCATCCGGCCATTGTGGGAATTTCAGATGATTGATTTAAAGCCGGATGAATGGATTTGCCGTGCGGTCTGTTCCTACTACAAACCAAACCGACTGGAACAAGAGAGATGCCGAGGATACACCTTGGCGTCGATCATCAACAAATTAAAGCCTCTGAGTACAAATGAATTTGCCTCAGAGGCTTTTGATTCTTCATATCTAGAATCATTTCTTCGATTCAATGTCTGCCAGACATGCCCCTTTCACATTGATGGATGTGATTTTACATCCGGCAACCCACCGGAGAATTGCTCTCCATGCGGTGGTTTAATTGTCTTGTCCCAGGCTTTGAAAGATGGGCGATTGGATGTGCAGGATGTGCGTCTTGCCAATCTTGGAGATTTGGGTTCAAAAGCAATTTTGGCGCTCAGTAAAACCGCTGCCCTCAAGCAGTTGGAGAATCCGCACATTTATGACCTTCAACATGATGAGCTTTATGAAGTCAATGACGACGGTTTCGACTTTCTCAAGAATTGCAACGGAACCAAGACTATGGAACAGCTATCTCCTGAAAAAGAATTCATCGAATTCTGTGTCTCTGAAGGATTGCTAGACGTTTTGAATGAGACGTCTCAGAGAGATTTCATTTTGGGTAAATCTCCGAATCCGTCACTCAGATATCTGGAATGGCTGGTCACTCTCAGATGTAACCTTAAATGTTCTCACTGCTATTTGGGTGATCAGAAGCTTATAGACTTCCCTGAGGGGCTAATTTCAATCACTTTGGATGAGTTCAGCTTGATGCAGGGGCTGCGGATCTTGGTAAGTGGTGGCGAACCTATACTTTACTCACATTTCGGAGTTTTAAACGAGCTCATACCTGATTACCCGGTCAGGTTTGTACTACTGAGCAATGGCACTCTCCTGGAAGACAGACTGGTTCAATCACTGAACTTTCATGAAGTTCAAATAAGCCTGGATGGAACAAAATCTGGCCATGAGATGATCCGAGGAACTGGAACTTATTACAAAGTATTGAGGGCAATGGAACGAATAAGGAACGCGGGGATAGACTTGTCTGTGGCGACAATGATTCACGCTGGAAATCTCAAAGAATTCGATGAAATGAGCAAGGTCATGGAGAATTTCGGGGTTCGTGAGTGGAACATAGATTATCCTTGCGCAAGGGGACGTTTTGAAGTCCATCCTGAGTTATCGGTTGCGCCTCAAGAGGCGGCGAAACTAATGCAATACGGATTTGGCGCCTCTTATCACGGGTCCTCAGCGGGATGGACATGCGGTCGCCATCTTGTAGGTATTTTGCCGGATGGCAAGATTTGTCGCTGCGGTTTGTTTCCTGACAAGGTTTTGGGAAGCATTGAAGAGGGCTTGGCTAAAGCTTGGGACCGTGTTCATCACATACCGATTGAGGCTACCAAATGCAAAGGCTGCGATCGTTCAGATGACTGTGGAGGAGGGTGCAGATATAGAGCAGGTGGGCCTCTTGAGCGCGATCCGGTAATGTGCGCTCTTTACGGACAGTCTGAATTCAAATGATTAGTCCAGAATAATAGAAACGTCTGTTCGTTTGAGATTCAATTTCTTCATCAGGTGTTTAAGGGCATCGCGGGTCATACCAAGAGATATGGCTGCCTGAGTCACATTGCAGCCGCTCTTGGCCAACGCTTCGACAACCAAATTCTTTTGGTAGCTATTAAGGGCGTCTCGAATCACCAGGGGTTTTGTGCCAGGAGTCTTATCGTTGGCAAGATCGGGGTGTTTCATTCTTGAAAGTCTTTTGAGATCACTTAGATGTTTTGCTTTTATAGTCCCTTTGCCTGACAATATTAATGCCCGTTCAAGTACATTTCTTAATTCTCGAATATTTCCAGGCCAGCTATAAGTCGCCAATGTCTCCGTGGCTATGGGGTCAATAACCGGTGGTTGCCCCAACCCCAATTTCTTTGCCAAGCCACAAAGAAGGCTATCACAAAGTTGTTCTAAATCCTCGATTCGTTCTCTCAGAGGTGGTACTTCAATTGTAAAAACGTTCAACCGAAAAAAAAGATCTCTTCTAAAATTTCCCGCTTCAACTTCATAGGCAAGATTCCTATTCGTTGCGGCCAGGATTCTGGCGTCAACGCTTATGAGTTTTTCCCCTCCCACTCTAGTGAAAGATTGAGTGTCCATAAAAGTCAGTAGCTTGGCCTGCAGGTTGAGTGGAAGTTCCCCAATTTCGTTAAGTAGAAGAGTACCTGACTCTGCCAATTCCAGCAATCCCCGTTTTCTGGATTTGGAACCGGTGTAGGCTCCCGCTTCGCGGCCGAACAACTCTGAATCTGCGATTCCGGGTGGCAGAGCGGCACAATTAACTGCAAAAAAAGGGCTTCCTGCTCTACGGGATTTTTCGTGCAGATATTTTGCCAAATAATCTTTCCCAGTCCCGCTCTCGCCCAGAAAGAGCACTGTGCTATCTGTTCCAGCAACAAGCTCTATTTCTCTTAAGGTTTTATCATACATCTCAGAAGAGGTTTGGGATGTGAAGGTTACTCTCTCTACTGTCTGAGCCTTTCTCTCGGTGATGTCACGGGCAATTCCGCAGATTCCCATTACGTCCCCAGTCTCATCCCTAATCGGAACTCGTATGCAATTAAGAACTACGTCCCGGTCTCCAATGAATATGGTATAATCGGATTCAACGACTTGCCCTTTCAGGGCCTTGAGATCATTCTTGTAGATACTAACAGCATTTTTTTGACCATAAACCTCACCGAAAGTCTTACCGATAATCTGATCCAAGTTTTTTCCTGTTAGTTCCAGCATGGCCGGGTTAATGTGGGTATACCTGCATTTTTTGTCTTTTATGAAGATATAGTCCGTCGCAGCTCGAAAGATAGCCTCAAATCTACTCTCACTTCTGAGGAGTTCACGTTCCGTCTTTTGGCGTTGAGCAATTTCTCGTCGTAAAATCTCATTCATGTTTTCAAGTTCAGCTGTTCTGTCTTTAACTCTCTGTTCCAAGAGCTCGAATGAGCTGTGCAATTCTGCTTCTAATCTCTTTCTCTCAGTGATATCCCTGGACGTGGTTACAATTCCAACTGCCTTACCTTTTTCATCCCTCAAAAAAGTTCCAGATATTTCAGCCCAGCGAACGCTGCCGTCCTTCTTGATCTGCTGAGCTTCTTCTGTCCTTGAATTTTCCTCCTGTATTTCACCCGAGGCTCCTTTTATTATCCAATCCCTCAGAGATGTGACTATCTTTTTAGCGGAGTCCGGCGTCATAATTTCCAAGGCGTTGATTTTGACCATTTCTTCCGGCGTATATCCTAAGGCATTGACTACTGAGGAACTCACGTATGTGTATTTCAGATCAAGAGTCATAGTCGAGATTATGTCCTTGGATGTTTCAAGGACTGTTCTGTAAAGCTTGTAGGCTTCATTCAAATCTTTAAGTTCTCGTGTCTTTTGCGCAAGTTGCTGCTCGAGAAGCCGATTTCTCTCTTTGAGCTGCTGAGCCTTTTCCCCAATTATCGCAAACGGATCAGAGCAAATAGGAAGCAGGTTTTTATCATCTATTGGCTTTTTATTTGTTTCCCTGGATATTATTGAAATGAACTTGGGACCATCAAAAACGACGCTGACTGGGGAATAGAGGTTTTCATAATATTTCCCACCATATTCCAGAATCGAACGCACAGGTATAGCTGTCTGTACGACCCGCTCAATAGTCACAAATCGGCTATCAAAGAACGGATTTGGGGAAATGTCATTTAAGAATCGACCGAAGAGATCCTCCCCCTGATTCCCGAGCAAATCACAGGCTAGTTGATTATGGTTTATAATCTTGCCGTTCTGGTCAACAACGACTAACGCATGAGGCGCAGAATCAATAAAAAGGGGGCTAAAGACAGAGTGACTCTCGACGAAGGTTTTTGAATCCGGATAACTTGTTCCTGATTTTTCAGAGACCTTATTTTCCGGCGTTGCCCTGTTCGAGAACTTCGGGGATTCGTAAATCTCTGTCACTTCAATTCCCCTGCCTCGGATAAAAGCGTTTGGAATGATTGAACGAATGTGATGACGACAATCAGACTATATTACCTGTGATCTGTTAATGTCAATCATAACCTTTTAAATTAATGGCAATATATTATGTAAGACTTACTTTAACGAGTTTGTCAGTCAAAAACAGGTAGTAGGTTTAGATTGCAGACAGCTCTGATCCATTGACGGCGAGTAATTGACGATCAACTTAACACTACATATATTGTAAAGTAGAAAGCAGGGATGGTAATTTTTAATCACGAACTGAAAGGTAAGGAAAAATGAGCATTGAAGACTCCATGAAAGATACAAACTTACCGGATCCCAAGGAAATTGAGAAGGAAATCAACGAATTCCTTGCCGAGAAGTATGGAAACAGGATTCGAATCATGGGGACTCAAATTGGACCGTGGCCCGGAATAGATGAATCTTCAGAAGGCAAGACGGCCAGTGTTGAACCACCCCACGATCAAATACGATTCGACATGAAGCCAGCGGAGCTTCACGAATATTTAGATAGATTCGTAATCAGACAGGACGTGGCAAAAGAAGTTCTAGCCACAAAGATATGTACTCACTTCAACAGAATAAGGTATTTCCAGGAGCATGGAGATAGTTCAGACCGTGAAGGAATCGGTAGAATCAAAAACAACATTTTACTCATTGGGCCTACAGGTGTTGGAAAGACCTACCTCATAAAACTTATTGCAAAAAAACTTGGTGTTCCATTTGTAAAAGGAGATGCCACAAAATTTAGTGAAACCGGCTATGTTGGAGGAGACGTCGAAGATCTCGTCAGGGATCTCGTTCAGGAAGCTGATGGTGATATTGAAAAGGCCAAATACGGGATCATATATATTGATGAAATAGATAAGATAGCCTCTACAGGTAATATAATTGGCCTGGACGTATCCAGGTCCGGTGTTCAGAGAAACCTGTTAAAACCCATGGAAGAAACGGAAGTAGACCTCAAGGTTGCCCACGACCCCATCTCGATGATGGAGGCCGCCGCTCACTTTCAGAAAACCGGTAAACGGATTAAGAGGACAATAAATACTAAAGATATTCTGTTCATAGTTTCAGGCGCATTCAATGGATTGGACGAAATAATCTCAAGGCGTCTGTTCTCTAAGGGATTGGGTTTCGAGGCGGATCTCAAGAAGAAGGAAAACCGATCAGATCTCTTCAGGGAAGTCAAGGCTGAGGATCTAATAAAATACGGTTTTGAATCTGAGTTTGTGGGACGAATTCCTGTGGTTGCCGTTTTAGAGGAATTAAGTAAAGACGATCTCTACAAAATTCTCAAGAATCGCTATTCCAGCGTTGTTACATCTAAAAAACAGGATTTCAAGTCTTATGGCATAGACATAAGATTTACCGATGACTCCTTGCGGGTAATAGCCCATGAAGCCCACAAGGAAAAAACAGGAGCTAGGGCGCTAATAAGTGTCGTAGAAAAAATTCTCGTTGGATTCGAAAGAGTCCTTCCGTCTACGGACGTTCGTCGCTTTACTGTTACCGAAGAATTGGCTTTGAACCCCAGGCCTTTTCTTGATCAAATGTTAGCAGACGAATATCATCCGTCGAGATGCGAGATATTTGAGGACGTGGACTCAATGGAGCGCGAAGAACTGCTAAACGAACTTGAATCAAGGTCTCCGGAATTCATCCAGTGTTACGGTAAAGCGCTTTCACGTGAAGCTTTGGAATTGGTCGTCGAATCCGCTGTAAAAAGAGGGCTTTCCGCTGACACTGTTTATAAGAGATACTTGAAGCTCGAAAAAGATGTCAAAACCTTTGAAGAAGAATTTGATAGGGTTTACGGCATAAGAATAAGATTTTCCGATGAGGCGCTAAGGGAATTAATAAGATTGTCTCTGGACGGGTCAGAAGCCCCGTTGATCGTGTGCAGAAAAATTTTCCAGAATTATCACCATGGCCTAAAACTTGTTATGGAGAGATCAGGGTCAACAGAATTTGAGATTCCTAAAATCGCAGTAACTGATCCTGAACGGTATCTAAACGATATCATCCAGGAAACATACAGAAGTTAGTATTTGTAGCCGCCAGTTGGAGAAATCATTCTCTCCAATACTTTAGCAGATTCCCCCCAAAAAAAAGCCCGGTGGAAGCCGGGCTTTTTTTTGTCGTTACACAGTGGTTATTCATCCAAGCTACTCTTGTTCTTATTGTCAAACATGCTCCTCTGATTGGGAATCGGAGCTGTAGTAGGTGGTGAAAAAATCTCTTTCAAGGTCGCCCATAGGCCGCCGCTTTCCTGTTGAGGTTCTTGCTGAGACTGAACCCTCAGAGGTGTGACACTTCCGGGAGGAGTAACCGTCAAACCCGGGGCTGCGGTGGAAGCCTGCGGATAAGCGCTTTGTGGGGCCGCTGAAGAATATCCTTGCGGAGAAGCCGCCGTAGGATAAGCTTGTGGCTGAGCTGCTCCTGCCGGCTGCTGTTGATAAGCCTGCTGAGGGGCATATTGAAGTGATTGCGCTGGACCCTGGGAGGCCATTTGTGAGGCCGCCTGTCTCGCTGGTCCAGTACCAGATTCTGAACCTACCCCCATCAACTCGTAATACCTCTGCTGAGCTGCTCTGAGGCCCTCATAAGCTTCACCAACAGCTTTTTTGTGGTATTCGTCCTGAAGCTGTTTCTGACGAGCCTCTTGTTCTCTAAGTTTTTGCTGAGCAGCTGCATACATGGCCTGAGTTTGTTGCAGCTCTTGCATTGCCGCTTGCTGCT
>Ga0067045_1029667_pt1 | contig 19068 bp, 20 predicted proteins | sample TerdegcTABiofilm_FD_59184 | JGI IMG/M metagenome (GOLD analysis project Ga0067045, IMG submission 59184) | Combined Assembly of (Gp0054472, Gp0054536) Wastewater bioreactor microbial communities from Singapore -Terephthalate degrading... | reverse complement strand
CCCGCCAGTCCCTGGTGCTCACCGCAACCGACCGGACACCCTTCAGGGCGGTGGCCGACCTGGTGGCTGCCGCCCGGGCCCAGCCCGGCAGCATCAACTACGGCTCCAGCACCACGTCCACACAGCTCGCAGGCGAGATGTTCACGCGGCAGAGCGGGATCAAGCTGGTCCAGGTGCCGTACCGCGGCGCCTCGGAGGTCGTCAAAGGAATGCTCTCGGGGGACGTCGAGGTCAGCTTCGACGGCATCGCCGCCAATGTCCCGCACATCCAGTCCGGGAAGATCCGTGCACTGGCCACGACGGGTCCGGTCCGCTCCGCGGCCTTGCCCGACGTGCCGACGCTGGCGGAGGCCGGGCTTAAGGGCTACGAGCTGTTGATGTGGAATGCACTGTCCGCGCCCGCCGGCACGCCGCGGGCAATCATCGACAAGATCCACAAGGACGTCGTGGAGGTCGTGCAGCGCAAGGAAGTGAGGGACCAGCTCATGGCGTTCGGCCTGGAGACGGCGGGCACCACGCCCGAGGAGATGGACGAGACCATCCGGCGGGAGACCGCCAAGTACGCGCCCCTGATCAAGGAGCTCGGGCTCAAGCTGAACTGAAGGGCGCATCGGCATGACCGCCCCAGCACTCGACTACGGATCGGGCGGGCGCATCGGCGTGCTGCTGCCCTCCGTGAACCAGGCCGCCGAGCCGCAACTGCGCGCGATGCTTCCCGCCGACATCGCCATCGCGGTCACGCGGCTGAAGCTCGTGGACAGTTCGGAGGCGAGCCTGCTGGGCATGGCCCGGGATGTCGAGCCGGCGGCCGAGCTGCTCGCGGACGCGGGCGTCGACATCGTGGTGTTCCATTGCACCGCCGTGTCGACCTACAGCACCGAGCTGGAGGCGTCGATTCTCGCGCGCATCCAGTCCGCGACTGGGCTGCCCTGCGTGGCCACGTCGCAGGCCCTGGTGGCGGCGCTGCAGGCCCTGCCCGCGCGGCGCGTGGTGCTGCTCTCCCCGTACACGGCGGCCGTCAATGACCGGGAGGCGGCTTACTTCGCCGAGCATGGATTCGAGATCCTCGGCAACGCCGGCCTGGATTGCCGCACCGGCCGCGAGATGATGGCCATCGCGCCGCAGGCGTGGCATGCGTTCGCCACGCGCCATGCCCATGCGCGGGCGGACGCATACGTCCTCAGTTGCACCACCGTGCGGACGGCCGAGACCATCGAGGCCCTGGAGCGTTCCCTGGGACGGCCCGTCGTCACGAGCAACACGGCGGTGGCCTGGTACTGCATGCGCAAGCTTGGCGCGCTGCCGGGGGTTCCAGGCTACGGCCGCCTGCTGGCCCGCGCCGGAGCACCCTGACGCGGTCCGGGGCGCGGCCCGACCGCCGGAGGAGGGCGGGGTGAACCTCACAACCTCGCGCCTGGGCATTCCTGCCCTCGCACCGTGTGGAACCGGCAGCAGGGCGCCCGCAACACCGCGAAGGCGGGCTCGCGGACGCCAGGGGCCTTCGCGGTTCAGAAGGCTTCGGTGTCGACCTCGTTCGCGCTCTGCGCGCTGTAGCGCTGGCCGACCACGGTAAGTTCGTTGATCAGAACGTTCAGCCGCTCGATCACCGCGGCGTGCAGCCGCATGTTGGCGGCGCCCAGGTCGTCCAGCAGGTGTTCCACGCTCGTGGTGCCGGGGATGGGGACGATGTGGCCGCTCTGGTGCAGCAGCCAGGCCAGGGCCAGCTGCGCTGGGGTGCAGCCGGCGTCCCGGGCGATCCGGCGGTAGCCGTCCAGCAGCTTCAGGTTGGCTGCGTAGGCCTCGGGCGCGAAGCGCGGCATGGCGCGGCGAATGTCCTTGTCGTGCAGCGTGCCCACGTCCGTGAGGTCGCCGCAGAGGAAGCCGCGCGCCAGCGGACTGAAGGCCACGAAGCCCGCGCCCAGCTCGCGGCACGCGTCGAGGACCGCGATCTCCGGGTTGCGCGTCCATAGGGAGTACTCGGTCTGCACTGCGGCGACGGGGTGCACGGCGTGCGCGCGGCGCAACGTGGCGGCGGAGACCTCCGACAGGCCGATCGCCCGCACCTTGCCTGCCGCGACCAGCCGCGACAGCTCGCCGACCGAGTCCTCGATGGGAACTTGCTTGTCCCAGCGGTGCAGGTAGTACAGGTCGATCACGTCGGTGCCCAGGCGGCGCAGGCTGTCCTCACAATTGGTGCGCAGCGTGGAAGGGCGGCCGTCGATCACGCGGCGCATCACGCCGTCCTCGCCCCTCACGCCGGCCATGCCGCCCTTGCTGCACAGCGTGATGCGCTGGCGATGGGGCTTGAGCACGCGGCCCACCAGGGTTTCGTTGGCGCCAAAGCCATACAGCGCAGCGGTGTCGAACAAGGTCACGCCCGCATCCAGCGCGGCCAGCAGCACACGTTCGCCCTGCTCTGCGCTCACCGGCGCGCCATAGGCGTGCGAGAGGTTCATGCAGCCCAGCCCAATGGCGCTGACCTGGAAAGGGCCCAAAGCACGTTGTTGCATCACTTCTCCTGTCTTTAATGAAAAACGCCCGCAGCGCTTGATCTACGGGCGGTAGCAGCTACGGAATCAATAGCAATGTCAAGTCAGTTGCTGCTCCAGATCATGCAGCACCTGGTAGCACGGCAACACCTGCGCCACGCTGGCGTTGGGCTCGCGGCCTTCGCGGATGGCGGCGAAGAACTCGCGGTCTTGCAGCTCGATGCCGTTCATCGACACATCCACCTTGCTCACGTCGATCTTCTCTTCCTTGCCGTTCACCAGATCGTCGTAGCGGGCGATGTAGGTGGCGGTGTCGCCGATGTAGCGGAAGAAGGTGCCCAGCGGGCCGTCGTTGTTAAAGCTCAGGCTCAGCGTGCAGATGGCGCCGTTGGCCGCCTGGAGCTGGATGCTCATGTCCATGGCAATACCCAGGTCCTTGTGGATGGGGCCCTGGATGGCGTTGGCTTTGACGATGGGGCTGCCCGCCTGGTAGGCGAACAGGTCCACGGTGTGCGCAGCGTGGTGCCACAGCAGGTGGTCCGTCCAGCTGCGGGGCTGGCCCAGGGCGTTCATGTTGGTGCGGCGGAAGAAGTAGGTCTGCACATCCATCTGCTGGATGTTGAACTCGCCTGCTTTGATCTTCTTGTGCACGAACTGGTGGCTGGGATTGAAGCGGCGGGTGTGGCCGCACATCGCCACCAGGCCGGTCTGCTTTTGCAGGGCGACGACCTTCTCGCCATCGGCCAGCACATCGCACAGCGGGATTTCCACCTGCACATGCTTGCCGGCTTCCATGCAGGCAATCGACTGGCTGGCGTGCATCTGCGTGGGCGTGCACAGAATCACGGCGTCCACTTCCTTGATGGCCAGACTGTCTTCCAGCTTGGTGGTGACGTGGGGGATGCCGTACTTGTCGGCCACTTCCTGGGTCTTGGCCAGGTCGCGGCTGATGAGGGAGACGACTTCGACGCCGTCAATGTTCTTGATGCCGTCCAGATGCTTGATGCCGAAGGCGCCCGCACCGGCGAGTGCGACTTTGATGGTCATGGGATGAATGTCCTTTGGGATTCGGTTCAGTTCTCAAGAATCAGGTGGCCCACGGCGGTGTTCGACGCGGGCACATGGTAGAAGCGATGCGCCACTTTGGGGGCGGGGCCACCGGCCACATCGGCCATGGCACCACGGGCAATGAGCCACATCACCAGCTCAATGCCCTCGCTGCCCGCTTCGCGCACATAGTCAATGTGCGGGGTGTCGGCGCAGCCTGCGGGGTCGTTGATGAGCTGGTCGAGCCAGGCGTTGTCCCATTCGCGGTTGATGAGGCCTGCGCGTGCGCCCTGCAGCTGGTGGCTCATGCCTCCGGTGCCCCAGATGTGCACGTTCAGGTCTTCGTCAAAGCTCTCCACAGCACGGCGGATGGCCTGGCCGAGCTGGAAGCAGCGGCGGCCACTGGGCACGGGGTACTGCACCACGTTCACCGCAAACGGAATCACCGGGCAGGGCCAGGCACCGGTCTGCGGATGCTGCTCGCCGCACATCAGCGACAGCGGCACCGTCAGGCCGTGGTCCACATCCATCTTGTTGACGATGGTGAGGTCAAAGTCCTGCTGGATCACGCTTTGTGCGATGTGGCTGGCCAGCTCGGGTTGGCCTTGCACCACGGGCACAGGGCGAGGGCCCCAGCCTTCGTCGGCGGGCTGGTACTGCGCTGCAGTGCCGATGGCAAAGGTGGGAATCAGATCCAGGCTGAAGGCCGTGGCGTGGTCGTTGTAGACGAGGAAGATGACATCGGGCTTGTTGTCCTTCATCCATTGTTTGGAGAAGTCGTAGCCTGCGAACAGCGGCTTCCAGTAGTCTTCCTGGGTCTTGCCCAGATCCATGGCCGCGCCAATGGCGGGCACGTGCGATGTGTAAACGGATGCGGTAATGCGTGCCATGGTGTTCAGTCTTTCTTGGCCTGCCCGGCCTTGCCTTGCGGCTGGCGGTGCGCCTGGGCGTCGCCGTCTTCGCCGATGTAGCGGTTGCCTTCGGCACTGCGGCCGCCGGAGATCATCATGGCGCGGTATTCCTCTTCGGTCATGCCGGTCATGGAGCCCGCCATTTGCTGGAAGCTCTTGCCATCGGTCGCACCGATCTTGGCCAAAAAATAGATGTTGCCGCCCGTGCGCATGCACCAGTTCAGGTCGCGGGCCAGCACGGCCTGCTTCTGCTCTTCGGTCATCGCCCATTCGTCCAGATAGGCGCGCTCGTTGGCCTTGAAGCGTTCGCGGTTCTCGGCCTTCATCAGGCTCATGCAGAACTGGTTGAGCCAGTAGCCTTTGCGGCTTTGCTCGGCATCAAAGATGATGGTGCCAGGCACGTCCTGGTAGGGTTTGTCGAGTGCCATCTCAGACCTCCTCGGGCCAGTAAAGCTTCATGGGGTTGGTCACGAGCAGCTTTTGCTGCAGTTCTGCCGTGGGCGCAATGTGCGGGATGAAGTCCACCAGCAAGCCGTCGTCGGGCATGTGGTCCTTGAGGTTGGGGTGCGGCCAGTCGGTGCCCCACAGCACGCGGTCAGGAAACTCCTGCACCACGCGGCGTGCAAAGGGCACCACGTCCTGGTAGGCGGCCTGTTCGCCGTTCAGGGCCTTGGGGCCGGTCACAGAGAGGCGCTCGGGGCAGCTCACTTTGCTCCACACATTCTTGTGCTCGCGCATGAACTTGAGGAACAGCGCGAACTCGTCACTGTCCACGCCCTTGCTCACATCCGGGCGGCCCATGTGGTCCACCACCACGGTGGTGGGCAGGCTGGTGAAGAAGTCCCACAGCTCGGGCAGGTCCACCGCTTCAAAGTAGATGACCACATGCCAGCCCAGCTGGGCGATGCGGCCTGCAATCTCCATCAGCTCGTCCTTGGGCGTGAAGTCCACCAGGCGCTTGACGAAGTTGAAGCGCACACCGCGCACGCCCGCAGCGTGCAGAGCTTGCAGTTCTTCGTCGGTGACCGAGCGCTTGACCGTGGCCACGCCACGCGCCTTGCCGCCGCTGGCCAGGCAGGCATCGACCATGGCGCGGTTGTCTGCGCCGTGGCAGGTGGCCTGCACGATCACGTTGCGGGCAAAGCCCAGGTGGTCGCGCAGCGCAAACAGCTCGTGCTTGCTGGCATCGCAAGGGGTGTACTTGCGCTCGGGCGCGTACGGAAACTCCGCGCCGGGGCCAAACACATGGCAGTGGGCATCCACCGCGCCTGCGGGCAGCTGAAAGCGGGGCTTGGCAGGGCCGGTGTACCAGTCCAGCCAGCCGGGGGTTTTGGTGAATTCGGTGGTCATTTGCTTTGATTTCGATAGCTGCTTGCGCTTGCTGCATAAGCGCTAGAGGCCAAAAACACTTGAAATATGTCAGTCGATGTAGCGCAGGCCCTTCTTTTGCAGCGGCTCACGCATCTGGTACATGTCCAGCCCCAGCACGCCACTGGCCAGCTTGGCGCGCTTTTCGCCTTCCAAGCTCTCGCGCTTTTGCGCGGCTTCCAGCGTCTGTACCGCGCGGGCGGCGGGCACGCAGACCACGCCATCATCGTCTGCCACGATCACATCGCCCGGCGTGACCAGCATGCCGGCGCAGACCACGGGGATGTTCACCGAGCCCAGGGTTTCCTTGATGCAGCCCTTGCTGGAGATGCACTTGCTCCACACCGGGAAGTTCACCTCGTTGAGCGTTTTCACATCGCGCACACCCGCGTCGATGATCAGCGCCCGTGCGCCGCGCGCCTGGAAGGACGTGGCCAGCAGGTCGCCAAAGTAGCCATCGGTGCACTCGGCGGTGATGGCAGCCACCACGATGTCGCCGGGCTGGATCTGCTCGGCCACCACATGCATCATCCAGTTGTCGCCCGGGTGCAGCAGCACGGTGACGGCGGTGCCGCTGACCTGCACCCCGCTCTGGATGGGGCGCATGTACGGCTTGAGCAGCCCCACGCGGCCCATGGCCTCGTGCACGGTGGCCGAGCCGAGGGCAGCCAAGCCATCAGCGGCTGCGCGGTCGGCGCGGTTGATGTTGCGGTAAACAACGCCCAATTCGTACATGTCAGAGCCCCTTTGCTTTCAGGCGGGTGTCGAGTCGGGAGAACACGCGGCGCGTGTTGGCTTCGTAGATCTGGTGCTTGTCCTCGGCGCTCAGGATGGTGCTGGCCTCGATGTAGCGCTTGGTGTCGTCGTAGTAGTGGCCGGTGGTGGGGTCGATGCCGCGCACCGCGCCGATCATTTCGCTGGCAAACAGCACGTTCTTCACTGGGATCACGGTGTTGAGCAAATCGATGCCCGGCTGGTGGTACACGCAGGTGTCAAAGAACACGTTGTTCAGCAAGTGCTCTTGCAGCAGGGGCTTCTTCATCTCCTGCGCTAGGCCTCGGAAGCGGCCCCAGTGGTAGGGCACCGCGCCGCCGCCGTGCGGAATCAGGAACTTGAGCGTGGGGAAGTCCTTAAACAGATCACCCTGGATGAGCTGCATGAAGGCCGTGGTGTCGGCGTTCAGGTAGTGCGCGCCCGTGGTGTGAAAGCACGCGTTGCAGCTGGTGCTCACGTGGATCATGGCGGGCAGGTCGTACTCCACCATCTTTTCGTAGATGGGGTACCAGTGCTTGTCGGTCAGCGGCGGGCTGGTCCAGTGGCCGCCGGAGGGGTCCGGGTTCAGGTTGATGCCGACAGCACCGTATTCCTTCACGCACTTTTCCAGCTCAGGAATGCAGGTGGCCGGATCGACGCCGGGACTTTGCGGCAGCATGGCCACGGGCACGAAATGGTCGGGGAACAGCGTGGAGACGCGGTAGCACAGCTCGTTGCAGATGGCCGCCCAGGTGCTGGACACGTTGAAGTCGCCAATGTGGTGGGCCATGAAGCTGGCGCGCGGGCTGAACAGCGTGATGTCGCTGCCGCGCTCTTTCATCAGCTTGAGCTGGTTGGTCTCGATGGACTCGCGCAGCTCGTCATCGCTGATCTCCAGGTCTGCCACTTTGGGCATGGCCGATGGGTCTTTGATGCCAGCGATTTGCGCATTGCGCCAGTTCTCCAGCGCCTTGGGGGCCGTGGTGTAGTGGCCATGGCAGTCGATGATGAGGCTCATTCGGTAGTCTCCTGAAAGTTGTCTAGGCCGGGTCCATGCCCTGGCGGCGCTTGGCGTCCGCCGCGGCGGGCGACGCCATGTAGGCCAGCAGTTCGCGCGCCGCGCCGGCCTGCTGCGACTGCACGCCGATGCCGGCGGAAAAGGTGGTGGTGATCTGGATGGCGGGCGGCAGCGGCCCTGCGATGGCGATGCCCGGCACGTGCAGCAGCTCGCTCAGCTGCTGAAAGCCCAGCTCCACCCGGCCATCGGCCACCAGCGAGCCCACGGGCACGCCGGGCGGGGCCTGCACCATGCGCGGCGCGATTGCTTCGGCGATGCCCCAGCGCTCGAACAGCCGGGCCAGCGCCACACCGCTGGGGCCAGTGGAATAGCTGAGACTGCGCGCCGCCAGCACGGCGCGGCGCACGGCGTCTTCGCTGGACAGATCGGGCAGCGGCGCCCCCGCGCGCACCGCCACGGCCACGCCGGAGCGCACCCAGTCCACCTTGCTGCCGGGCAACAGGTGGCCGGACGCCAGCAGCTTGTCGATGGCGTCCGAGGCGAGGATCACCACGTCAAAGGCTTCACCCGCCTGCACGCGCTTGGCGGCATCCACGCCGCCCACGGACTCGATGGTGACGGGCCGCGTGAAACCAGCCGTCAGCTCGGCCAGCACCTGGCGCGTGGCCATGGAGGAGATTCCGCGAAGCGGAGCAGTCATAGGATCGTTTGGCAACTAATCATTTTGGAGTATTCTGCGGCAATTTCAGCTATACAAGAAGTGGCCGATTGGTCTACCAGATATCTCATTTGCCGATGGATCTGAAGCAACTCGAATACTTTGTGTGGGTCGCCGAAATGGGCAGCTTCACCCATGCGGCTGCCTCCCTCGGCATGGCCCAGTCGGCCCTGAGCCGACAGGTCCGGCTGCTGGAGGTGGAACTGCGCCAGAGCCTGCTGGTGCGCAACGGACGCGGCGTCACGCCCACGGAGGCGGGCAGGGTGCTGATCGACCATGGTCGGGGCATCCTGCACCAGATGGCGCGGGCGCGGGAAGACATGGAGCGCCTGCGCGGCGGCGTCTCGGGCACCGTCGCCATCGGGCTGCCCAGCAGCGTGGCGCGCGTGATGGCGGTGCCGCTCATGCGCACGTTCCGCAAGGAAATGCCGGAGGCGCGGCTCTCGGTCAGCGAAGGGCTTTCAAGCGAACTCCTGCGAGGGCTGGTCAGCGGTCGCCTGGACATCGTCGTGCTCTACAACGGCCAGCCGGTGCGCGATGTCGATGTGTCGCACCTCATCGACGAAGACCTGCTGCTGGTGCGCGCTCGCCCGCCGGGGTTGGCCGAGGACCCGCCGCCCGGCCCCATCCCGCTCGCCGAGGTGGCCCGGCTGCCGCTGGTGATTCCCTCGCGCCCCAACGCGATACGCATGCACGTGGAAACCGAGATGGCGCTCATCGGCTGCCGGCCCGAGATCGCGCTGGAAATCGACGGGGTCGCCGCCATCTTGGACATGGTGGCCGACGGGGCCGGGTACCCGAGCTTGCACAACGTCAGCAGACAGCGCCGCACCGACGCCTTCGTATGGCCGGTGATTTCTGCGGCCTGCGTGAGCGTCATTGGCCCTTTGCGCTGTCCGAAGGCTTCGATGATCGCGAGCCCTTTCTCGAGACCCATCACGTATTCCTTCTCTTCGATTTCCATCGTGATCCTTCTATCTCGGGGATTGGTGAAGACAAACATAAAGTACGGTATCCGCACTTTATACGCGAAATCGTTGACCCAATGCAAGGCAGCTCTTAAGCTTTGACCACTTGCACAAGAGGGCGGTGTAGCCCCTTTCAGATTTCTATAGCCACGAGACAAGGCATGCCCATGACAACCGCGCTTTCCCACGAGCCGTCCCGCGTCGATGCGCCGATTTCCGACTTCGACCCTTATGCCGAGGACGTCCTCGACAACCCCTATCCGCACTACGAGGTCCTGCGTGAACTCGGACCCATCGTCCACCTCCAGCGCTACGGGGTCTACGCGATCGCACGGCACGCGGAAATCGACGCGGTGCTGCGCGACCATGTGACCTTCTGCTCCAGCGCCGGGGTCGGTCTCGCCAACTTCCATACCGAGGAGCCTTGGCGAAAGCCCAGTTTGATCCTTGAGGCGGACCCGCCCATGCACGGGCGCACACGCAAGGTGGTGGCCGGTCTGCTGGCGCCGGCGTCGATCAACAAGCTGCGCCCGACCTTCGAGCGCGAGGCCGAGCTACTGATCGACCGGATTCTGGAGAAAGGCCGTTTCGACGCGGTGCCCGACCTGTGCGCAGCCTACCCGCTCAAGGTGTTCGGCGATGCGGTGGGGGTGCCCGCCGGAGGGCGGCAACATCTGCTGCCTTATGGCGACATGGTGTTCAACGGCTTCGGTCCGATCAACGAGCGGTTCAAGACCCGCCTGGCGGCGGCGCAGGAATCGATTGCCTGGATCGGCGAGGTGTGCAAGCGCGAAAACCTGACGCCCGATGGCTTCGGCGCCCAGCTCTACCGTGCGGCCGATGACGGCGATCTGGCGCCCGAGGAGGCGCCGATGCTGGTGCGCACGCTGCTGTGGCAGGCCTGGACACCACCGCGTTCACGCTGTGCAACGCCATCCTTTCGTTCGCCCGCCACCCAGACCAATGGGCGCTCGTGCACGCCAATCCCGCCATGGCCAGGCAGGCGCTGGAGGAGGTGCTGCGCTTCGAGAGCACCTTCCATTCCTTCTACCGCACGACCACGAAGGATGTCGATCTCGGCGGGGTCACGCTGCCTCGGGAGCAGAAGATCTGCGTCTTCATCGGCTCGGCCAATCGAGACCCGCGCCGCTGGGAGCGTGCCGACGTCTTCGATGTGACGCGACGCGCCGCGGGCAATCTGGCGTTCGGTACCGGCATCCACGGCTGCGCGGGGCAGATGTTGGCGCGGTTGGAGGGCGAGATCGTTCTCACTGCGCTGGCCAGGCGCGTCAAGACGATCCGCCTTGAAGGCGCTCCGGTCTATCACTACAACAACTCGGTGCGTGGCTACGACAGCCTGCCGGTCAGCGTAACCGCCGTCTGAGCTGCCTTCCTTCTTCTCTTTTATTCCCCGCTAGAGGCGCGCCATGCCCCAGATCACCTATGTCCAGCCGGACGGCGAACGCCGGTCCATCCCCGTTGCACCGGGCGCTACCGTCATGTTGACGGCTGTGGCCAATAACGTTCCCGGCATCGTGGCCGAATGCGGCGGCGCCGCGATGTGTGCCACCTGTCACGTGTATGTCGACGAACAGAGTCAGGCGCTGCTGCCGCCGGTCAGCGAGGTTGAGAACGAGATGCTTGAGAGCGCCGCCAGCGGGCGACGCGAGAACAGCCGACTTGGCTGCCAGATCGCGATGCCCGACGGGGTTGAAGAAATCGTCGTCCATATTCCATCGACCCAGAACTGAGCACCATCCATGAATCAAGCGGGCGTCGTGATCGTTGGCAGCGGGCAAGGTGGCTACCAGGTGGCTGCGTCGCTGCGCGACGACGGCTACCAGGGGCCGGTCGTCCTCGTGGGCGAGGAGCCAGGACTGCCGTATCAGCGCCCGCCGCTGTCCAAGGGCTTCCTGGCCGGTAAAACGCCCGTGGAGGAGTTGGCGTTGCGCCCGGAAAGCTTCTATCCGGGCCGCGACATTGCGCTGCTCAGCTCACAACGCGTCATGCACATTGATCGCGCGACGCGTCGGGTGGCGCTGGCCGGCGGCCGCGAGCTGCCCTATGGGCACCTGGTGCTGGCCACCGGCACGCGGCCACGCTTGCTACTCGTGCCGGGGGCGGAACTGGACAACGTGGTGCCGCTGCGCAGTTGTGCCGATGCGCAGGCGATCCATGCCCGGCTGCAGACGGCGCGCCATGTCGTCGTGATCGGTGCGGGCTTCATCGGCCTGGAGGTGGCGGTCGTTGCGCGTGCCATGGGCTGCGAGGTCCATGTGATCGAGTTTGCCGATCGTGCACTCAAGCGGGCTGTGTCAAAGGAAGTCGGTGGGTTCCTCGTCGAGGCTCAGGCGCAACGCGGCGTGGTGTTCAGCTTCTCCACCGGTGTGGCTTCGCTGGCCGGTGACGGCGGCAAGGTGGCCGCTGTCTTGACTTACACGGGCCGAACCATCCCGGCCGATCTCGTGGTCATCGGCGTCGGTGTGGAGCCCAACATCGAACTGGCGCGCGGCGCCGGCCTGGCGGTTGACGACGGCATCGTCGTCAATGCGCAACTGCTTACCAGCGACCCGGCCATCTCCGCGATCGGCGACTGTGCGCGTTTCCCGGCCGACTACAGCCCCGTACCCGTGCGGCTGGAATCGGTGCAGAACGCGGTCGATCAGGCGCGTTGCGTCTCGGCACGCCTGGCCGGCAAGTCGGCCCCCGATACGCGGTACGACAAACTGCCGTGGTTCTGGAGCGACCAGGGCGAATACCGTCTGCAGATCGCAGGTGTCAGCGCAGCCGACGACGACGCGGTGGTTCGCGGCGACATGTCGCAGGGCAAGTTTTCTGTCCTGCGCTTCCGTGGCGAGCGCTTGACCGCCGTCGAATCGATCAACAGCGCGGCGGACCACATGGCTGCCCGCAAGCTGCTCGCCGAGGGCACATCCGTTTCGCGCAGCCAGGCGGCCGACGTGTCGCAAAAACTCGCCGCCCTGGCGCGCCCATCCTGAATTTGAATAACAAGGAGACTTCATGTCCGAGCCAACCAAGACCATCATCATCACCGGGGGCGCCAGCGGCATCGGCTACGCGTTCGCCGAGCACCTGGCGCGAGCGGGCCACCGCATCGTGATCGCCGACCTGCGCGGCGCCGAGGAGGCCGCCGCCCGCCTCAAGACGGCAGGCCACCTGGCCCTTGGCGTCAAGGTCGACGTGGTCAGCGAAGCCGACGTGGCGCGCATGGCCGACGCCGCGACCGCCGAGTTCGGCGGCATTGATGGACTGGTCAACAACGCCGGGCTGTTCACCACGCTGGCGCTCAAGCCCTTCGAGCAGATCACCAACCAGGAGTGGATGCGCGTGATGGAGGTCAACACCCTGGGCCCTTTCAACTGTGCCAAGGCGGTACTGCCTGCCTTGCGCAAAAGTGGGCGCGGGCGGCTCGTCAACATCGCCTCGACGGTGCCGATCAAGGGCCCACCGAACATGGCGCATTACGTGGCCAGCAAGGGCGCCGTGATCGCGTTTACGCGCTCACTGGCGCGCGAACTCGCCAAGGACCACATCACGGTCAACGCCATCGCTCCCGGTTTCACGCTGAGCGAAGGCGTGCTGCAGGCCGACCTGCAAAGCCGCATTGGCGACAACGCGCGCACCACGGGCCGCTGCATCCAGCGCGATCAGGTGCCGGCCGATCTGGTCGCGGCACTGGCTTACCTGGTCAGCGACGGAGCGAGTTTCGTGACCGGTCAGACGATCGCCGTCGACGGCGGCGGCGTCTTCCTCTGAGCCGGAGAAGTCCATGAACATCCAGACACAGTCGTCGCTCCTGTACGAGCAACTCGCGCTGTACATCGACGGCACCTTCATCCAGACGGAGGGCCGGCACGAGCAGGAGATCTTCAATCCGTCGACAGGCCTCGCCTTCGCGCGCCTGCCGCATGCCACGAAACAGGATTTGGACCGCGCCCTGGAGGCCGCAAGCAAGGCATTCGAGACCTGGCGCAGCACGTCCCCGCTGGAGCGCTCCCGGATACTGCGCCGGGTGGCCGAGCTGATCCGGGAGCGGGCGCCCGCGATTGCTCGCAACATCACGCTTGACCAGGGCAAACCGCTGGCCGAAGCCATGCAGGAGGTCGCTACGTGCGCCGAGCATGCGGAGTGGCATGCGGAGGAGTGCCGCCGCATCTACGGCCGTGTGATCCCCCCGCGCAGCGAGAGCGTTCGGCAACTGGTCGTGCGCGAACCCATCGGAGTGTGCGCTGCCTTCAGTCCGTGGAACTTCCCGTTCAACCAAGCCCTGCGCAAGGCGGTCTCCGCTCTGGGTGCGGGTTGCACGCTGATTCTCAAAGGTCCGGAGGACTCGCCCAGTGCTGTGGTGGCGCTGGCACGCATTTTCCACGACGCAGGCCTGCCGCCCGGCTGCCTGAACATCGTCTGGGGCAAACCGGCGGAGATTTCGAGCTACCTGATCCAGTCGCCCATCGTGCGCAAGATCTCCTTCACGGGGTCCACAGCGGTCGGCAAGACATTGGCCGCGCTGGCTGGTGGACACATGAAGCGCATGACCATGGAACTCGGCGGTCACTCGCCGGTGCTGGTGTTCGACGATGCGGATGTCGAGGCGGCTGCCCACTTCCTGGCCAAGACCAAGACGCGCAACGCAGGCCAGGTCTGCATGGCGCCCAGCCGCTTCTTCGTGCACGAGAAGGCCTACGACCGTTTCGTCGATGCGTTCGCTGGCGCTTATGGCAGCCTGCGAGTCGGTGATGGTCTTGCCAAGGACACCGAGATGGGCCCGCTGGCACACGCGCGTCGCGTCGAATCCATGCAGGCGCTCGTTGCGGATGCACAGGCACGCGGCGGGTCGCTGGTGTGTGGCGGAGAGCGGCTCGGCGACCAAGGCTTTTTCTTCGCTCCGACCGTGCTCACGGGAATGCCGGACGACTCCCGGGTGATGACGGAGGAGCCATTCGGTCCGGTCGTGCCGATCACGCGCTTCAAAACCACGGATGAAGTCCTGGCACGGGCCAATGCCTTGCCGTATGGACTTGCGTCATTCGTGTTCACGAACTCGCTTGCCACTGCCACGCACGTCAGCAACCGGCTGGAAGCGGGCATGGTGAGCATCAACCACTTCGGTCTCGCGCTTGCCGAGACACCGATCGGCGGTGTCAAGGACAGCGGGATGGGCAGCGAGGGCGGTGTCGAGACTTTCGATGGTTATCTGACCACGAAATTCATCTCGCAGGCCAGCGCCGTGCCCTGAGCCGAATCCGCTTCTCGCGGCCAGCGTGACGTACCGCACCGGACCTGAAACGGTCCGGCGGGGTGCTGCACGCCCCATTTCTGCAACTTGTCGACAAACCCCAGGAGACAGACTATGCTCAGCATTTCATTTCGCCACAGGCGAACTTTGCCAAGCGGGGTGCGCGAGTCGTCGGCAGTACACCGGAACAGATGGGTCGTTTCGTGCGCGAGGAAACCGCTCGCTGGGCTCAGGTGATCCAGGTCGCAAAGATCACGGTCGATTGACTCCCTCACTTCCAATTCACTCAATCTCTCAAAGGACTCAACATGCAGACTTCGACTATCCAATGGATTCCTCAAGGTGAAACCCGTGTCCCGTTGGCGGTGTACCGCGACGATCAGGTTTATGCCGACGAGCAGCGCAACATCTACCGCGGCGATACCTGGAACTATCTCTGTCTCGAAAGCGAAATCCCCGAAAGCGGGGACTACAGGACGACCTTCGTCGGCGAGACTCCGGTCGTCGTGGCGCGCGATGCGGATGGCGAAATCTACGCGTTCGAGAACCGTTGCACTCACCGCGGCGCCCTGATCTGTCTGGAGAAGTCGGGCAAGGACGCCAAGGACTTCCAGTGCGTGTACCACGCCTGGACCTACAGCCTCAAGGGCGACCTCAAGGGCGTGGCATTCGAAGGCGGGGTCAACGGTGCGGGCGGCATGCCCGAAGGTTTCTGCAAGGACCACCATCACCCGACCAAGCTGCGCGTGGCGATCTTCTGTGGCCTGGTGTTCGGCAGCTTTAGCGACGACGTGGACCCACTGGAGGAGTACCTGGGCGACGAGATCTGCGCGCGCATCGAGCGGGTGCTGGGCCGTCCGGTGGAGGTGATCGGGCGCTTCACCCAGGCGCTTCCCAACAACTGGAAGCTCTATTACGAGAACGTCAAGGACACCTACCACGCCAGTCTGTTGCACCTGTTCTTCACCACCTTCCGGCTGAATCGCTTGTCCCAGGAGGGCGGTGTCATCGTCAGCGAGACCGGTGCTCATCACGTGAGCTACTCGAAGGTCGACGAGGATGGCTTCGACGGCTACAAGGACCAGGGGCTGCGATCCGACCAGTCCGGCTACCAGTTGAAGGACCCCAGCCTGCTGCAGGGCTTCAAGGAGTTCGATGACGGCATCACGCTGCAGATTCTGTCGGTGTTCCCGGGCTTCGTGTTGCAGCAGATCCAGAACTGCCTGGCCATCCGCCAGGTGCTGCCGCGCGGCATCGACAAGACCGATCTGAACTGGACCTACATCGGCTACGTGTCCGACACGCCGGCGCAGCGCGAAGTCCGGCTCAAGCAGGCCAACCTGATCGGGGCGGCGGGATTCGTGTCGATGGAGGACGGCGCCGTCGGCGGCTTCGTGCAGCGCGGCATTGCAGGCACGCGGGCCGAACAGGCGGTGCTGGAGATGGGCGGCGACAGCACGGTCTCGAGCAGTTCGCGTGCCACGGAGGCTGCCGTGAGGGGCTTCTGGAAGCAATACCGCGTGCTGATGGGCGTTTGAAGACCGAAGGAAATCGAAATGGAAAAACTCAGTTTGCGCGATCAATTGCTGGACTTCAATGCGTCCTACACCCGCTGCATCGACAGCGACAACCTGGAGAGCTGGCCAGGCTTTTTCGCGGATGTGTGCCACTACCGGGTGACCAGCGCGGAGAACGACCGCACGGGCCTTGCGGCCGGGCTGATGTACGCGACGTCCCGGGCCATGCTGGAGGACCGCGTCTCGGCGCTGCGCCATGCCAATGTCTACGAGCGTCAGACCTACCGCCACATGGTGGGGCTCCCGCACGTTGTGCGCAGCGACGCGAACGAAGCCGAGTGCGAAACGCCTTTCCTGGTCGTGCGCATCGTCCAGGGCGATGAAACCTTCCTGTACGCCACAGGCCTCTACAAGGACGTGTTCGACCTGAACGGCGAGAAGCTGCAACTCAAGCGCCGCGTCGTGGTTTGCGACAGCAGCCGCTTCGACACCCTGTTGGCCGTTCCCCTGTGACACAAGGAACCGTCAGCCGCATCGCGATTCCCGTTGGGGACCCCAACGGCATCGGGCCGGAGATCGCGCTCAAGACGGTGGCCGCTTATGCCGGGCGCGATGACGTGGCGCTCACGCTGTTCGGGCCGGCGAACGTTCTTCGCGACACCGCCGATATGCTGGGCTTGGGAGAGGCGCTGGCGGTGGCCTCAGTCGAGCCATCCGCGCCTGTCCTGCAGGATGGATTCAGGCCCGGCGAGATCAACGCCCAGGCGGGCGCTGCTGCCGTCGATGCTGCCACGCGCGCCATCGAGGCCACGCAGCGCGGACGGTTCGATGCGGTGGTCGCCGCGCCCCATCACGAAACCGCGATCGCACAGGCTGGCATTGTCTTTTCGGGCTATCCATCGCTGGTGGCGCGTGTGTGCGGCCAGCCCGAGGACAGCGTGTTCCTGTTGCTGATCGGAGGCGGATTGCGAATCGTCCATGTCACGCTGCACGAGAGCGTGCAACACGCGCTGGGCCGGCTGTCGCCCGAGCTGGTGGCTGATGCAGCACATGCGGGCGTTCGGGCCCTGGCCCGGCTTGGCATCGACACGCCGCGCATTGCGCTGATGGGCATCAATCCCCATGCGGGCGAGGGCGGTCTTTTTGGCACCGAGGACAGTGCCATCACGGAGCCCGCGGCTGCACAACTGCGTGCAGAAGGGCTCGACGTCACGGGGCCGGCGGGCGGGGACATGCTGCTGGCTTCGCGTGCCCACGATCTCTACGTCGCGATCTTTCACGACCAGGGACACATCCCGATCAAGCTGCTCAGCCCGCAGCGCGCTTCCGCGATCTCGATCGGTGCCGACGTGCTTTTGTCCAGTGTGGGTCACGGCAGTGCAATGGACATTGCCGGAAAAGGCGTGGCCTCGGCCCGGGCCATGATCGAAACCGTCGCAATGCTGGGCCATGTGGCAGCACCGGCGACAACCAAAGGCAGGGCGCCATGAGCTATGAAATTCGAATCGACGGCACGGACGTCAAGTTCGCCGCCGAAGCGGGGCAGACCGTGCTGGACGCGGCGGCCAAGCATGGCATCGAGATGCCTTATTCCTGCCGCAAGGGCGCCTGCGGAAACTGCAAGGGCCGGGTGCTGGCGGGAGAACTGGTGGTCGGTACCGGAGGAGGCGGCCATGAGGCCGGGATCAACGCGCCCGATGAACACCTGTTCTGCCGCGCCCAGCCGGCCAGCGATCTTCTGATCGCGCCGCGGTCCTGGCACCGCATCGACCCCGACGCACGCAAGACCTATTCGGCGACGGTCTTCCGCAACCAGCTCGTCGCCAGCGATGTCTCGATCCTTCACCTGCGGCTTCCGACAGGCGTGCGAGCCCGCTTCGCCGCTGGCCAGTACCTGCAGGTCATTCTTCCCGACGGGCAGCGGCGTTCGTTCTCGATGGCCAACGCGCCGCATGAGAACGACGGTGTTCTGCTGCACATCAGGCACATGCCCGGTGGCGGCTTCACATCAGGCGTCGTTCCCAATCTGGCCAAGGGCGATGTGCTGCAAATCGAACTCCCGCACGGCGACTTCTATCTGCGCGAGGATAGCGACCGTCCGCTGCTGTTCATTGCCGGCGGAACGGGTTTCGCGCCGGTCAAGTCCATCATCGATGACATCATCAAGCGCGGCATCGAGCGGCCGATGACCCTGTTCTGGGGCGCACGCGTGCCCGCTGGCCTGTATGCGCCCGAAGTGGTGAAGAAGTGGCTCAGGCAGCGCCCCTCGCTGCGCTATGAACCCGTCATCAGCGCCCCGATTGATGCGATGGCATGGAGTGGACGGCGGGGACGGGTGCACCAGGCGGTGCTGGAGACCTTCGACTCGGTGCAGGACTTCGACGTCTACGCCTGCGGCGCGCCGGCCATGGTGCAGGCCGTGCGCACGGCCCTCGAGGATCAGCGAGGACTGCCGCCGACGCAGTTCTTCAGCGATTCATTCGTCGCGGAAAGCCCTGTCGCCGTGGTCTAGCTGCGCCCGCGCCGATCTGACGCCCGCCGCGTGCAGCCATGCACGCCGGTCGGCGAAAGAGCCAACGACTTGGAGATGAAATTGTCTGACTTGCTATCGATCCATGAGTCTCTTGAACTGGCAGCTGAGCGAGTCGATGACCTCGTGCCGCTGGTGTACGAACGATTCTTTGCACTCAGGCCAGACGCCCGTGCGTTGTTCGGGAACGATGCCCTCGGCCGGGGGCGGATGTTCAATGAAACCCTGACGATGATCCTGGAATGCACACGGGAAGTGGGGTACCTGGAGGGCATCGTCGAGCGGGAAGTGGGAGACCACCGGGCATATGGCGCGACTCTGTCCATGTATGAGAGCTATTTCGAGGCGGTGGTACAGGCAATGCAGGCCGCCTTGGGCGAGTCTTGGACGCCGAGCCACGAAGAATCCTGGCGCCGCCAACTCAAGCACCTGATGTCGATCGTGGCTCGGCACGCGCAAATCGCCGATGGCCCGCTGAACCATTAACAAAGG
>Ga0067045_1029666_pt1 | contig 19081 bp, 16 predicted proteins | sample TerdegcTABiofilm_FD_59184 | JGI IMG/M metagenome (GOLD analysis project Ga0067045, IMG submission 59184) | Combined Assembly of (Gp0054472, Gp0054536) Wastewater bioreactor microbial communities from Singapore -Terephthalate degrading... | reverse complement strand
ACGCTCGCGCGCCGGGGTCAGCGTGCGGCCCGGCAAGCGCTCGCCCCGCGCTGCCTCACAGCTCAGCGTAAACCCGATCCATGATCTCGTCAGACACGTCGTTGACGACATCATGCGGCGGGAGCGGCTCGTACTTCATAAACTCCGGCAGGCGGTCGTCCTTGCTCGTCAGACCGGCCGCCTCGTTGAAGGCGCGCTCCCGGCGCAGGATCTCCGCGCCGATGCGCAGCACATCCTCATTGACCAGGTGCAGGCCGAGGACCCCATTGACTTCTTCCACCATGCCCTCATATCCACTGGGGATGTCCAAAATGGCAAAGGCGATAAAGAGGCAGTGGCCGGTGGAATCAATGAAGGCGGTGGTCTCCTGGAAAGCACGGCTCAGGTCGGCTTTGGCAGACTCGGTCTTCAGCGGGTCCGACTTGCCGCCGACGCTGAGGATCTCCGGCGCGATGGTGTAGCCGGAAGTGTGATCGGCCCCCATCGTGGAGGTCGCATAGGTGATCCCGATCCCCTTGACGGCGCGCGGCTCGTAGGCGGGCATCCCCTGGCCCTTGACCGCCGGGACACGCGGGTTGCCAAAGGCTTTGGCCACAAAGGCCGTGCCGCCGCCCAAAATCCGGCCCAGGGGGGTCCCCTTGCCCATCTCCTCAATCAGGCCGATGGCCCCCTGGGCATCGCCGAACGGCAGGACGCCGGAGTCCATCGCCACGCCGATGCAGACGCCGGTCTCAATGGTATCCACGCCGTAAGCGTTGCAGAGCTGCACCATCTTACCGATGGCATCCAGGTCGTCAATGCCGCAGTTGGCGCCCAGCGACCAGTCGGATTCGTACTCCACACAGGAGGCGATTTCGTTGCCCTGCTCGTCGTAGAGCGTGTTGGAGCATTGAATGACGCAGCCGGGGCTACAGGCATGGTTGTAGAGCTCCTTGCCCAGCCGGCGGCGGTTGGTCTCAAAGATCGCTTCGCCGGCAATGCGGGGCGCGCCCTCAAAGCGCCCGCTGCGGAAACTGCGGGTCGGCAGGCCGCCCGCCTCGTTCAGGACGTTGATCAGCGCGGCCGTCCCATAGGTGTTGAGCGTGCCCTGGGGCTTGGTAATCGCGTGCGTCCGCAGCGCCTCCAACATCTTCCTGGAGCCGACTTTGAAGGCCTCCTGGTCGGCGTACTCCACACCCGGCGCGCCCTCGGCATCCACCACGATGAACTTCAGCCCCTTGCTGCCCATCACCGCGCCCAGGCCGCCGCGGCCGGAGTAGCGGGTGGGACGGCGGTGCATGTCGTCAAAGCAAACGCCGGAGTTGGCATAGCCAAATTCGCCCGCCGTGCCGATGCCGGCGACGTGGACGCGCTGGCCGAAGCGGGCATACACTTCAGGATAAGTATCAAAGAGACTGCGGCCCGCGTACTCGTCGGCAGGGAAAAACTCTACGCCGGGCTTTTCGCCATCCCAGAAGAGCCGGACCAGCCAGTAGTGGCCGGCTTCGGCGGGCTTGCCCTCCACAATGATCGCCTTGATGCGCATCTTAGCGATGGCCGGCGCAAGGGGCGAGCCGGCGTTAGATTCTTTGATCCCGCCGGTCAGGGGCGACTTGGCCCCCACTGAGAGCCGGCTGGAGGTCGGGGCGCTGGTGCCGGTGAGGATGCCGGGCGCGAGGACCAGCTTGTTGTTCGGTCCCAGCGGATGGCAGCGAGGGTCCACCTCATCGTAGATGATGGTAGAGGTCAGGCCACGGCCACCGAGCTCACGGTAGGCGGCCGGTACCTCCTCCAGCCGGTACGAGCGGTCGGTCATGTTCAGGCGAATAATCCACATAACTCTCTCCTTTCGCTAAAAGATTTAGAATCTATGGGCTTACACCCGGGAACATTCCCGGAACAGACCTGCGGTACTGGCAGTGTATGGTAAAGCGAAGATACCGACGAGTTGAGCCAGCAAACAAAAAGGAGACAACCCTTCTCAATGCAGAGAAGGATTGCCTCCTTTGCCAACACGGCGGGCGTAGCAATTACTCACTACACCTTATCGCCCACCTGTCCCCTCAGGGAGCAGAGTGGGTCGGAGGCGGACTATGGTTGGGGGGATTGAAATGCCCCATTTCAGGTATTACCAATACCCCATTTCAGGTATTCCAAATACCCCATTACCATTATATGCAATCTGGGGGACTCTGTCAATCCTGACAGTTCAGGGGTAACTTGCTGATCGCGGGGGAAAACTTTTAGAGCGGATTCTGCGCGCGGCCAAACGCTGCGCAAAATCCCCCCTCCATAACATCAATCCAGCCGCCGGGCGATGAACCGGGTCGCCAGCACACCCATCAGCAGCCCCAGACCCGCCATCACGGCCAGGCGCGGCCAGAGGACGGCCAACCCGGCTCCCTTCAACATCACGCTGCGCACAAAGACCAGATAGTGGTGCAGCGGTACCACCTGGGCCACGGCCCGGAGGACGGGCGGCATGTCGTTCACCGGTACGATGTAGCCGGAAAGGGCCACATCCACCACCGCCTGGATAAAGACCAGGAGCGTGGCCTGCTGCTGATTGGCCGCCAGCGCCGAGATCATCATGCCCCAGACGATCTCCACCCCGGTGAAAACCAGGGTGCCGGCCAGCAAAAACAACAACGAACCCTCCAGCGGAATGGCAAAGAAGTACCGGGCGACGGCCTGCATGAGGAAGAAGTTGAGCATCCCAATCATCCAGGGCGGGATGGCCTTGCCCAGCAGGAGCTCCGTCCGGCGCACCGGCGTGACCATCAGCTGCTCCAAGGTGCCCAGTTCGCGCTCGCGAGCCAGTCCTAAGGCCGCGACCCCCAACGTCACCTGGTAGATGATAAACCCCAGCTGCGAGGGGATGGTCTGCATCTTGCTGCTGCCGGTGGGATTGTAGCGCATCTGCGCCTGGACCCGGACGCCGGCCGAGAGCGCCCCCAACTGTTGCCGCACCGAGCGCTCCACCGCCTGCCCCGCGCCGGCTACCGCCAGCGCCCCCACGACGTTGTTGGAACCGTCGGCCACCAGCTGCACGGTCGCGCCCCGCCCCGGCACCGCCAGCTCGGCCGCCAGGCCCTCAGGGATCACGATGAGCGCGTCCGCCTGGCCCCGATCCAACAGCTGCACCCCGGCTTCCCAGGTGTCGGGATAAGCCGTCACCTCAAAGGTCCGCGAGGCATCCAGCAAAGCAATCAGCGCGCGGCTCTGAGCGCTGTGGTCCTGGTCCAACACGGCCAGCGGGAGATTGCCGGCCCGGTGTCCGGTGGCCACGGCCAGCAACACCAGCTGGGCCAGGGGGACAAACAACATGAACAGCACCAGCGTGCGGTCACGGAAGAATTGCCGCAGGTCTTTGCGCGCGATAGCCCACACGGTTGCTGGATTCATCGGTTGACTGTGGTTGACTATGCTCTACTTATTGGAGCCGCTTGCGAAAGGTCAGAAGCGCTATGCTCAGGCCGCCGAGCGCCATCACCGCCAGCGTGATCACCGGGCCGGCGTAGTCGGCCGGTCCCAACCCTTTCAGGAACAGGCTGCGGGTGATCAAGATGAAATGGGTGGTGGGGATCGCCTGGGAGATTAACCGTTGCACCGGGTCACGTGAAAGGGGCAGGACCAGGCCGCCGATAAAAAAACTGGGGACGAAAAAGTAAATCAAGATGGCAAACAGCGCCACCTGCTGGGTTTGGGCAACGCGCGCAAGCGCCATCACAATCCCGATGGTAGCCGCCAGGTAGAGCAGTGCCAGGGCCCCATAAAGGACCAGCGAGCCGCGGAACGGCACCGCGAACCAGAAGACGGCGACCAGCCAGGCCAGAAAGACGCTGATCATCCCCAGGCTGACGTAAGCCAGCGCCTTGCCCAGCAGATACTCGGCACCCCGTACCGGCGTGGCAATCAAGCCCTCAAAGGACCCCAACTCCCGGTCGCGCGCCAGGGAGAGCGCAAACGCCAAGGCCGGCATCGTGAGCACGATCGGGAGCAGGCCGGGGACCATGCTGACGGTGGAGCTGAGCGACGGGTTATACCAGACCTGGCTCCGCAGCGTCAGCGGTGATTGGCGCCACTCCTGGCCACGCAGGAGCACCTGCTGGCTGAAGGCGGCAGAACGCAGCTCCAGCTGGCCCAGGATTTGCGGGGCCCGGATAGCATCGGAGGCATCCACCAGCGCCTGCACTTCGGCTTCACGCCCGCCTGCCAGCCGGTTCCCAAACCCGGAGGGGATGATCAACACAAACGCCACCTGCCCGGACTGCAAGAGCGGCTCCATGTCGGCCTCCGCCGTTAAGGACCGGGTCAGCTGAAAGTCACCGTCGGCGGTGAGCGCGGCGATGTAGCGCCGCGAGAGGGTGGAATCATCCAGATCCCAAACGGCGAAGACCGCCCGTTGGGCATCCAGCCGGAACAGGTAGGCCATGAGGAGCAGCAACAACGGCGGGGCGAGGATCACCAGGATCAGAGTGCGGAAATCACGGAAGATGTGGCGATATTCCTTCCTCAGGATGGCGACAAAACGGCGGGGGACGAACAGGGGGGAATGCGCGGTGGCTTTTTTCACCGCCGGGGGCGCAGAAATCGCCGAGCTCTTTTTACCCAGCATCCAACATCCCCTATTCAGCAGCCAGTGTCCCTGGACGGGCAGCCATCACGGCCGGCTTTTGGTGCTCCGTGCCAGTTCCATCACTCCATCCGCGGCAATCGGATATTGCCGTTGCTCGGCGGGGCAAATCAACGCCTGACCGGTACGTTGCAAGGGGCCGCCGCAGCCGGGGCAGCGCAGGATTTCTTCCAGGCGACGCCATCCCACCGGCCCCGGCACTCCCTGCCGGGTGGCCCAGGCCAGGTCGTAATCCTCCTGCCAGGGCTGGACCTTGATCATCTCCAGCGGGAGAGCGTGCAGCAGCGCCTCAAACTTCGCGGGGCTGAAGGTCCGGCCGGGCATGAAAAAAGCGCCGCGCCCGATCCGATTGGAGATCACCAGCGTACCGCCGGGCCGCAACACCCGGACCATCTCCCGTAGCGCCCGTTCAGGATGGGGGAAAAATTCCAGGGCCTCCACACAGGTGACCGCGTCAAACGTGGCGTCGGGAAACGGCAGCCGGTCGGCATCCTGCCAGAGCAGAGAGAGGCGATTGGCCCAGGGTTGAGTGGCGTCGGCCGCCAACGTCAGCATCCGGCGGGAGAAGTCCAGGCCGACAACGCGACCATGAAAGCCCGGTTGCTGGAAGAGCGTGCGCGGGAGCCGCCCTGTGCCGGTGGCTACGTCCAGCACCAGCGGATCGGGAACTGTGGAAAGCGTCCGGGCCAGGGGGAGTCCCAGGAACCATTGCTCGTATCCGGGATCAAAGTTCTTGACGCGATCGTAGACGCGGGCCGAGCCGTCGTAGAGCAGGGCAACCATGCGCCGGCCCAGATAGGCCCCTTCAGCGAGCACCAGCTGCCAGTAGAGCAGCCCGGCCACGCTCAAGAGAGCCGCCAGCCCCGCAATCCACCAGCCCATTTCACAGCACCCACGCGAGCAACAACACGATCGCTAACAGCCAGGGGACACTGGCCCGACGATAGAGCTCCACGGTCGGGCGGTGCAAGACCAGCAGCAGCAACGGGAAGGCCAGCAGCAACAGCACACCGGCCGCAAAGGGATGTCCGGCCCAGACCAGGAAAAGCGCAGCCACGACCGCCCCACCGGTCAGACGGGCGGAAGGGTAAGTCGCCAGTCCGACCACCAACACCAGCACCAGCGCCGCCAGCGCCGGGAGCAGAGTCACCGGATCTTGCAGGAAGGCCCCCAGCAGCCAGGGCAACCCCACCAGCGCGACGGCTTCCCAGCCGGCCCCGACCGCCCCGCGGCCCGCGTGCCAGAGCGCCGCCAGCTCGGCCCAGGCGACCAGCAGGAGAGTGAGCAGCAGAGCGGCCCGCCCCACCATGAAGCCGCCCAGCAAGCTGACCACCAGCGCCATCACGGCCGAACGCAACGGCAAAGCCAGGCGGCTGGCCCCCTCGGCCGCCCACCAGGCGCGCGCGCGCCCGCAGGCCCGGTAGAGCGCCGCGCCGGGCGTCCCCGGCTGGAGGTAGGGCCAGCGCCCGAGCGGGGCTTCGCGCTGCCAGTCACGCCAGCCAGACAGCCGTGGCGCCCACGCCGTTGCCGTCAGCGCGCGCCAGAAGGGCAGCCAGCCGGCCTGCAACAATACCAGCGCGCCGGCCAGCTCCGCCAGCCGCGCGCTGTTCCAGGGCCCGGCAAAGGCCCAGGCACCGCCCACCACGGCCGCTACAGAGAGCCAGCCACGGCGCTCCTCCCAGGGCCAGAGCCAGAAACGGGGTTCAGTCAGCACCACCGAGCTTTCCATGACGGCCCATTATACTCAGTTTGGGAACATTTGCTCAACGTCGGCGTGCTCCGGCGCGGTCTCGGCATCGGCCACCACCCACTCCAGGGAAGCCGGCTCCACGTGGACATAGGCCCGATCCACCTCCGGGAGCGCCTCTACGCGAGCCTGGACGGCATCCGCGATTTGGTGCGCCTCGCGCAGCGCAAGAGTGCCGGCGACATTCACGTGCAAGTCCACGACCAGCTGCGGACCGACATACTCGGCGATCACCTGATGCACTTCCAACACCCCCGGCACTTCGGCAGCCACCCGGGCAATTTGCTCCTGCAGCTCGGCCGAAGCCCCAGCCCCGGTCAGGAAAGCCAGGTTCTCTTTCCACGCGCCAAACGCGGCCCGGAAGATCCACAGCGCTACCGCCACCCCGGCGATGGGGTCCAGCAACGGCAGGATGAATTTGGAGCCCACGGCCCCCACAAAGGCCGCACTGGAGGTCAACACGTCCGAGAGATTATCGCGGGCGGTGGTGGCAAAGGTCGGACTGTTGAGCTGGGCAGCGATCCGGCGGATGGCCCCATACATCCCCACTTTGATGGCCGCAGCAATGAGGAGAACCAGCGTTGGCAGGCCCGGTTCAATGGCGAACGCACCGGCCACGAAGCGCTCGTAGGCTGTGGCCGCGGCCTTATAGCCGGCGTAGGTCATAGAAGCGGCCACGACCAGCCCCACCACCGGTTCAAACCGGCTGTGCCCCTGAGGATGCGAGGGATCAGGGGGTTGCTGGGCCATCCATAACCCCAGCACAATGGTCAACGAGTAAACGACGTCCGAAGCTGAATTGGCCGCGTCGGCAAAGAGCGCCACACTGCCTGAAAGATAGGCCGCCGCAGCCTTGCCTGCGGCCAACAACAAGTTTCCCAGCAAAGTGATTGCCATGGCAGCCCGGTACAGCTGACGCCGTTCCGGGTCGGGTTTATGGTCACGAACTGTCTGCATTACAAAATTTCTCCTGCACAACTTGTACAAAGCGCGCCGAAAGTGTCAATCCCCGATATAAAAACAGGGAGTTTCCGGTTAACCGGACACTCCCTGTTCCGTATGTGTGCTGGTGGGCCTGTCAGACCCTCGACGCTGGGTAGCCGTCGCCGAGCTCATCAGCAAGCGTAGTATAGCATAGTTTCTGCCTGCGGCAAACCGAAATCAGATCACCGCGGCGAAATAACGCGCTGAGTTGGTAGCGCCGGATCGCGGAAGTTGTAGATGGCCCCTTCGCGCCGCCAACGCTGACCGCAGGCGCAAACGAATTCGGTCTGAGGGGGCGCGCCAAGCGGAGCCCCACAGGCCGGGCAGCGGAAAAAAGCGCCGGCCACCGGGGCGGCTTGGTCAACCCGGGCGCGCGCGCGGACGAAGACGCTGGGCGACCACTGCCAGAGCGCCCCGGTCGGTTGCAGGAGCCGGTCCAGGGCGATCAGCAGCGACACCGGCACCATCCGTTTGAGCAGCCCGGCCCGCAAGTAGGAAACGCTGCGCACTGCTTCACGGCGCAGCCCGGCCTGCGCCAGCTGCGCCCAGATCCAGCGCGGGTGGAAATCAAAGTTGAGCGCGACAAATTCCACCGGCTCCAGCGCAAACGGGGACCAGGATTGGCGGCGCAGGAGATAGCGCGCTAACGCCTTGAGGTTGTGCTTGCTGGCAAATTCCAGCACGAAAGCGCCGTTCGGGGCCAGGATTTCCGCCACGCCCTGCAAAACGGCCGGTGCGTCGGCGGCGTGGTGCAACGTGCGGATCATCGTCACCGTGTCCAACAGGCCGGGGACAAAAGGCAAACGGTAGAAATCGCCCTGCACGTAAAGATAACGGGGGCGTCCCGCCGGTCCCTGCTCCCCCAACCGCTCCACCGCCTGCTCCAGCTGCGTGCGGGCGTAATCAAAGAGCACGACCGTCTCGTAGCCGGCGTAAAGATCGGCCAAGCGACCGAACCCGGCCCCGATCTCCACCAGCGTGTGCCCCTGAGGGGGCAGCAAAGCCCGCAGCGCCACCCGTTCAGCGCCGTCTTCGTAGGCCCGTTCGGCCACCCAGAACTCGGTGCGGTAACGAGACCCCTCGTAGCTGCAAACCGGACGTTCGCTCATCAGGGGCGTAACAACTCCTGGGGGGAATTGGGCAGGCTCTCCAGCGTGGCCCCAAGGGGACGGAAAACGCCGCGCAGTTCCTCAATCGCCGGCCCCATCCCGGCCTGATCCAGCGGAATCTCCACCGGGATCTGCATGTTGACCGGAACGGTGGTGCTCACCGGGACCATCAGGTCCAGGTTGACCGGCAGCCGCATCCCGACCGGCAAGTAGAGACTGACGGTGCCGTTGATGGAACCGCCGCCCCCGGGCAGCGCAAAGGTCGCCGGGGCGTAAAGGGGCACCGGTTCGGTCAACACGACCACCGTGTCCTGTTTCAACGGCAGGTCAAAGATGACCGGTAGCTGATGGTTCACGCTGACCGTGCTTTTGATGTGCGTTTCGCCCAGGTGTTTGAAAGCGGTATCCAGGTCGCTCAGCAGCGGCTCGGCGACCTGGGATTTAGCCATAAAAACCGGCTTGATGGCCAACAACAACACGAGGATGAGTACCAGATTCACGATGAAGGAGAAGATCAAGGCGAAATTTTTGAACGCTTCCCAGAAATGATACTTGCGTGTCTTGCCCTGTTCTGCCATAGCAACCTCCCTCATGTAAGTATAAGATCATCTTACCACGTCTTTTTGAATCGGCAACCACCATTTGTCGCCTGTTCTCTTGCCCGTATAATAGTTTTGGCCAGGACGTTCGGGAGTTACGCTGGATGGCCCGCCCGCCACGAAAAGCGCATGGCGAACAGCCAACGGCGCTCAGAAAACCCGGCGGCCCTGGCGTTCAATCTGGTTCGCACGGGAGTAGTGTTATGGCGGAATCTGTGACGGCGGCGGCCCACCCCAACCTGGCCCTGGTCAAATATTGGGGCAACGTGGATGATGCGCTCAACCTGCCGGCCAACGGCTCCCTCTCGGTCAACTTGAGCAGTGCCACGACGACGACCACGGTTGCCTGGGAGCCGGCCCTGACCGGGGACGAGATCACGCTCAACGGCGCGCCGGCCGACGCGGCAACCCGCGCCCGGGTGACGCGCCACCTGGATCGGGTACGCACGCTCGCGGGCTTCACAACACCGGCGCGCGTGACCTCGGTCAATGATTTCCCGGCCGCGGCCGGCATCGCCTCATCGGCCTCGGCCTTCGCGGCCCTGACGCTCGCCGCCACCCGGGCCGCCGGGCTGCAACTGGAGGCCCGGGCGCTCTCGGCGCTGGCCCGGCTGGGCTCCGGCTCGGCCTGCCGCTCCATCCCCGACGGGTTCGCCGAATGGCTGCCCGGCACGGACGACCGCACCTCCTACGCGATCTCGCTCGCGCCGCCTTCCCATTGGGATCTGCGGATCACGACACTGATCATAGATGATCGCCCCAAGGCGATCTCCTCGTCGCGGGGCCACCGTGTCGCCCCGACCAGCCCCTTCTACCAGGCCCGGCTGGCCGCTTTGCCGCACACGCTGGCCACGGTGCGGGCCGCCCTGCTGGCGCGCGACCTCCCCACGTTAGGCCTGACAGTGGAGCGAGAAGCCATAGCGCTGCACACCATCGCGATGACCTCAGTCCTGGGGGAACAGCCGTGGGCAAGCGGGATCTACTACTGGCAACCGGCCACGCTGGCGGCCATTCAAGCCGTCCAGACCTGGCGGCAGGGGGGATTACCCGTCTACTTGACGATAGATGCCGGCCCGAACGTGCATTTACTCTGTGAGGGCGACACCCAACCGGCCCTGGAGCAGGTGCTCACGCCGCTGCTGGCCCAATGGGGCGGGCGGGCTATCGTCAGCCGGCCGGCCCGGGGCGCGTGGATTGTCGCCTGAGCAGCCATCAACCACGCACGGGCACCGGTTTGCGGCTTTGCTGTTGGCGGACCGCCCCGGCCGCCCCCCGGAAGCGCACCGGGTCGGTGATCTGGCGGCGGGCCGGCGGTTCCAGCCCCGGCTTGATGAGGCGGCAAACTTTGGCGACGGCTTCGGCCGTCAACGGGTCGGCACGGAGCGCCAGCCCGGTGGCATAGTTGGCCGCGGCCAGCGCCCAGGCCCACACCTGTCGCAGCTCGTCGGCCTTAATATGATAGGCCTTTTTGTCCCAGGCTTTGGCCGATTGTTCGGCGTCATCGTAGATGGTGTGCAATGAGGTCCCGACTACTGCCAGCAGATCATGGGCTAACGCCTGATCACGTTCCAGCGTCGCCGGCAGATGGACCAGCAACAGCTCGGCAACCACACGCAGTTGCCGCTCGCGATCTTGTTCCGACATGACGTCAACTCCCCTTCCTCATATCGCCAAAGTCGTCAGCGCGGACGCAGGAGGTTTGGAATGGCCGCAAGAGTATCACAACCTGGGGCAAAGTCAATCTGGGCGGCGCGGGGACTGTTGCTGCCGGTTTTTCTGTGGAACCTTTCGGCCGCGGTGCCGTTTGTGGTCACGCCGGGCCGGTACACCTGGGGGTTTGAGGTCAGCGGGACGGTGGGAGAGCTCCTTGTCCGCAGCATGGGGATCCTGTTCCTGATGTGGGTAGTCCCTTACGTGCCGGCGCTGGTGGCTCCGCAACGCTATCGCATCTGTCTGGCCGTCGCCGTGGTCCAGCAGGGGATCGGGCTGGCCGGCGAGAGCTGGATGGCCCTCACGCTCCCGACCGGTCATGCCGCACTTTGGGCCACCGGCACGCGCTTCATCGCCTTTGATGCCGCCGGGCTGGTCCTTCTTATCGCAGCCTGGGCGCTGGCGGGGCGGAAATGACTGAAATGCTCCCCCCGCCACGAAAGGCAAATAGCGAATGGCGAATGGCGGAAAGAACGGCGCTAAAGCGCCTCACTACAAACAAACGTTATGTTGTTCGTAGTGCCGCGCTTCAGCGCGGCTCAGACGGCGCTAAAGCGCCTCACTACAAACTCAGAGCGTTATTTTCAAGAGAATTTACCATGAACTGGCGTTCACCGGCGGTGGGATGAATGTGAGCAGTGAGCAGTAAGCAGGAAACAAGAACTTCTACCTACTGCTCTCTGCTCACTGTCTTCTATTTTGTAAACCGCTGGGTGATCGGCAGCCGCCAATCTTTGCCAAAGGCCCGGTAGGTGATCCGCACCCCCGGCGCGGCCTGGCGGCGCTTGTATTCGTTGCGGTCAATCATCCGCACCACCCGCCGCACCAGTTCCTCCGGCAGCCCCAAGGCCGCGATGATCTCCTCCGGCGCTTGATCTTCCTCCACGTAGGCGTGCAGGATGGGGTCCAGCACCTCGTAGGGCGGCAACGAGTCGGTATCCTTCTGGTCCGGGCGCAGTTCTGCCGAGGGGGGCCGGGTGATGATCCGCTCCGGGATGACCGGCTCTTCCACCTGCGCGTCGCGCCAGCGCGCCAGCTCGTAGACCAATGTCTTGGGCACATCCTTAATCACCGAGAAGCCGCCCGCCATGTCCCCATAGAGCGTAGCGTATCCCATGCTCAGCTCACTCTTGTTGCCGGTGGTGAGCACCAACCAACCGAATTTGTTGGAGAGACTCATCAGGTAACTGCCCCGGATGCGCGCCTGGAGGTTTTCTTCGGTGGTGTCGGGGGCCGTCCCGGCAAGGGGCTGGGCCAGGGCCTCCAGATAAGCGGCAAAGACCGGTTCAATCGGGATGACCATATACTGGATACCCAGGTTGGCTGCCAGCTGTGCCGCGTCGCTGTTGCTCATCTCGGCCGTGTACCGCGACGGCATGGAGACGGCGACCACATTCTCCGGGCCGAGGGCATCGGCAGCGATGCAGGCCACCAGCGCGGAATCAATCCCGCCGGAGAGGCCAATCACCACTTTCTGGAAGCCGTTCTTGTGGACGTAATCGCGCGTACCGGAGACCAGCGCCCGGTAAACCTCTTCCAGCCGCGAGAGGGGCTGCACCAACGGGCGGGCCGGCAGCGGTTCCAGGGGCTTTTCGCCCCGGAGCGGCGGCAACGTGACCGTCGGCAAGGGCGTGCTTAACGCTTTGCGCCGCCGGGGGTCGTGGAGCCGTTGGCGGAACACCGCGCTCAGGTCCACATCGGCGATCACCAGATCTTCCGCAAACTGGGCCCCGCGCGCCAGCACCTCCCCGCGCTCGCTGATCACCAGGCTGCTCCCATCAAAGACCAGCTCGTCCTGCCCGCCGACCAGGTTGCAGAAGGCGACCAGCGCCACGTTGTCGGTCGCGCGGGTCGCCAGCATCCGCTCGCGGAAGGCTCCTTTCCCCATGTGGTAGGGCGAGGCCGAGATGTTAAATAACAGCTGCGCCCCGCCCTCCAGCGCCTGCGTCTCCGGCGGGCCGGCCGGATACCAGATGTCCTCACAGATGCTCACACCGAAGGTGACCTCGCCCCGCACGAAGACGGGGTTCTCCTGGCCGGAGCGGAAGTAACGGTCTTCGTCAAAAACACCGTAATTGGGCAGGTAATGCTTATGGTAAGTGTGCACCCAACGTCCATCATGCAGGATCGCCGCGGCGTTGTAGACATCGTCGGTCACGTCGGCGTAACCCACGACGGCTGTGATGCCCTCCGTCAGCCGGGCCAGCTGCATCAATGCGGCCCGGTTGGCTTTGAGAAACGCCGGTTTCAGCAGCAGGTCTTCCGGCGGGTAGCCGGTGAGCGCCATCTCCGGGAAGAGCACAAAGTGGGCTCCCGCGGCCTGCGCCTGCCGGAGAAATTCTTCCGCTTTGTGCAGGTTCCCGGTCAGGTCTCCCACGGTGGCGTTGATCTGTGCCAGGGCGATTCGTACCCGCATGGTGTGTCTCCTTCCAATCTGGTTGCGCCGGCCCGGCTCAGGATTCCACGTAAGTTGCTATGCCAATAGCGCCTGGCCCGGCGTGGACGCCCAGGGCTACCGGTACATAGGTCAGGTAGCTCTCCACGCAGTTCAACCGCTGCTTGAGCGTCTCAAGCACCGAGCGGCTCTCGGCCTCATCCTCGGTGTAATGGACGACCAGGTGGGTCGGCGCGGTGCCGATCTCCTCCACCAGGCGGGAGGTCAGCTGGTTGATCCCCTTGGAGCGAGAGCGAACCTGTCCCCAAATGCTCAACGAGTTGTTCCGCACCCGGATCAACGGTTGGATGTTGAGCAGGTTACCCACCAGGCGGGCCGCGCTGGCCAGGCGGCCGCCGCGGACAGCATAGGTGACGCTCTCCAGCAGGGCGGTCAATTGCACGCGGGAGACCACCTCCTGAGCCCGGCGAACGACATCGGCGAAGCCGCCGCCCTGCTGAGCGGCCCGGGCAGCCTCAATTGCCACCCACCCCTCGGCCATCGCGGTTGTGCCGGTATCCACCACGGCGACGGGGATGGGGCTGGCCTCCGCCGCCAGTTGGGCCGCGTTACAGGTACCGCTCTGTTTGCCGGCCACGTGGACCGAAACGACCGCTTTGGCCCAGCTGGCGACCCGCTGGTAGACATCTAAGAAGGCGGCCACCGTGGGGATGCTGGTACCGGCCTCGGCGGTCGGCTGGGCGCGCAATACCTTGAAGAGCTCGGCCGGCGTGATATCCAGCTCGTCCCGATAAGTTTGCTCTCCTACTCGCACCCAATAGGGGATGACCTCAATGCCATAATGCGCACGCATATCCATGGGGATACCGGCTGCCGAATCGGTAACCACAGCAACAGGGCTTAGGGCTTGCACATCCATTTTAATTTCCTCCTGAGTTGGCATTGCTGCCAAATTGGCATTCCTGGTAATTTCTGGTACGATAAGTCCAAGACAAATCATCAATCATAATAGTGCCCAGGAGAAACCTTACCGCCCTTCACTTGCTATTTTACATCGGACGGGAAGGGTGACAAGATGGAAGCTATTCAATCTTTCAAGGAGTAAAGCATGGCCCGACGAGCGTTGTTCACGGGGCTGGTCGTGGACGAGGCCGGCCAACCGGTCACCGCGACCCATGTAGGTGACACCGCATTTTATGTGGTGAACGATGCTGGCTTCTTGCGCCACATTTCCTCCGAGGAGATAGACCGGCAGGTGCTGAAACGGCTGCAGGAGCAGGTGCTCGCCAACCGCGATCTGGCGGTCGCGGGAATGCTGCAATACCTGGGCCAGGACGATCTGTTCACTAAAGCAGCCGTGGAAGCCTCGCTTGCTCGCATGGACGAAGCCACCGACCAACTGCTCCAAACCGGGTTGCCGGAGGAGGCACTGGCCGGGCTGGGGATGGTGGGTTTTCGCATTGTCATTGATGTCCATGGCGAAGTAGTGGAGGTGCAAATGCCGGGCGCAGCGGCCCCCGACGATGAATCCTTGTAAACAAATCCCCCCGAGTGGCTCACTCGGGGGGTGTGTGGACCCGAAGGGATTCGAACCCTTGGCCTCCTCAATGCCATTGAGGCGCGCTCCCAACTGCGCCACGGGCCCTGATCTGAACGCCGGGCCTGCGCCCGGCTGTGGAGCTGAGGGGAATCGAACCCCTGACCTCTTCAGTGCGATTGAAGCGCTCTCCCAGCTGAGCTACAGCCCCAATGGGTCAACCGGCAACGCTCTGATCATACCACAAGTGAGATGTTTGTCAACCTCACGGCTCAAGGACGCCTCTCAGCGAAATTGCTCCTCCCCGGCCCACTACGCCCGCCGGGGAGGAACTAAAAAATGAGTTTTTGGCGCGCGCAAAGCCGCGCGCCAAAAACTCACCCTGTTTATCCCCCAGCGAGTAAACAGGGAGGCAGCAAGGATAACGGGATAGAAAATAGAACCTGGATGCGTATAGCTCTGCTTCATTTCTCTACCCGCCGGATTGGGGTTATACTTGGCAGCAATCAGAGATCAGGCAGCCGGTTAGCGCCGCTGCTTTACTGAACGGATCCTTATCTCCTGATCCTTGATATATTTTCCAGGGAATTCACCATGACCTGGCGTTCACCAGTAAGTAGATGAAAATCGCACGCCAAGCCGCTAAGCCCGCCAGGTTTTGCCTGGTTTTCTTTGCGTTTTGGCGTGAGAAAATCTTGTATTTTCAGGGGGCGTGATATGCAATTACGTGAATGGCTGATTGGCTCGCCGTTGCCGACTCACCTGATGGCGGACGAACGGCTAAGCAAAGTGCAGGCGCTGGCGGCCTTCTCGCCCGATGCGCTGGCCTCTATTGCTTACGCTAATCAGGAAATCTTTCTGGGACTGGTCGTTGCCGGTGCGGCGGGGCTGGTCTACTCCTGGCCCATCGCAATAGTGATTACCGGGGTATTGATGGTCGTCGGACTTTCGTATTTCCAGACCATCCACGCTTACCCCAACGGCGGTGGTTCTTACACCGTGGCGCGCGAGAATCTGGGGACGCTCCCCGGGCTGGTGGCGGCGGCAGCCCTGATGATTGACTACGTGCTTAACGCCGCCGTCAGCGTAACGGCCGGGGTGGCGGCCATCGCTTCAGCTTTCCCGGCCCTCTGGTCCTATCGGGTAGGATTGTCGCTGCTGTTGTTAGCGATCATCACGCTGGCTAATCTGCGGGGGATACGGGAGGCGGGTACTTTCATGGCCGTGCCGGTCTATCTTTTCATCGGCGTTTATTTGCTGATGATAGGAGTGGGGTTGGTACGGGCCTGGCAAACGGGTGGGACCTCCTTTGCAGTGACAGCGCCGCCGGCTCAGGTGCCCCTGACGCTGGTGCTCATCCTGCACGCTTTTGCTGCGGGCTGCACAGCGTTAACCGGCGTGGAGGCGATCAGCAACGGCGTCCCGGCCTTCAAGCCGCCCGAATCCCGCAACGCGGGCCTGACGCTGGTGGCTATGACCGGGCTGATGGCGGTGCTTTTCCTGGGCACGGTGGGGTTGACGCAATATTTTGCAGTGGTGGCCTCTTCAGAAGAGACGATTCTCTCCGCTCTCGCCCGGCGGGTTTTTGGCCCGGGCTTTTTCTACTTGCTGGTGCAAGGCACCACCCTGGTCATGCTGGCGGTAGCGGCCAACACCAGCTTTGCCGGCTTTCCACGCCTGGCTTCCATCATCGCCCAGGATGGCTATTTACCCCGCCAGTTCTCCTTCCTGGGCGACCGGTTGGTTTTCTCCAACGGGATTATCGCCCTGGCCGGGCTGGCGTCGCTGCTCATTGTGATCTTCAACGCGGAGACCCATGCGTTGATCCCGCTCTTTGCGGTAGGGGCCTTTCTGGCTTTTACGCTGTCGCAAAGTGGCATGGTCTGGCATTGGTGGCGGACGGGGGGCGCCGGCCGCTGGCCTAAATTGCTCATCAATAGTCTGGGGGCGCTGCTCACATTGACTGCGTTGATCGTCATTGTGGTCAGCAAATTTATTCATGGGGCCTGGATTGTCATCCTGTTGCTGCCACTGGGGGTGTTGTTGTTCCTGACCATTCAGGGGCACTATCAAGAGGTGGCCCGTGAACTAACGCTCACGGGGCTCCCGCCTTCATTGCTGCCGCTCCCCAGGCCGCGCATTGTCGTGCCGGTTTCCGGCGTCCACCGGGGCGTGATTGAGGCGATGCGCTATGCGCGCTCCATCTCCGACAAGGTGACGGCGGTCTATGTGGAAATCACGCCCGGCTCAGGCAAGCGAATTCGCCAGGCCTGGGAGCATTGGGAATGCGATGTCCCGCTGGAGATTGTCCCTTCACCCTATCGCTCCACCGTCGGCCCCTTCCTGGAATTTTTGGACCGGACCGACCACGAGCATAATGACGGCCAGCTGGCCACCGTGCTGTTGCCGGAGTTTGTCCCGGCGAAATGGTGGCAGCTCCCGCTGCACAATCAGACGGCTTGGTTGATTAAACTGGCGCTGCTCTACCGGCGGCGCAAATACGGCAAAACTCGTGCCGTGATTGACATCCCATTTTTCCTGCGGCGGTAAGCAGGCAATAACCCGGGTTGCCATCCACACAGCACACTTTGCGCTTGAAGTCCTTTCCACTCGCGTTAAATAACAAGACCGCCCTCCGTGAAAATGGAGGGCGGTCTCTGGCTGTGGCCCCAACGGGAATCGAACCCGTGTTTCCGGCTTGAGAGGCCAGCGTCCTGGGCCGCTAGACGATAGGGCCGTAGCGCGAAAATTGTACCAGAAACAGGGGATTTGTCAATCAGACGGCACCGGCTGGCCCACCAACCCCAACGGGCCGGCGATGGCCTTCATCGCCTCTAAGACGACGCCGATATGCTCGTCCAGCGGGATGCCGAGCAGGGCCGCGCCCGCCTCAATGTCCTCGCGGTGGACGCCGGCCGCGAACGCGCGATCCTTCCACTTTTTGCGGATGGATTTCACCTCCACGTCCAGAATGGATTTGCTCGGGCGCACCAGCGCGACGGCGGTGATCAGCCCGGTCAGCTCGTCCACGGCAAAAATCGTCTTCTCCAGCAGGGTCGTCGGCGTCACGCCGGTAAGATCGGGGGCATGGGCCTGCACGCCCCGGATCACCACCTCCGGCCACCCCAGGTCGGTGAGGATCTCCACCCCCTTCAGCGGGTGGCCCCCCGGCCCCAAGTCGGGATAGCGCTCGTACTCAAAATCGTGGATCAGCCCCACGACGCCCCAGAGCTCCTCATCTTCCCCAAAACGCCGGGCATACGCGCGCATCCCGGCTTCCACGGCCAGCGCGTGCGTGATCAGATTGGGGTTCTGGGTGTATTCAGTCAACAAAGCCCAGGCCACTTCACGGGTGGGGGTGATCATCCTGACCTCCTCATAGCAGTTGAAAGTTACCAGCTGGCAGCGCTCAGGCGGAGGCCGGCAGCAGGCCCAGCTTGCGCAAGACTTTCCGCGGCGTCGCCCGGCGCAGACGCCGCCACTGGTGTCGTGCCCAGCGCTTGAAGGCGTTGCGCGGCTTGCGGCGCATACTCTCCTCCATCGCCCACTTCAGGAAAGTGTAATCCTGCCCGCGGATCTTCGGCTCCTCCGGGTTGCGCCGGTACGAATCGTAATCCTCAATCAAGCTGAGGTCGTTTTCCACCACAAACGTGTAAAGATCGGTGCCGGGATGCGGCGTGTAAAAGGCCGGGCTGTAGTAATCGGGGTCAATCTCCTTGATCAACCGCACCGTGTCCAGCACCTCGTCGCGGGTCTCGGTCGGAATGCCCATCATGTAGTTGGCCCAAATGGTGATGCCATACTTTTTACAGATGCGGGCCGCCTGCAGGTTTTGCTCCACCGTGACCCCCTTGCGGAGCACCTGTTCCAGGACACGCGGGTTGCCGCTCTCAAAGCCAATAAAGTAGCCGCGCAGGCCGGCCTGGACCATGCGCGCCACCATATCCTCGTTTTTGACGATGATGTCGGCCCGGCTCTGGGAGAAAAAGGGCATGGTGAAGCCCGCGGCCAGGTATTTATCGGTAAATTCCAGCACCCAGGCGCGATCCTCGGTCAGGCAATCATCATGGAACATGAAGGAAGCAATGTGATACTCATCCACCAGCGTCCGCAATTCGGCCAGGACACTATCCACGCTGCGGCGGCGGGTCCGCTTGCCGAAAAGGTAGTCCTCGCCCGGCTTGCAAAACGTGCAGTTGTAAATACAACCGCGCCCGGCGATGATCGTCGCAAAGGGAGGTGGCAGTTCCTCTACGAACGGCACCTCGGGCGAATCCAGATCGTACCCCCACTTGCGCCACTCGTCCATGAAGAGCGCCCGGTCCGCAAAAGGAATCTCGTCCAGGTCCGGGGTGATGCCGCGCAGCACCCGCCGCTGAGGCGGG
>Ga0067045_1029665_pt1 | contig 19085 bp, 17 predicted proteins | sample TerdegcTABiofilm_FD_59184 | JGI IMG/M metagenome (GOLD analysis project Ga0067045, IMG submission 59184) | Combined Assembly of (Gp0054472, Gp0054536) Wastewater bioreactor microbial communities from Singapore -Terephthalate degrading... | reverse complement strand
GTTGTATGCCTCTCTGTCAATAGCATCATCTTTATATACATACGCAGAAACATCGGCTATGTGAACGTATAACGTATAAACACCATTTTTATATTCCAGCGAAATGGCATCATCAAAATCTTTTGCTGTTTCTCCATCAATTGTTACTGTTAAAAGCTTTCGGTAATCTTTGCGATTTTTCAGTTCGTGTGGATGTACATTCTGTTCAATGGTTTCAAGGTGTTCATATTCTGGATGTGCACCAGGCAAAGAATACTTCCCCACAATGCGCTGTACGTCATATTCTTCTTCGTGTTCTATTAATGCATTGATGGTGCATTCCTGATAATTTTGGATAAAAGAGTTTTTTACAGTAACTATCGCCAGAACCCCTGGTTTTATATTTTCTTTTGTAATGACCTGAATATTACCTGGAACATCAATAAGCTGCAGAATACGAAATTTGCCGTTTGGTTTTACACATCGTGCAAAAAACATCTGTTTGTTGGCCGTCACAATTGACGTAACTCTGCCAAAGAGCGTTCCACGACGTATATCAGTTAACTGTACCTGAACGATATCTTTGTTGCGGGCATGATTGACATCTTCACGGTAAATGTGTACTTCAATGTCATCATGCAAATACACAATCCCGTCACCTTTTTTGCTATGAATAAATGTTCCCGTGAAGCTGAATGGCTGTGCTACCCTGTATTTGCCCTTTTGTTTGGTCAGAAATCCACACTGGTATAGTGTGGAAATAGCATTCTGCACACGGTTAGCTGTTTGCTGAACCTGACGCTGTGATACTTTAGTGCTTTTCTTTGATTTTTTACTTTTTGTTGTGGAAAGCAATACTGCTGACACAATATCGTTTGGAGTAAAAAAACCTTTTTGTTTTTCAATAGTCTGTACAATGCGCGATGATGTTTTTGACATAGTATATTTTAGCTTTTACTATCGATGGTATTTGGATTCATAGTGTTCTTTAACTTTTTGTATTTCGTTCTGTTTTTCCTGTATTTTTGTTTTATAGTCATTTATGGTGGCGATAGCTTTTATAATAAAATCATCCGTATTTGAAATAGGCCTGTCACTTACAACCTGGTCATACACATACTTTCCAGTATTCAAGTATATCTCTTTTATGGAATGTTCCAACTTTTTTATTTCCATGGTGATGCGTGCAATTTGAGCCAGCTCTTCAGTTTTATCTAAAAACCGTTCGCTAAAATTTACCAGTGATTCACCTGCATCTTTAAGAATTCCCATAACATACCTCAAATGATAATGTGATAGTTGTTATACTATTTGTATCAGATAGTTACTTATTACTAAAAAAGGATTACCATAATGAAAATTCCTTACAAATGTTATGCTTATACGGTGGTATTCGTAATAATAAACTGAAGTTTACTATAAACAATATAGTTATTAAAGTCAATACCTTTTAAAAGACAATTGATTCACCAATATACAGGCTTATACGGTGGGTATATTGGTGTATTACAGGATCAGAGCCCGAAGTAACGGTATAAAATCTGAAACCACGAATATCACCAATCCCTAACTGGTATACTATTCCAACTGTTGTCCACATATTTTTGGCTTTCAGGGTGTCACTTTGCAACGGATTAAGATCATTGCCAAAGGAAAGGCTCAACGTTGCACCATAGTAATCATTTTTTTCGTCATTTTCTGAAGATTGGGTTACTGTATCTTTCTGGCTAAAATCGGTAAAAAAGCCCGTTCGTACAATAAGATCTTCAAGTAAATATATCTCTAACCCAACTTTCCCATTTATAACTCTATTGGGATAATCTGTATTTGTATTGTGAACAACACCTTCAACCGTACATGACCACTTGCCTTCACTGATGTATCCATATCCAAATGAAATATATGCTGGAATTATTCTAAAACGAAAGTCATCATTATTTATTGTGGTTTCAGAGCTATTTGTTGGGAAAATTGGCCCAACTTGATAACTTGTAGTTCTTTCTTCCCTTGATGCATGCAATCTGTATATAGGCGAATGGTAAAAAACACCTATGCTGTGATGGGGGGTCAGAGCATATTGCAGTCCAGTACCGGTAAATGCAGTAACTGCTGTAAGTTCATTATCAATAATCATTGCAATTTCACTCTGATTTGTTCCACCGGGATCAAGGTATGCAGATATATTTGCCCCACCTTTACCTTGAAAGTAACCAACACCTGCGGATAAACCAAGGTTCAGGTTTTTAGTGATATTAACTCCATATCCTGCTACCCCATAATATGATTTTGTATTGATTCTATATGAAGCATTAAGGTCAACATTTAATACACTTCCTGTTGCTTTGCCAGCAATAGTTGCCTGTATTGAATCTTGGATGGGAACAAATAATCCATAAGCAATAACATCATTGCCCAGCCAGTTTACTCTGCGGGCATAGGCAACGGTGTTTGGCACAACTGAAATATCGGTTTCTTTTAAATCAAGGCTCTGATATTGTCCAGGTGATTCTTCTATTTGCCAGTATTGTCTGGAATTTCGGGTAAGATAACTATAGGTATTGGCTGATATGTTCAATCTATTGTCCTTAATATTTGCAAGACCTGCAGGATTATACCACAGCGCAGTGCTATCATTGGCAATTGCACAATATGCTCCACCAAAACCAGCTGCTCTATCACCAATGAGATATTGATAGTTGTTATAATTTTCAAGGAAAGCATATGCACTGCTACTCGTAATATAAACAACTATAATAAATACCATAATTTTGTTAATCATTGGCAACCTCCATAATTTCATAAGTGTATAATTTATTTGTTAAACAAATTAATAATAATGTACTAAAAAAACAAATGATTATTTTTTCTTTTAATACAAAGTATTAGGAAACTACTTTTGTTTAAAATATATTAGGTTTATGATATTGATAATTTTGATATAAAGTGAACAGTGCCAGAGCATGAGATTGTCAAATTATCTTTCTGCTAAAAGGGATGTAAAAGGGGTCAGAGCACAGATAAAATTTTTAAAAAAATAAATTTGTGAAAATTTTTGTTGACAAAACAGTAGTAAAATAATCAATATCTGAAATATCAGAAAATACAGAATATTCTGATAAAACATTATATCATGATTAATAAGGATAAAAGTATGCATAATAATAACTGTTGCAATTCTTCGTGTTCAATCGAAGCAGTTGTTTCGGTAGATGAACGTGGGCAATTAGTATTGCCAAAAGATCTCAGGGAAAAGTATGGGATAAAAGCAGGAGACAAGTTTGTCGTTTTAACTCTTAATAGCACTGAGTCGTTATGTTGTATTGCTTTTGTAAAGGCCGATTCATTAAATTCAGTTGTTTTTGAGCAGATAGCTCCAGTATTCAGCAATTTAGGGAAATGAGTATGGATACTAATACAAAAATTAAAAAAATCGTGCAAAAAAATTATGGCACAATAGCCCTTTCAAAAACTTCATGTTGTTCTGCTGGTTGTTGCAATCCCGGAGATGTTGCTTCCAAAATTGGCTATTCAGCTAATGAAATGAATGAACTTGATTCAGCAAATTTAGGGTTGGGATGTGGCAATCCCAATGCAATAGCTTCTTTGAAACAGGGGGAGATAGTTCTTGATTTAGGCAGCGGTGCAGGCATAGACTGTTTTCTTGCAGCAAAAAAGGTAGGGCAACATGGCAAGGTTATTGGTGTCGATATGACGCCTGAAATGATAGCACTTGCAAAAGAAAATGCAAAAAGATTACGTGTTAATAATGTTGAATTTATACTGGGTGATATTGAACATTTACCTGTTGATGACAATTCAGTTGATGTGATAATTTCAAATTGTGTTATAAATTTAGCACCTGATAAAGAACGGGTATTCAAAGAAGCTTACCGGGTATTGAAACGTGGTGGTAGAATGGCTATATCCGACATTGTGCTTGAGGGAACTTTGCCGCCGCATATTAAAGAATCTATTGATGCATATGTAAGTTGTATAGCTGGGGCAATTCAAAAAAGTGAGTATATTGCGTTGTTACATAAAGCGGGTTTTTCAAATGTTGAAATTGTAAAAGAATATGGTTATGGCAATATATTTGCAAGTAATGAATGTAACAATGATGGCACATCATATGATGGTCAAGAACAATATAAAGAGATAGTAAAAAGTATTAGTCTGGTTGCCTGGAAATAAATAATTTATTTTCCTTGATTTTTGCTTGCCACTAAAGTTTTGTATTAACAATATTCAAATATCGGTCACCTCGATATACGTGCTTTGCATGTACTTGGTGATCGATTTTCACAATAAGGTCGTCGAGTGTTTGGAGCTAAGCAAGGCATATATCAAGACAATGAGAATATTCATTCTGACCCCGATATAATTGGGGGAAGAATCTCAGTTATAAAGTAATAAAACGGCAAGATCCTTCCCAATTACATCGGGATTGCATCGGAACCCGCAAAGACAGTGTGTGAAACGGCGAGATTCTTCATCACGATTTCATTGGGACTTAGAATCTAATAATTTATGTAAATTTCTATGTTTGATATAGCATGTAATTCTTTATTATTCAGATATATATCAATAATATAAAAAGGTATTTGCCAATGAAAGAAGGTTATGTAGTCCCCACTATTGAAAAGATTGCATATGGGTTAGGTGATTTAGCAATTAATATTGCCTATACCACAATAGGTTTTTACTTTTTATTTTTTTTAGTCAATGTTGCAGGCTTACCTGCGCAGTGGGCTGGCATTATCTTTTTTATTGCTCGTGCATGGGATGCCATAACGGATCCGCTCATGGGTATGATTTCTGATAGGACTAAATCTAAATACGGAAGGCGAAGGGTTTATTTTCTGTTTGGTTGCATTCCTTTTGGTCTTATGTTCATGTTAATATGGCTGGTTCCCTCTCATGATCATTATATGCTGTTGGGTTATTACGCAGCAATCACCATACTGTTTAATACTGCTTTCACTGTAGTGGCAGTTCCCTACAATGCTCTGATGCCGGAGCTATCGCAAAACTACGATGAGCGGACAAGCATATCAGGCTTTAGAATGTCACTTTCATTTGTTGGGAATTTGATAGCAGCAGTTGGTGTTTCGGTAATTGTAGATGTAGTCTTTAAAGGCAAAGAACACTATATTACAAGCTATCCTGTTATGGGTGTTATCTTTGGTATCATAATTATAGTATTGATTTTCATAACATTTGTGGGAACTAAAGAACGAGTTCAGTCTGAAGCGGTCATACATGATGGTCTTTTGAAAACGTTTAAAGCTGTTCTAAGTTTGCATGAATTCAGGATTATTTTAGGAATGTTTTTATTTAATATGATTGGGTTTGATTTGATTCAGGCGCTATTCATCTTTTTCCTCAAAGATGTTATTCTGATTGAAGAAGACATGACTTTTGTTGTTATGGGTATACCTCTCATTGTAGCGGTACTATCAGCCCCATTGTGGATTTATATTTCAGACAAACTTGACAAACGCAGAGCCTATATGGTTGCCGCTATATATTTTACGCTATCGCTTTTGTTATGTCTGATAGCTCCAGTACATAATTTGCAGTTTGTAATAATCATTGGTGTACTTGCAGGGGTTGGCATATCAGCATCACAGATAATCCCATTTTCCATGATACCTGATGTTATTGAATATGATGAATATAAAAACGGTGTGCGACGTGAAGGTGCTTTCTATGGCATTACAACGTTTTTATATAAGGTTGCTTCAGCATCAGCTATTGCACTGGCATCAGCTTTTCTGGCTTTTTTTGGATATATTGAAAACAGTGCCACAGCACAGCCACAATCTGCAGTTTCAGCGATACGATATATGATGGCATTTGCGCCAGGTTTGTGTTTTTTGATTTCGGTGTATTTTGTTTCAATATTACCCATTACACGGGAAGGGTTTGATGAAATAAAAAAGATATTAAATGAAAGAAAAAGCATTGCTAATAATGGTTAACAATATTTTATGATATAATTAAAGAATGTGTAATGCCATTGCAATACATGAAGTATACACTATATAGTATTATACAGATATGTTCTATTCAATCTGGAGCAAACGTATGACACGAAAATACTTACTATGTATATCAATCATTATATTCAGTGTAATGCTACTACCCGGTTGTTCACGGAAGGAGAAGGGCAGGTTTTACAGTAATGAATATAACTTTTCCATTGTATTCCCAAAACACTGGCAAATACAGCAGCAGGAAATGGGTGCTGTTGTTGTTGCATTGAGTCCTGAAGAGGGAATGCGTGATGATTTCAGAGAAAATGTTGCCATAACAGTTGAAGAAGTTTCAGGTGATAGTACTCTTGATAAATATTTTGAGCTTTCACAAAAAAATTTAAAAAGCTATTCAAAAGATTACAGGCTACTGTATAAAAACAACACGTGGCTGGCACGCAAACCTGCAATGATTTTAGGATTTACATATACTATGAGTGGGTTAAAATTAAAAGTGTTGCAGTATTATTGCCTCAATAACAATAAAGTGTATGTTATTACATGTACAGCACTGCCTCATACATTTGACCGTTATGAAGAAACGTTTTTAAAGATAGTGAGGTCATTCCGGTTTGAAAAGTAGCAATAGTTACATTTGATTTTGTTGTTTTATATGTTTAGTGAAAAAATCAATATTGTGAAAAAATATTAATTATATTTAAAGATATTTTTAAAAAATTATAGAAGATAGTGGTATAACAATATCTCCAATATCTAAAAAAGCATTAATCAGGTAGACGTGTGAGAAAGAGCTAATATCTTTAACTTTTATATTCTTTTCTATAATTATACCTTCATCAATCAATTTTGCGCGTTTAGTTCCTGGTAATAGTGGAGTAGTGGGAGTAAGCAATTGAGATCCATCATAAAAAACAACGTTTGCTGATGAGCTATCGGTAACAAAACCATTTTTAATAATTAATATATCGTCTGCTTTATTACGCTCTTCAAAAAGCTTAGCTATGTGGGATCTATCAGCATATTTAAATGAGTAATCTATAGTATCATCATACACAACCTTTAATGATTGTATGGATTTTTTTTTGTAAAGTTCATATTCAATACTGGTAACTGCTTCATCATAATGTATTCTAATTTTCCAAATGCCTTTATTAACAGGTTTATGGATGGTAATATAATCAAGTATGTTAATAGCATCTTTGCAGCCAAATAAGTCAAGACGACTTTTATTCATACGCATATTGTGATAATGCACATTTTTGATTGCACCATCGACACAGCATATCGATTCAATTAACAGGGACATATACCTTCTCAATCATTTCATTGTATTCAATGGCAGGATTGCTGTAAATGGTAATACCTCCACCACTTTTATAGACAAATGTATCATTACAGCGTTCGATAAATCTGATCATAACTGCGCTTACGCAATTAACTCCATCATAATATCCAAATACACCCGTATAAAATCCTCTTTCATATATTTCAACTTCCTGAATTATTTCAACTGTTTTTTTCTTTGGAGCACCTGTGACTGAGCCAGCTGGGAGTAAGCTTGCAAAAATATCCCCGAGATGTTTATGATAATCGGGAAATAATGTACCTTTTATTTTTGAACTTGTTTGCAGTAATGTTGTTTTATATGTTTTAACTGTGCTTACATATCTAAATTGTTCTACAATAATATTACACGATACTTTAGCTAAATCATTCCTCAGTAAATCAACTACAGTAATATGTTCTGCAAATTCTTTGTCATCATTCATTAAACGTTCTTCTGCATTAGGAATACTTGCATCCATGGTTCCTTTCATGGGAAATGTATAGATGAATCCATTGTGTATTGTTACAAATGGTTCAGGTGAAAAGACTACAAATTGATCATTAAAAAGCAGTTTATACGGTGCAGTGCTATGAAGAAAAATATCGTAAAGAGAATAATTTGTATCTATTGGTGTTGGAAATGTTAGATTAAGTAAATATGAATTGCCATCTTTCAGGTGGGATTGAACGCATCTAAATGATTGTAAATATTTGCTAAATGGCACTGGATATTTTTCAAAATGAAGAACAGGTTTTTGCTGTTGTGTTGTGTTAATATTATTTGAATATCCATCAATTGAAAAAAGAATAGAATCAGGTATGCTTTTAATGGGATAAATAAAAGGGTTTTTTGCCATATAATCAATAACAAATAAGAAAGGTATATGATGCCTGCCATAATAGTTCATGGGGTCTAATGAATCTTTATCAATTATTAAACTGTCGTGCATTGGCTTAAATGTTTTTGTATTCATAATCACATAATGTATGAAGAAATAAAATGTTTTATTTTTAATAGTTGGTGTTTTAATTACATATTAGCGTAACAGTATAAACACCCAAACTTACATGTATTGTATGTCCCAATGTCAACACTTTTTGCACACAGGCAATTGGTACGCTGGTATTTGTCTTTTTCAAAATGTAAATCTAACCCAAACATAGAATTGATAAGGTTTACGTCAATACATGCGCCATTTTCTATTCCAAATTCAGTGAGATTACTGCAGCAACTCTGAATCTGCATGCCACAATCAAACGCTATGTGCGTTATGCAGGTAAAAAACTTGAAAAGTTCATCTTGCCCAAAAATATTCATTGGGTATGTTACAATTCCTTTTTCATACAATACTTTTAGCCTGAGTGTAACCTTTTTGTATGGTTCCATAATGCTGATAATAACTCTTTGTGTGTAACCCTGTAATTGTTGTGCTATTGCAGCAAAATTTTTTATGTGAAAATCAAAATCCAATTCTTTAGAAAATACTAGTGGATCATAGCGCCATACTACTTTTTGTGATCCCAGTATCCTGCTTACATCTTTAAATGCCTGTATTGCATGCGATAGTTCTGGTGAATGAGGCTCAAGCCATCTGGGATAGCCTGTAATGGTGTATAAAAAGATGTAACGGTATCCTGAATCAGTCAACTGGCCTAAATATTTCATGAGTGGCACAGGATATCGCGTCCAGAAGACTATTGCATCGACATCTGATGGCAGCAACGATACTTCCTTTCTCTGATTGGGATTAAATGGATTGGTGACAGAGCAATGACCTTTTTGTATGCAATCAATAAACCACTGTGAATAAAATGCAGGGATGTCAGTTCTTCGGCTTGCACTGATTATCATGGTTACTATCGCCCTGAATGTTATAATGAATAGCCTTCATGGATCAATGCATTTTTAATTACATGGTCAACGTCAATGGTATTAAAAATTGAAGCAATAATGCCCTTGGGTCTGGAATAAAAGGATATACGTTCTTTTGTAACAGGATGAATACATTGCAGGTACACCGCATGCAGGGCAATTGCAGTTTCCGATGATATCAAAGTTGCTCCGTATTTAATGTCATTGGCAATGGGCATGCCAAGATGCGACATCTGTGCACGTATCTGGTGCTTTTTGCCCGTATACAGTTGAATCAGTACCAGTGAATAGGATGGTTTGGTATAAATAATTTTATATTTGAGTGATGCATGCATGGCAGTAAGGTTATCACTGGAAATCAGTGTTTTGTCATGGTGTCGGATGATTGTATCATGCATTGTATGCCATGCAGTATCAGTGCTGGTGGGGGTTTGTACTGCCGCACAATATACCTTGATGACATCATGGCTTTTAAATTGAGACGAAAGACGTGAAGCGGCTTTCGATGTCTTTGCATATACCATGATTCCGGAAACCTGTTTGTCAAGCCTGTGAACAAGACCAAGGAATACATTGCCAGGCTTTTTATAGGTGGTTTTGATATATTCTTTAAGAATTTCAAGCAACGAATCAGTATCAGTATAATCCTTCTGACTTAACATGCCTGCAGGTTTTTCTACAACAATGATGTGATTATCTTCGTAAATAATGGAAATATTCTTATAGATTTTCATGGTAAAGGTGATATCTTCAAAGTATACTATTCATACCGTATATGTACCAAGTATTATAGTGCAATATTGTTATGTCCACTGTAAAATATTTGTTTATTGATACATAATTTTCCGTTACAATTGAATCATAATAGGGCATATTACACAGGGGTAATTATGTAATTGCCTTTGTGAGTTTTATAAAAAATTTAAAAGCAAATACCGTAAGGAGATCCAATGCAAAAACACGAACACAAAGGGAAATCAAGCAGTGCATATATAAATGCACATGAACTTATTGCAAAGCTTCCTATAACAAATGGCATGCATATTCTGGATGCTGGATGTGGTGATGGATATTTTTCAATTGCTCTATCTGAAAAGTTTCCTGATTCAACAATTTATGCTATGGATTACAATGAACAGGCAATAGATAACCTGAATATCGTAGTAAAAGAAAAACGGCTTACAAATATGCAGCCAATGCCTGGTGATATAACAAAAGATATTCCTGTTAAAGCTGACGCAGTCATTATGATTAATGTTCTGCACGGGCTTGTCTACAATAATGAAATTGATGCTGCAATGAAGAATACAATACAGTCTTTGAATGATAAAGGGTTACTGATAATTATTGATTTTTATAAAAGAGAGGGTATTCCTGGACCATCCATGGATATCAAGTTATCGGTTGACCAGGCTACTGCAACACTGTATCAACGTGGGTTTAAAATTGTGAATATTCTGCAAGCGGGACAATATCATTATGCTATTGTGGCTACAAAACGCTAATGGTAAATGCAAACAAGTTATTTCTTTATTTTCAAAAATTTAAGAAGCACGTCATTATTATTGTCTATAAACCTTTCAATATCATTTATTGTTTTTCCTTTAAAAGCCTGATGTTTAGCCAGTCTGAAAAAAAGTTTAGTGGTGATGTTATAAAAAATTAATACAGTATTTTTTTCTGCAAGTATATGTACGCCATTGAGCAATTCATTAATTATTTCTGGTTGCAGGTATAGATTTTGCTTTTTATCAGGGTGGCTGTAAATAGTTTTAAGGTTTCCATTTTTATTTTGTTGTGCGATAGTTACTGAGATAATTGAAAACTGCTGGCATAGACTTCCAACGGGGTCTGGCGTTTGTGGTTTTATTTCTGTTTTGTCCACCTTCATAGTTACAGGTTCTTTAGCTTTCTGTTGAAGTGTGATAATTATAGCAGTACCAATGATGATAAACATAATGACAATGAGAAGGTTTTCGAGAGCTAATTTAATAATAAGATTTTTGGGCAATACAAAACTATATGTTGTGATGATTGTATACTGCGGAGCATTATAAATAAAAAAATAATATTTATTATTGCTGTAGTATCGTGTGATTTGTGGAAATGTTGTTGATGGCAATAGTTTTTTCTGGGAAATATCGGTAATAATTGCATCAAAAAGTTTTTGATTAATAACTCTATCTTTTTTAGCTGCTATAAGAACACTGTATTCATTATCAGTTATTGCAATCAGTGCTAATTGCTGTAAGGATTTAATCTGTTCCTCTAAACATTTTGCTAATTCTTTATCACTTCTGATACCTGCTATATTTGTTTTTTGTAATACTGTATCTAATTGTTTTATAATGGTGCTGTTTTCAACAGTAAGAAATCCTATATATTGGGGTTCAAACGATGACATCCTGTACTTTGAATACATGATAGTAGAAGCAATACAAATAATGCTAATGATAATAACTGCTAATGTTTTTTTCATGGTTTTTAAGTTTTTTTATCCATCAAAATTGCTTACTATATGATTATACGTATTTAATATCGGAGTATACTATTGATTCCTGAATGAAAATCCCTGAACAACATGTAGAGTAATGTTCACTTCCCAGCAGTCTGAGACAGCCGGGAAGTGAATGTTTTCTTATTTCAGCTGCAAACTGATAGCAGTGACATCTATTAACGGATGTTCATCAAATTTTTTATTGTATTCAATAATTGATTCAATGTCACCCACTAATTTCCCTTTACCCTTGAATGCATATTCATGATCAGGTGTATATAATTCAGTGCCTTTTGCATCTTTATGAATTTCTTCTTTTGGTGCATAGTCAACAAGCTTAACCGATTTAGGCAGTGATTTAAGGATTTTCTTTATTTCATCACCATATTTTCTGGCATAGGCTTCAAAGTTAAACTCAAATGATGCACTTTCAATCTTTTTAACTGATTTAATATACTTTTTATTAATGATTGAATGTTCAGGTTGTTTTTTGACAGCTGCTTCAAATTTTTTCCATGAATTAGCTTCAATAATAACATATTGTAACTTGCTTTTAAGGGTCAGGAATTCTTTAAGTACCTCAGAAAGTGTTGTTGCTTTTACATTAACCTGCTGGCTTAAATAATAGATGAAATTTTTACCTGCAGCTAATTTATATCCCTCAAGCATACCGTATACAAAGTTATAATGGCCTTCCAGTACCACTTCATAAAATGTTTTTGCCATAATACCACCTCTCGTTTATTATTATTGTTAATAGATCAGAGAAAACTATTTCCCCAAATCCAACAAAAGTATATTATCTGAAAAATACATAGGTTACAAGTATAAAAACCGGAATAAGAATGGGAATTGAATATTTAAACATATAACCAAAGAAACTGGGCATTCGTATTCCCGCTTCTTCTGAAATTGATTTTACCATAAAATTAGGGGCATTGCCAATATAGGTATTGGCACCCATAAATACTGCAGCTGCTGCTATTGCCTGTAAATATACGTTTTGTTCTGCTATCAGTCGGTGTACAGCTTCTATTTCAGGCATGCCAGCATAAAAGCTTCCCAGTGCTGTATTGAAGAACGTTAAATATGTTGGGGCATTGTCAAGAAAACTTGAAAGAGAACCTGTTGCCCAGAAATAATGAGCAGGCTGTTTAACTGCATTAATCAAAAACGCTAAGGCACCATGTTCACCAGCTTTTAATATTGCAAGGGCCGGAATAATGGTCATAAATATCCCAGCAAACAGGTATGCAACTTCCTGAATGGGAAACCATGTAAATTCATTGTCTTTTCGTATTTGCTGAGAAGTAGTTTTAAGTGATAGTAATCCCATGATGATGAGTACAGCATCCCTGATAAGGTTTTCTATTGATTGATGTACACCTAATATATTGACTTCACCTAACTTAACCAGGCCGCTGAATAATACACCACCAACAACACCAGCTAAGAAAATAAAATTGTGCCAGCCTTCTACTTTAAGCGCCTGCTTTTCACCATATTCTTCTTTGGATTTGTCTTCTTTGCTATAGAAATAAGTATCAATGATAAAATACAGTAATAATAGTATTATTAATGCAAAACCCCATACCGTAAAAAGATGTGTCAATGTCCAGAAGAATGGCACTCCATGTAAAAATCCTAAAAATAGTGGTGGGTCGCCAAGCGGTGTTAATGAACCACCAATGTTGCTTACCAGAAATATGAAAAATACTATGGTATGTACTTTGTGTTTGCGCCATGCATTGGAGCGCAGGATTGGTCGTATTAACAGCATTGATGCACCGGTTGTCCCAATCCAGGATGCAAGCAAAGACCCAATAATCAATATGATGGAATTAATTAAGGGGGTACCTTTCAATGTTCCTCGTACAAGAATACCACCTGAAATGGTAAATAATGCCCATAGTAAAATAATAAACGGGATGTAGTCAATGATGTAAATATGCAGGATTTCATGTGCAGCTATCCCTTTATAGTAAATAACAAAGGGGATTGCAAATACAAGTGCCCAGAATGCTGAAACTTTTGGAAAATGGTGATGCCAGAAATGAGGGGCAAATAAAGGAAAAAGCGCTATTGATAGTAAAATCCCTGCAAATGGCAGTACTGACCATAATGGCAATTCAGTACCAATGTCATGTCCGCCATGTGATGTTTCAGCGGATTCTGCTGTAACTGCAGGGTGTGCAGCTTCAGCGTAAAGAGCACCTGTACACACCAGTGGCATAGCCAATGCCACAATAACAAGAACTATCGTACAAAAAACTTTTAACTTTTTCATGCCGATCTCCATTGACTGATATAGTATATATGTTGTTGAAGCAATATTTTCAACCGATAATGGATTGTCAAATAAAATACAGACTGATGAATTACAAAATGGGTTTTGTATGAGTAATTTATATTCATATATTGTGAAATGTTCATTTTGGTGCAAGGTTATATTGGTAACTGATACATCCGGTGAGTTTTGAATGTCCTTCCATTTAATGTTTTAACATTACTAAGCATTTTACTTGTAGTTTCCTGTATCTGTACCATTTCTAAATGTTTAAACTGAGGGTATTGCCGTATGGTTTTTTCCAGTTCTGCATATAATACCGCATTGGCTCCAAGTCCCTGAAATTCTGGAAGTATGCCCATTCCGTTAACCAGTATCCAGTTGGTTTTTTTGTATTCTCGTATAATTCTGTAAATGGATAAAGGAGTAAGCTTCCCGTCTGCTTTTTGTAATGCTGCTGATAAATCATGAAAACCAAAAAGAAATCCTATGATTGTACCTTTGTAAGTAATGATTTTTATAAGTTCAGGGTTGGCAACCTGTAATAAGCTTTTAACTATATAGTCACATTCAGGTTTAGTCAATTCATAGTTTCCAGCATGATCACTTAGAGTTTTTATGAATACATGGATGACATCATCTGCAACTTTCTGTAATTCTTTTTTAGATTTAAATTTTAACACTTTAAATTCTCCTTTTGCCAGTAAGGCATCAGCGGTTTGCTTTAAGCCATCAGGCAGTTGCGCAGTAGAAGGAAGGTAAAAAGAAAAATTGTCTAAATATTTTGTAAAGCCAAATGCTTCTATATGAACACGGTAATACGGATGGTTATACATCATCATAGTCATGGATGCACGGTGTTCAAACCCATCAATTAATAAACCGCCACCGGTTACTCCACCAAATCCCATAGGGCCAAGCAGGCTGTTACAATGTCTTTTTTTTGCCCAGTCTATGGCAGCACTGAATAAGCAATCAGCAACTTCCCTGTCATCATAAAAATCAATAAAATAAAAATGTGCACTCTTCATGTTATGGGTTTTATTATACATGGTGTTTTCAAATACAAAAATTCTTCCTGCCGGGGAGTTGTTGCGCATTGCTACAAAAAAGTCACCATCAGAGTGAAGAAACAAAGGGTGCTTTTTATCAATAAAAAGTTTCATCTCATTATGGAACCACGGTACCCATTGATCATTATTTTTATAAATCATATGTGGGATATTGATAAAATGTGGGAACATGGTACTTTTTGAATTTTCTACTAATTGAATATCTAAGGTCATTGTGAATCCCCCATGCAAAAAAGAATTGATGAAGTGTAATGGTCATGCATGAATAAAGCAACAAAAATAAAGAAAAACCTTATAAATCTGCTTGCAATTACCTTATGTGAGTATATGTTTTAAATGCTTTTGTATATTTGGAGGAATGATAAAAAAAGTCAAATAGTTGCGATAATAGCATGAACTGTTCATAATGGTGGTTAAGGTGTGCCACATGGACAAAAAAGGTATTATTCGTCATGTTACATGGTCTCTGAAGCAGGTTTGGATAGTGAGGAATTATAACCGCAACATTCAATGATCTTAGTAATCAAAGAGGAGGTTTTATGCTAAGTCCACGTACTGTATCACGCCGTGAGATGATCCGATTATCTGCTACAACGTTACTTTCATTATCGCCCTTAAGTACTATTAGCTGTGGCAGGCGCCTGATACCTGTTGATACAGGTATTGACCCAGATATATATGAGGAAAAGAACACTGTTAAACCTGCTGATGTTATCAGTATAAAAGAAAAAAAAGAAAACATGCCTAACATCATAATAATACTTACTGATGATATGGGGTATGGTGATATTGGCTGTTATGGCAATAAAGCAATTAACACTCCGCATATTGACAGAATGGCGCGTGAAGGTATGCGATTTATCGATTTTTATTGTGCAAGTCCTCTTTGTTCACCTTCAAGGGCTGGGCTTTTAACCGGCCGTTACCCATTGCGGTGTGGCATTACATTCCCATTGCAACCGGGAAAAGATACCTTTATGCGCAAAATTGTAAAAGAGTTGGGTTATATGTTTGGTGCTCTTGGTGTGGTGGATTTACATGGTGCAAAAAATTTGGTCAATGGTTTGCCTCATTCTGAAATAACTATCGCCCAGGCTTTAAAATTGCGTAACTATGCAACCTGTGCCATAGGCAAATGGCATTTAGGTGATTTTGTTGTGGATGAAACGTATCATCCTCACAATTATGGTTTTGACAAATTTGTGGGTTTCAATGCAAGTAATGATGACTGGCCAGTTTCATTTTTTAAAGATAAAAAAATGATCATAGAGGATATTGGGCTTGAACAGCAACCATACACAGGGCTATTTACACAGGAAGCAATACAATTTATAAATGAAAATCATAAAAAACCTTTCTTTCTTTATTTAGCACATAAAGATCCGCATCAACCATGCTTCCCGTCAAAAAAGTTTGAAGGAACAACAAAGGCTGGCCCTCATGGTGATACAGTTGCCGAAGTAGATTGGAGTGTGGGACAGATATTACAATGCCTGAGGAATAATAATATTGATTCAAAAACGCTGGTTATTTTTACCAGTGATAACGGGCCGTGGTTTGATGGTAGTACTGGCGGATTGCGTGGAAGGAAAGGGGAGAGCTATGATGGTGGATTCAGGGTTCCAATGATTGCATGGTGGCCTGGTACTATTAAAGAAAGGACAGTGTGCAATCAACCAGTTATGAATATTGATTTTTTCCCTACAGTATGCAATCTGGCAGGATTGACATTACCCAAAGATCGTATTATAGATGGGAAGGATTTAATGCCTCTGTTAACAGGCAAATCAAAGCAATCACCTCATGATGCATTATATTTTTTTCATTACAGAGAAATAGAAGGAATACGTTCAGGAAGGTGGAAATATATACGATACAACAATACACGGGGATGGCCTGTACCTCTGGATAAACCGGATACATTTTTTGGGTCAGCTGCAGGTGGTCATGATTACGAACCACCTGGTTCCAATCAAAAAGTCCCAACACTGGCTACATGGCCTGTTCTTTATGACATGGAATATGATAAAAGTGAGAGCTACAATGTTATAAAACGCTATCCAGCTATTGGGAAAAAACTTCATGAAAAACTTTTGGCTTTTGAAAAGGGATTCTATGCAAATATACGTGGCTGGAAATAACTGTTACTAATATGGGAAGCCTTTCATTCTTAGTAAAACCGGTGTCATATCATTGTAATTTAGCATGCAATTACTGTTTTTACAAACGGGTAGTTGATCTGTACCCGGGGAGTCTTCAGATAATGCCGTTTGATGTAGCTGAGACGTTAATAAAAGCAGCAATTGGTACTGGCTCAACGTATATTTCATTCTGCTGGCAGGGTGGTGAACCAACGTTAGCAGGGCTTGATTTTTTTAGGGAGATAGTTACTGTTCAAAACCGTTTAAAGACAAATGTTCAAATCATAGAAAATTCACTTCAAACAAATGGAATTCTTCTCAATGAGGAATGGTGTGAATTTTTATCACGTAACAATGTTCTGGTTGGTATAAGCCTGGATGGGCCAGAGGTAATCCATGATACCTATCGAAGAGATTATGCAGACCATGGTACCTTTGAAAAAGTTATGCATGCGATAGCTCTTATGAATGAATATGCTGTGCAGTATAATATCCTTACATTGGTAACCAATGCAAATGTTACACATGCACGTGAACTCTATGCCTTCTTCCGCTACAATAATTTTGCCTATCTACAGTTTATTCCATGTTTTGAACATGATGAACTGGGAAATTATATGCCATACAGTATACGTGGAAAGGATCTGGGAAATTTTTACTGTGAGCTTTTTGATGCATGGTATCAGGATGGTTTTCCCTATGTTTCTGTTCGTTTGTTTCAGGATCTTCTCATGTATTCCTATGGTGCAAAAACGTCATGTTGCTGGCTTGATGAATGCAATTCATATATCGTTGTTGAGCACAATGGCGACTGTTACCCCTGTGATTTTTTTGTGTATCCGGAGTGGCACTTAGGTAATATTATGAACTATCGCTTGCAGGATATTTTGAATAATGAAAAACGCAAAGGGTTTGCGATGTTAAAACGTGAAACAACTCCAGAATGCAGTATGTGCAACATTAATAATTTTTGTATGGGCGATTGTACCAGGTATAGATTCACTACTGATATACATCAAAGAGGCACAAGTAAATTGTGTGAAGCATGGAAGATGCTTTTTGAGCATTACCAGCACTATGAAAAGGAATTGGTAGAAAGGGTCAGTAAATTACAGAAATCAGTACAAACAGGAAAGTTTTTCCAGTTACAGCGCAATGACATTTGCCCGTGTGGTAGTGGCAAAAAATTTAAAAAATGCTGTGGAAGGGCACCTCTTGCCATATAATATAAAAATATTAAAATTTAGAGAAAAAAAGAGAAAATAAAATCATATTTTGCAATAATTACGATTATTCCCTGATAAAAAGCAAAATACACAAAATTTTAGCATTCATGTTTTAGGCCTACGGTGACGAAAAGTCGAGCAGGGAGTAGTGTCTCCTGACATTGGTCTTTGAAAACACCTGTTGGGGTTTGTGGTTTGATAGTAGCACTCCAGGCTTGGCCTTTTAATGGTTCTGGTCTTGTATGAGCCCAGATACAAGCCTGGAACAGGGTAGCTTTGTAGCTACTCACCCTTACACTGCACTGTCTGCCCGGTGTGGTGTAATTAATGGCAGGGAAGCCAAAACTAATGTGCAAAGGAGTGTAAAATGATTATCAACCACAACATGAGTGCTGTAAACGCTAACAGAACACTTAAGTTCACACAATGGAGTGTGAACAAGAGTATGGAGAAGCTTTCATCAGGCGAAAGAATAAATAGAGCCGGCGATGATGCTTCTGGTTTGGCAGTGTCTGAAAAGATGCGAACCCAGATTCAGGGTTTGCGTCAGGCTGAACGAAATACCGAAGATGGTATGTCGTTTGTTCAGACTGCAGAAGGGTATTTAGCACAGACTGCCCAGATTATCCAGAGAATAAGGGTTCTGGCGGTTCAGGCTGCAAACGGTATCTATACCAATGCAGATCG
>Ga0067045_1029663_pt1 | contig 19085 bp, 16 predicted proteins | sample TerdegcTABiofilm_FD_59184 | JGI IMG/M metagenome (GOLD analysis project Ga0067045, IMG submission 59184) | Combined Assembly of (Gp0054472, Gp0054536) Wastewater bioreactor microbial communities from Singapore -Terephthalate degrading... | reverse complement strand
AGAAACCCATAAATCTCATTAGTTGAATGAAATACAGATTAAATTTTTATTCTCCTGCTGGATTAATCCTGATTTTTTTACCAGAGAAACACTAAAAAAACATTACATCGCAAAATGCTTAATCCAATTAATGTTCTTATTTTTTGCATTTAGTAATGCTTTAATGTATAATTATTAGCCTGATGAGGAGGTAAGCGATGAAGAAGATTATTTTTCTGTTTTTTGTCATTTTATTCGGTACGATGATTTATATTTCCTGCAGTGATGACACAAGCTCATCCGATGATATATCAGGTACAGCAGATAATGAAATCAAAGATATAAATGAGGTAAAGGATGAGAACACCCTGACTGATGCAGAAAAAGATATTGTCATACTTCCAGACACAGAGCCTTCAGACGAAATAACACCGGATATACAGCCTGATACAATTGACACTGATGTCACAACGACAGATGCAGATGCTGGTTCAGATACAGAGGATGTCATTACAGATACCAATCCACCGCCGCTTGCAAAAATTATTGCTGGATCCGGAATTGACATTATATACAATTCTCAGCCGAGACAGATAAGAATTGATGATACCTATGGCATCATAAAAGACATTCCTATGACTGTCCCTGATTCAAGAGTTCCATATTATCTCCGAATGGACCAATTAAAGTTTGATCTCCTCTTCGGAGACACAGATGGTTCCAAATCCCTTACAGACAATGACAAACTTTTGAGAATAATTATTTCAAAGGATTTTTACGGCGAGACAGAAGGTAAGACCCGTACCGGCGATGCCCTTTCAAAGGCAAAGAGTGAGTTTGGCAGTTCTGACCATTCAGCCACGACAAATGTGGAAGGGACAGATTACACATTCGACTTCTATTTCAAGAAAGGTATCAATGTAGCCTCAGATTCATCCCAGAAGATAACCGGTTTCACAATCTACAGACCCCAGAAAGTCGTCCCGTCCGGCGATATCGACTACGAAAACTCAAAGGCGCTCGGAATAACCGCGGATATCGCCTTATTTATGAGTAATGCTACATCTATATCTGATATGAGAAATATACTCGGACCCGAAGACCTGAAAGTTGATGACAACACAAGTAAACTTACCTATTACAACTACCTCTCTATAGGTTTTACGGCCATCGATTCACAATCCTCCTCAGGCGACGTCAAGACGATTACACTCTACCCGCCGTATTTCGGAAAACTCAAGGGGACAAATCTTACGCTTGGGTCTTCTAAAAGCAGTATAGAATCCTTCTTTAACACCAAATATGGCACACCCAAGACATTGCAGCAGGGAGAGGCAACGATTTATTACTATGTCATCAAGACCAAAGACCTCGGGCTGAAAAAATACGATATCTGTCTGGGCTTTATCTACAATCAGAATGATAATGCCACAGCAATACTTGTCGGACTGCCGGTGGAGAAGAAGTAAAAAAGCCTGATGAAATTCTCCCTCGGCTTCAGAGTATTTATCGGATTTCTGATTATCAATCTGCTCTATATCATTATCCTGATAATTGCCATCTTGAGACTCAGCGACATTGGTCAGAAGGCATCTGTATTTGCCAATATCTATCTTCCGCTTTATAAATATTCCCAGCGCATAGAAAGCTCACGTTATCTGAAATTCGACGAACTCAGAAACACCCTCGACATTAAGGAAAAAGAAGAAAAGATTGCGGCAATCGAATCATATTACCTTTCATTCAGAAACAGCAGCAGTGAATATCTGGTCAGAATCAAGAGCCTTCTTGCCATGTCCGAAAAGATATTTACAGGTTCTGATGAAGAGAAATCATACAATCAGCTTCTTGAAAGAATCAGATCACTCGAGCAGAGAACCGAACAGTACAACAAGGCGGTAGAGAAACTCATAGAATCGGTTAAACTCGGCATATACCCGGGACCAATAGACTACTGGATACCGGTAGAAAATGCAGAGAATACACTCAGAAAGGAACAAAAGATTCTTATAATGCAGGTCGAGGGGCTGATGAGAATTCTCATCCGCAGGATAGAAAGCGAGGAGAATACAATCAGATGGCAGCTGATATTTTTTACTATACTCGCCTTCGTTATCTCAGTTCTTGTCCTGACGGGAATAGAAAAAAGACTCAAAAGAATCGTAAGATTCTCTTCCAAACTGGACTCGATGATATTGCACCATCAGTTTGAGCCTATAAAGACGGCAGACGAAGATGAGATATCCGACCTCATAAACAACATCAATAACCTGACCTCTGAATTTCTGAAAATACAGAAAGAGACAGAGGAGAACCGCAACCAGTTACTCACACTCACCGCCAACCTGAGGAAACTCAATTCGGAACTCGACTACATCAAATCCTTTAATGAAAGCATCATAAACAGCATAAAGATTTCCATCATAGTGCTCAACGAAAAACTCGAGATTATCAAATTTAATCCGGCCGCCAGATCCCTACTAGGTCTTGCCGGAGAAAAAAGAAACATCAATTTCTTCTCCTCTTTCCCGGGTTTTGAAAACAGTAATATCAGGAACGCTATAAATATCGCATTATACGAGAAGAAGACGCAGATAATAGAAGAGGTCAATATTCAATCCGACAGCGAACAGCTCATTTTCGACATCATCATCTCCCCTTTTCTGGATGAGACAGGCGGAATCCGTGGAGTCATATTGATTATCGAAAACCGGACCGAGATAGTCAGAACCAAGAGGCTCCTGAACCAGAGCGAACGACTTGCAACGATCGGAAGGATGGCCGCCCAGCTCACCCATCAGATAAAAAACCCCCTCTCTACCATCTCTCTCAATCTAGAATTCATAAGGGATGACCTCAGGGAAAACAGAGTTGACAATGAACACTACCAGAAAAAGCTTAATCTCATCCAGTCGGAGATAGAGAACCTTGTAAAGCTATCGGATGAATACCTGAGATTTGCCAAGATATCCGATTCCAGAATCGAGGATATAGATATTAATAACCTGATTAAAGGAATAACCGATTTATACGAACTGGAATGCACAAGTAAAAATATAAAAATGGTAAATAATCTTTACAAAGGAGAGCTAATTGTAAAGGGCGACTATAATCAGCTCAAGCAGGCAGTTGTAAATATATTAATCAATGCAATCGAATCAGTAGATAAAGGCGGTGAAATTCATATAAAGACAGAGAATTCAGACGGCTTTGCAAAGATCTACATTTCAGATAACGGAAAGGGAATCGATGAGGCCATTATACAACACATATTCGACCCGTTTTATACAACCAAAGAGAAAGGGGCGGGACTTGGCCTGTCGATCGCAGCAAAAATTATTGAAGAAAGCGGCGGAAGAATAAATTGTAAGAATAACCCCGAAGGCGGTGTAACTTTCTCAATCTTAATCCCTAAATAATTCCTGCAAAATCCGTAAATCGCCGGATAGAGCAGAGATGAAACTAAAAATTTTTACCGCTTTTCTGAAGGTACAGTTATAACATATTGAGATTACTGATTACTGACTTGTTTCATCGGCAGGCATACCTTTATATGCATAAGATATATCTTTTCCGGTTCGTCTCCGGTTTTTTATAAGCGAACTGATTTTTTACCGTCCAATAAAAAAATTCTGAGTCCCGTACTAGTTATAAGCAATCCTTGAAAAATCTAACCCTTTGAAACAAGCCACTTTTTATGCCCGTATTCTGGAACAGAACTTGAATATAAAAATGTATCGTTTTTAACCCTTTTTAGGAGGTTTTTTATGAAAAGAAAGAGATTTTTGCTCATCCTCTCTTCTGTGCTGACGTTCTTTATCGTTGTCGGCGCAGACAGCGGAGGGTGCGGAGGGACGAGAGATCTCGGCAATGTCGGGACGAATTCCTGTATTACTGCAAAGGACTGTGAAGGTCTTACACACCCGTTATGCGTTGGCGATTGGAAGTGTGAATCAGGCAAATGCAGCTTCGACTGTAAAAACGACCTTGTGGAGTGTAAATCCGATGCAGACTGTATGACCCTCGTCTATGAGGACGGCGTCAGCAAAATGAATTCCTGCCAGTATCCGGTCGGGCTCTGTAAGGACGGTGTATGTGTGGTCTCCTGTAAGGAGAGGGTCTGTAAGTCAGATTCAGAATGCGAAAAGGGCGAAATATGTGAATTCGGCCCCTGCCCGCTCTGTGCAGGCTGTGAATGTTACGGCAAGTGTGTTCCGGCCACATACAAGTGCCAGTCAGATTTCGATTGTCCTGAAGGTTACTACTGTGAATTTCCGGTTGCTGGAGACGAAGAAGGTTCATACAGATGCTTTGGACCGAATTGTGTAGTTATTGAAGAAGGTGTCTGTGTCAAGAAGAATGATATGAAGTGTGAATCCGATTCTGATTGCCCGGAAGGTTATTACTGTGCATACCCGAATGCCGACTACCGTTCTGACGGAAGAGAAAAGTGCTTTACAACCAAGTGCGTAATTCCGCCGTCTGAAGGTGTCTGCCTGCCTTATCAGAATTGTATCTGCCCCGAATACTATGCACCTGTCTGCGGAACCGACGGAGTAACCTACGGCAATGAATGTTTTGCAAAATGTGCCGGTGTTATGGTGGCATATCAAGGTGAATGTCAGGGCGAGTGTGAATGCTATGCATCATCGGAAGGCAAATGCGGAATAGACTTTATGTGCGAAAAGGGATTTGAATGTCAGTCTGATGGTTCCTGCTGCAGATGCTCCGGTGCCTGTAAGATGGGATTCGAATGTAAGATGGATTCTGACTGCCCGCTTGGAGTAGACGGATATAAGTGCATCAATGGCTGCTGCCAGCTCATCGGATGTGCCTGCCCGTTGTACTATGCCCCTGTATGCGGTACAGACGGTGTAACTTATGGAAATGAATGTGAGGCAAAATGCGCCGGAGCTGGAATAGCATATTACGGCGAATGCAAGATGGGTTGCTACTCAGATATAGACTGTCCTGATGGTTTTAGATGCAATGCAGGTGAAATATGCAATCCTCCTCCCGGGTGCGATCCGAGTAAAGGTATGGCCTGTCCCGATGTTTGCTATGGCCAGTGCGTACCTTCATCAAAAGAATGCTATTCAGACAGAGATTGTCCCGAAGGCTATTTCTGTGCCCTTATGGACTGCGGATATAACAGTGAAAAATGCTGGGGTGCATGGATCGATGAAAAAGGTGTCTGCAGATCGCCGAACGACGGAATATATCCTGCAGAATGCTGTGCCACTGACTGCGGCGGCGGCGGTGTCTGCATGCCGCTCTGTGAACCTGTACTCTGTGACCTCTACTGCGAATACGGATTTGTTACAGACGAGAGAGGCTGTGAGGTCTGTAAATGCAATGAACCTCCTCTGAAATGCAATGAATTCACTGACGAATACGGACTTACCTGCAGAGTCTGCTTCTTTCCTGACGGCAGTATAGCAAGAGAGGACTGTTACGATCCTACATTCTGCAAACAGTATGAGGATAACGGAATGAAATGCACACTTTGCACAAATAATGAAGGAAAGGTAATATTCAAGGAATGTTATCCTTCGGTTGTCTGCAGAGAGACCTATGAAAACAATTCGATATGTGCCGTCTGTGTCGATTTCAACGGCAACATCGTATCAAAGGAATGCAGAGTAGCAGAGAAGTGCGACACATATACAGATCCCAGCGGGAGTTTCTGCACAATCTGCTTCGACCAGTATGGCAATGTTACCAGAAAGGAATGCACCGGTTCAGGAAAATGTGAGGAATTCGAGGACCCGAACGGCGGAATATGCAGAGTATGCTATGATGAAAAGGGGAATGTAATATCCAAGGAATGCTATGCCAACGCCTGTACATTCGACCAGCCGGCCTGCGGTAAAGATTCCGACTGCAAGGCAGGATATGCCTGCATCAACGGCTGCTGCCAGATGACATCCTGTATCTGCCCGCTCTATTATGCACCTGTCTGCGGAGTCGACGGAAAGACATACGGGAACGAGTGCGAGGCAATGTGTGCCGGAGTAAAGATTGCATACAAAGGCGTATGCCACGGCGAGTGTATCGAGACATTTGCCCCCTGTTCGAGTGACTCCCAGTGCCCAAAAGGGTATGCCTGCTTCGAAGGAGCCTGCTGCCTGCCAAAGTAACTGATACATAGTACTTACCACCATCCTGAAGCCCTGTGAGGATTACCTTACAGGGCTTTTTTGCATATCACCAAATCAGCAGGGTTTACTTAACATAGTCCTAACCAGTAAAACGCTATTAACTCGATTGGAAATTAGGACAAATATCAACGGGTTAGCGAAGGTGACTGGGACCAGCAAAAGCAATGAAACTGAGTATCATTTTTTTGTTGCCATTCTTTTCAGAAGTTTGATATATTTATAGTATGTACAGCGGGAGGTAATTAAATGAAAAAATCAATTGTTGCCGTCCTTACAATCCTTTTTGTCTTTATTTACTGCTCCGAAGAAAACAATGAAAGTCAGACGGGTAACAAAGGCGGTGATGTTACCTACCTAAATGATGTGACAGATATATTAAACGCTAAAGACATAATATCCGACCTGTCTTCAAAGGACGAAATTATAGTTAATGAGGATGCAAATAATAATGACACAAGCGAGATTGAAGAAGATATAATCATTATTCCTGATACTGAAATTGCCGACGGTTCTTCTACCCCCGATGCAGAGAATTATGAGGATATCCCGGACACAATTTCTGATATTATTAATTCAGAAGATATAGTCTCAGATGCTCTTGCAGACGAGTCTGTTACAGACACAGTAATCACAGAGCCTTTCAGACTTGATTCACCGAAAGACGGCGAACACTTCAAAAAGCTGACCCCTGTGCTCTTTAAGGGATATACACCTGCACCTTTTGTCGTCCTTGCAGAAGGGTATTACAAATTCGCAGAATGGAACAGCGCAGGTGATTTCGAGTTTACATACAGTTTTCACGGAATCGGAAACAGGGAGATAAGCTTTGTTATCAACGGGAAGACCGAACTGATAATCCACCTCACAATAGAAGAACCGGACAAGACATTTGCCCAGTATATTCTGGAGACGATTGAACTGCTCATAAAAGAGGATTCCAATCTGGGTTACGGAGACGGTCAGCACACAAGGAGTCTCTACTATAACGGCGACCTTGTCTTTGCCGTAAAGGACCGGACATCTCACTGCGTAGGTATCACGATGCAGACGCTCGTTATGGCAATGAATAAGTATTACGAAGACACACAGGACAGCCGCGTCTGGAATATGCCCTCATCGTGGTTAAAATGGGAGCCGTTCAAACACTGCTGGTATGTAGACAGTGCCATAAAGTGTTACGGTGCACGTGACGCGCTCATAAAATACGGGCTTGGAGAAAAAGTCGATGACTTCTCAAAACTCAAACCGGCTGATTTCGTAAACTATGACAGGACAAGCGGAACAGGACATTCGGTAATATTCCTGAATTATCTCTATGACGATGGAACCTCTGGTACCGACTATAAAACCAATGCAATAGGCTTCAAATACTTCTCTTCTCAGGGGACAACAAACGGCGCAGGCTACAAAAACGCCTTCTTCGACGGATTCTGTTCCGACAAATTTACCAACAGAGACTGCGGAATTATCAAGAGTTCCCTTGTAATGGGAAGGGTCTGGGAGCCTGCAAACTTCATACCGCAGAAGCAGGGAGTTGCGCCTTTGTATCCGTCTGATTACGACGGCTCGGGCTTCGTAAATCTCGAATACTTCAACGATACGGGTGCCGAATTCCTTAAATAAAAATCAATCGCCCTTCTTTATCTCTATATCAAGAATCCTGTCAATCCTGAAATGTCTCTCTGCGTTCTTTGCTTTATCTATTGCCTTAATTCCCAAAAATTTTCTTCCTCCGAACTCCATCTCACCCTGATAAACCGGAGAGATAACCCTGACAGACTTTTCATCTGTCTTCTTTAAATAAACGATCCGGAGGTCATAACCATTCATTATTGCCTCATCGATTATTCTGCGTTTCTCCTCCAGCGGCAAATCTCTCTCTGATTGTCTGTACTGAACTGATGTAATGAAATCCACAACCTTTCTCTCCATAATTATATGCCTCTTTTCGACGGGTCTTCTCAAGACAAGCCCATCAAGGCTTTTGCATCTGGAGAGAGCCACATACAGCTGCCCGTGTGCAAATGTACCTCTGCCCAGATCAATTATCACCTTTTCGAATGTCTTTCCCTGACTCTTATGGATGGTAATCGCCCAGGCCAGTATAACAGGATACTGGGTAAAAGAACCTATCTGTTCGGTCACTATCTTCTTCTGCTCCCTGTCGTAGTTATATCTGATTATCTTCCATGTATGAGGGGAAATCTCTACCGTCTCACCATCTTCGAGCTCTGCCACAATAAGCGCATCATCGCCAGTCTGTTCAAAGTCTGTAATTCTCCCGATTGTCCCGTTTACCCACCTGCCATCAGGGTCGTTATTTATAAGCATTATCTGTGAGCCCGCCTTAAGGTTCAACTCCATATCGGTAGGCAGTAACTTCTCGTCAAAATCCCCGTTAACAGTGCCGAAGAACGTAAACAATTCCGATTCGATTGCAGACAACTGAGCAAGGTTTATTCTGTCTGCCATATCTCTGGTGGATGTAAGCTGAATATACATATCCTTGCCGGCCGGAATAAAATCCTCATCGACTCTGGTGTTGAGGAGTTTCAACTGTTCGTCTGTAACTGTATTATTCCTGATTGCATTGAGGATTTCGATGAATTTACCATCTCTCTGTCTGAAAATCTTTTCAAGTTCTATGTATACAAAATCAGCATTTTGATATGCCTCTGAATCAAAAAAATAATATCCCCTGTAAAGTTCGGAGAATATCTCCCTTTCATTGCGGCTCACAACAGGCGGCAGCTGATAAATATCCCCTACAAGTATCATCTGTACTCCACCAAAGGGGAGTCTCTTCTTCTTTCCGTTAATTTTCATAAACTGATTAATACACTCGAAGATATCGGACCTGACCATCGAGATTTCATCTATCACTATCGTATCGATGGATTTGTATAGTTTTTCGGAGTATTTAGGGACCTTCTTTACCTTGTCCGGCGTAATATCTATCCCGAATCTGAAAAACGAATGAATGGTCTGCCCGCCGACATTGAGCGCCGCAACACCCGTCGGTGCAAGCACCACGACATTCTTTCTGGTATTCTCGACGAAATACTTCAAAAGAGTCGATTTACCCGTTCCGGCCCTCCCTGTAAGCAACATATTCTTATTACTCTTCTCCATCAGGGCATATGCCTCTGCTATCTGCTCTGTCATCTCTATCATAATACTCATTTTGCAGAGCCCCGTCTGATAAGCATCCGGAATTCCCGGGCTGAGGATTTAATATCTATAGCAGGAGGCGGATAACCTCTGAGTTTATTCCCGTAGATAAAATCATAACTGTTTATCTCTCCTGCACTCAGCCCTCTAAGCTCCGGAACATACTTTTTTATGTATTCTGCATCCGCATCATACCTTGAAGCCTGCAGGAAGGGATTGAATATCCTGTACATAGATTTCGGGTCTGCACCCGTCCCGGCAACCCACTGCCAGTTTCCGACATTCGAGGATAGTTCGTAGTCCATCAGAAGTTCCGAGAAATACCGTTCACCGTACCGCCAGTCTATATGCAGATTCTTGGTCAGAAAACTTGCTGCTATCATCCTTACCCTGTTGTGCATAAACCCCTCAGTATTCAGCTGCCGCATACCTGCATCAACTATCGGTATACCGGTTTCACCCGATTTCCATCTCTCAAACAACTCCTCATCATATCTCCAGCTGATTGTGACATTCCTGAAGTTGTTGCTCTCACTTTCCGGAAAATGACAGAGCAGGTAATTGAAGAACTCCCGCCATATAAGTTCATTTATAAAGACTGACGAATTTCTGCATCTGAGAGCCCTTCTCAAGACCTCTCTTACAGAGACAGTCCCAAACCTGAGGGCACAACCCAGATGAGACGTACCGTCGAGTGACGGTAAATCTCTCCGTGATTCATAATTACTTACGACGTCCTGCAGACTATCGTACAATGTCTCAGACGGAGTGACTGAACCTACATACCCCGAACGGTTATTTGAAAAACCCAGACTCTCAATCTCAAAAGGAAGTTTGTCTGGCCTATCTTTACCAACCCGAATTATATCCCTGCAATCAACAGTAGGCATTTTCATATCACTTCCGGTGGCATACAACTCCCCGGATTTCTCAATAACTTTCTTTATTACAGCATTTCTGAAATGGGAATAGACAGTATATATACCACCGCCCGAAGTACGGATCTGGTCGGGATTTACAAGAAAGGCATCATTTATCAGGTGAAGTCTGCAGAGCTTCCCGATTTTACTATCACGGCTTCTTGAATACGAATCATTATCAGAGACTGCATAGACATTTCTGATACAAAACGATCGCTTCAGATAAGAGAAGACATCATAAGGTCTTCCATAAAAGACGAGCAGGTCAAGCCCGGTTTTCCTGAGGTCTTCCCTGAGTCTTCTTACTGAGTCAAAGATAAAAGTAACCCTTGCATCATTCTTTCTGAGATTCTGCAGTATATTTGTATCGAAGATAAAAACAGGGAGCACATATCCGTCCGCAACCGAAAGAAGCGGATTATCATAGATTCTGAGGTCTCTTCTGAACCAGAGTATTTCTACACAGGATTTCCCGCTGTAAAGATTCATTCTAACTGACAGGATAATCTATTATATTGCTCCGTCCTGTCTCCTGAACGAACTCCCTGATTCGTTCGGCAATCTTCTCATAAGTAAGTCCTATTTCATTGAGAATTATATTTCTGGGACCATGTTCGATAAAGGCGTCGGGTATCCCGATATTAAGGATATTTCTGTTTTTCAGATTCTCCTCAATGAGAATCCGGTTGACATACGAACCGAATCCGCCGGCTATCGTATTCTCTTCGACTGTAACAATATTATCAGAATACCTTGCGAGTTTCGCAATCAAATCCCTGTCGAGGGGTTTGGCAAAGCGTGAGTTAAAAACCGTTACCTTGATGTTATTCTTCTCGAGGAGTCTGGCTGCACGAACGGATTCATAGACCATCGAGCCCAATGTAACAATCAGGACATCCGAACCCGGCTCCCTCAATCCGTATACAATCTCTCCCTTTGCCGTTTCAAGAGGGGAATGTCTGATATTAATGCCGTATTTTTCCGCAGCTGCTCTCGGATATCTTATCGCTACCGGTCCGCCTGTATTGACTGCATATTCGAATGCCTGATGCATCTCTTCCTCGTCACAGGGGGCCAGTATCCTGATATTGGGGATGAGAGAGAGATAAGAGAGGTCGAAACAGCCGTTATGAGTCGGCCCGTCCTCTCCCACTATACCTGCCCTGTCGATGGCAAATATCACATTCAGATTCTGCAAGGCCACATCGTGAATTATCATATCGAATGCGCGCTGTAAAAATGTGGAATAGATACAGACTACCGGCTTTAACCCCTGTGTGGCAAGTCCCGCTGCAAATGTAACGGCGTGCGGTTCCGCGATTCCGACATCATAGAACCTGTCCGGGAATCTGCTCCTGAACTTCTTGAGCCCGCATCCGTCAGTCATTGCGGCCGTAATAGCAATTACCGAATCATCCTTCGATGCCACATCAGTGATTACGTCCGAAAAGATATCTGTAAATGCTCTGGATGCGGAAGAGCCCTGAAGTTTATCACCTGTACTGATATTGAAAGAGGATATGCCGTGAAACTTCTCCGGATTGAGTTCTGCGAACTGATAACCCTTCCCTTTCTGCGTACAGACATGGACGAGTATGGGACCATCCAGCTTCTTTATCTCCGTCAGAAATTCCAGAAGTTCGAAGATATTATGTCCGTCGAGCGGACCTATATACTGAAAATTCAGACCCTCGAACAGAATACCGGGTGTCAGCAGAACCTTAGAAGAATTGATTACCCTTCTGGCGAGCATGATACCCTCATTGGTAAACGAAGGGATTTTACCGAGAAGATTCTTTATCTTCTGCCTTGTCTGTGCAAAGGAATCAGAGGCAAACTTTCTGGAAATCCATCTGGAAAGAGCCCCTGTATTGGGACCGATTGACATCTCATTGTCGTTGAGAATCACAATCAGGTCCTTCTCCATATGACCTGCGTTGTTGAGACCTTCAAAGGCGAGACCCGAACTCATCCCTCCGTCGCCGATAACAGCGACAGTGCGTCCGCTCACTCCCTTAAGTCTCAGCCCCTCCGAAACCCCGAGAGCCGCCGATATGGAAGTAGAGGCGTGACCTGTACCGAATACATCATAAATACTCTCACTGATATTGGTAAAACCGCTGATACCCCTGTACTGTCTCAATGTATGAAACCGTTCCCTCCTGCCTGTCAGGATTTTATGGGCATACGACTGGTGTCCGGTATCCCAGATTATTCTGTCCTGCCGGATATCGAATATATAATGAAGGGCAATGGTTAGTTCCACCACACCAAGGGAGCTTGCCAGATGCCCGCCGTTCTTTGATACGACATCTATAATGAGCGAACGGATTTCGGAGGCAAGCTGCGGAAGCTGTTCGACAGGAATATTTCTGAGGTCATCCAGATTATTTATTTTCTCAAGCAGACTCATTCTTTACGATCTCCTCTCTCAGTTTCTCCACAAGTAAACTGCTCTCGGAGGGTTTGTATATACATAAAATATCAGGGTATCTGTCACAAGTTCTCTCAAAATCTTTCTGCTGCGTCATAAGAAAGACCTTTATATCCCTGAGTTCAGAATTTTTCCTTATGGAATCGATAAGCTCGTAGGGATTGATCCAGTTGAGCATTGTATCGATTAACAGAAAATGCGGTCTGTCGATACTCAGCACCGATATCAGCTCGAGTCCGCCGCCGACAATGACTGTCTGCAGCCCGAGACCGCCGAGAAGAGCTGCAAGTCTCTCGGCAAACAGCACGTCATCATCGATTATTGCAACAAGTTTATTTCTCATCATCCTCGTTTCTGGATTCATCGAGCCTCTTTTCAAACTCCCTTACATCATCGAATTCAGAGATACCTTCCTTCTGTATAAGCTGAATCTTCTTCTCTGCCTCCCTGAGAGTTACCACAAGCGTTCTTGCGAGTTCTATCCCCTCTTTGTAAGCCTCAAGAGACTGCTCCAGCCCGAGGCTGCCGCTCTCGAGCCTCTCCGTTATCTCTTCGAGTCTTTTCAGTTTCGACTCAAAATCATCTCTCTTTCTGCTCAAGGCTTCCTCCTAAATAACATTGAGTTTTATGAAAAGTTTCTTGCCGACCTTAACAATATAGGAACCGCTCTTAAGACCCAGTTTCGGATCCATAACCCTCTCGTTATTGATATACAGTCCGCCCTGTTCGATCAGACGTTTTGCATCACTCGTAGATTTGACCGCCTTTACGGAGGCGAGCGCCTTACAAACCCATATCTGACCGTTCTCCTCCGTTTTTACTTCGAATTCATCCATCTTCTCAGGCACATTCTTTCTGGAAAAGACCTCAGTAAAATTCAAAAGCGCCTTCTCAGCCTCCTCGTCTGTATGGAATCTTGCCACTATCTCCTTTGCCAGAGACTTCTTTGCCTCCATAGGATTCATCCTGCCAGAGAGGCAATCTTCTCTCATTCTGGAAATCTCATCGAGCGGGAGTCTGCTCATAAGTTCGTAATATCTCCACATAAGTTCATCGCTTATTGACATGAGTTTTCCGAACATTGTGTCAGGGGGCTCGTTTATTCCCACATAGTTACCAAGTGATTTACTCATCTTGTTCCCTGTGAGCTTCCCGTCGACAAGTTTCGCATCGAGACCTTCCAGAAGCGGCATCGTTATAACAATCTGCTCGGTCTGGCCATACTCCTTCTGAATCTCCCTGCCTACCAGAAGATTGAAGAGCTGGTCACTACCTCCGAGTTCTATATCGGCACGCAGCGCCACCGAATCATAGGCCTGCAGGAGCGGATAGAGAAACTCGTGTACCGATATCGAGACGCCTGAAGTGTATCTCTTTTTAAAATCATCCCTCTCGAGCATCCTTGCGACATTGTATTTTGCCGCAAGTCTGATTATTCCTTCGGCTCCGAGCGCCGACAGCCACTCCGAATTGAATCTTATCTCGGTCTTCTCCCTGTCAAGAATCTTATACACCTGCTCCGTATACGTCTTTGCTGATTCGAGCACCTGTTCACGGGTCAGCGGCGGCCTTGTAATATTCTTGCCGGTCGGGTCTCCTATCATTGCAGTAAAATCGCCTATCACAAATACCACCCTGTGGCCGAACTCCTGAAATTGTCTCATCTTCTGAAGAACTATTGTATGCCCCAGATGCAGGTCCGGCGCCGTTGGGTCGAATCCCGCCTTTACAATGAGCGGTTTTCCGTTTCTTCTGGATTCTTCAAGCCTTTTGACCAGTTCGTCCCTTGATACGATATCTACAACACCTCTTAACAGACTGTTAATCACGGTTTCGGCGTTCGACATCTTCTCAGTACCTCCTTATGATTCTCTCTATTTTCAGGCATCTGCCGGTCTCGATAGAAATCTCAAATGCGACTGCGTTCAGAATCTGAACCCCCTCTCCCGTCTCGTACCTGTTTGGTCTGTTCGTAAGGAATTTGTCCACGGCAAGTTCCTTTTTCAGCCCTATGACGGAATAGAGCGGACCAACCATACCTACATCAGTAATGTATCCCGTACCGCCTTCCAGAATATCTTCATCCGAAGTCTGAACATGAGTGTGCGTACCCGCTATCATAGAGACTCTCGAATCAAAGTAGAACCCAAGCGCCCTCTTCTCACTTGTCGCCTCAGCGTGAAAATCGATTATCCTGATTCTGACACCCGACAGCTGTTCGAGTATCTGGTCACCGGTCCTGAACGGGCAGTCTATCAGCTGATTTATATACGTTCTTCCTTCGAGGTTTATCACCGCAATATCGGTATCTTTCTTCCTTATCACAACAAAACCCGAACCGGGGAGCCCGGGAGGATAGTTTGCCGGTCTGATGAGATGCTGAACCCTGTGCATCTCGTTATACATCTCCCGCTTGCGCCATATATGGTTACCGCTCGTTATTACATCGATACCCATATCCCTGAGTTCAAAGGCCGTCTTCGGTGTAATACCGAGTCCGCCCGATGCATTCTCCCCGTTTGCAATTACGATATCGAACTTTTCCCCGTCCGGCACGGAAGAGAGAAACTTCTTTACAGTCTCCCTTCCGCCACGACCTATTATATCTCCGAAAAGGATTCCTCTGATAACCGACATAAAAACCTACTTTGCATATTCAATCGCGCGGCTCTCCCTGATTACAACTACCTTAATCTGACCGGGGTATGCGAGTGTCTCCTGAATCTTCTTTGAAATATCCTTGGCAAGAATCGTGAGCTGTTCATCGGTAACCTTCTGATTGTGGACGATTACCCTTATCTCCCTTCCTGCCTGAATTGCAAATGCCTTCTCCACACCCTCGAACTCAGTACAGATCTTCTCCATATCCTCAAGACGTTTCACATATGTTTCCAGAACCTCGTGTCTCGCACCTGGTCTTGCGCCCGAAAGTGCATCGGCTGCCTGAACTATTACATCCAGCACCGAATCGGGCTTCTCCTCCTCGTGATGTGCCTTGATTGCGTGGATTATCTTTGGTGATTCACCGTATTTCTTTGCAAGTTCGGCACCGATAGATGCATGTGAGCCCTCTACCTCGTGGTCGACGGCTTTTCCTATATCGTGGAGCAGCCCGGCCCTCCTTGCCTGCTTGACATTCAGACCAAGTTCAGATGCCATAACACCTGCAAGGAATCCGACCTCAATGGAGTGTTTCCACTGATTCTGCCCGTAGGAGTATCTGTATTTCAGCCTTCCTATCAGTTTTACCAGCTCCGGGTGAATTCCGTGAATACCGAGGTCGAAGACAGCCTGTTCTCCCGCCTGCCGTGCCGCATTCTCCACCTCTGTTCTCGTCTTGGAGACTACCTCTTCAATTCTTGCGGGGTGAATTCTCCCGTCTGCGATGAGTTTTTCGAGTGCTATTCTCGCCACTTCTCTCCTTATCGGGTCGAAGGATGAAATAATCACCGCCTCGGGGGTGTCATCAATAATCAGGTCCACACCGGTTGCCTGTTCAATAGCCCTTATATTCCTTCCCTCACGGCCTATCAGTCTTCCCTTGAGGTCTTCGTCCGGAAGATCGATTACGGTTACAGTCCGTTCTGCGACATAATCACCGGCATATCTCTGAATTGCAAGGGCAATTATCTCCTTCGCCTTCTTCTCGGCCTCATCCTTGGCCTCCTGTTCTATCTGCTTGACCATCTTTGCTGCCTCGAGCTTGGCCTCATCTGTCAATGACTGGATAAGCTCCTTCTTTGCCTCATCTCTTGAAAGACCTGCCACACGCTCGAGCTGGGTCTTTGCACTGTCCAGAAGCTCATTGTACTTCTTCTCGTTTTCAGCAACGATCTGTTCCCTTCTTGTTATGTTCTTCTCCCTCCTCTTCAGCTCTTCCTCCCTGTTGTCCAGAAAATCGACCTTCTTCTCGAGATTCTCTTCCTTCTGTCTCAGCCTCTTCTCGATCTGAAGCAACTCCTCCTTCTTCTCCCTCGTCTCCTTTTCGAATTCGGTCCTGGACCTTATCTCAAGCTCCTTGATATCAAGACGGGCATTTTTGACGATATTATCGGCCTCCTTCTTTGCGTCATTAATAATATCCTCAGCCTTTCTCAGAGCCCCGTTACGGGCCTTCTGATTCTTCGTGTGTTCGATTACCATACCGGCAATAAATCCTATCACCAGTGCGGCAATTCCTACTGCCAGATAAATCACTTTGAACCTCCTTTATATAAAAAATAATTTTGCGAAGAGAATAAGGGACCTATAGATTCAAAATCAGAATAACGCCGGTCTTTTCAGGTATGCTCTTTTATTTACCGGTTTAATAATCAGAATCATAATTAATATCGTTAACCTTTTTTGACAGGTGTCTTATTCTCTTACGCCATAACTCCTCTGCAAACCAGTATATATAAAGTCCGGAGGGTTTCCGGACGGATTAATAAAAGAACCCCCGCCATCTGTGCGGTAGAAATACCCATTATGGAACCTATCATAAAGATAGGTGGGCACACCGGTATCCGCTTTAGGCTTCCCGCCCGAAACGGGCCTGCACACCACGGACAGAGGGCATTCCCTAAAACTGTGATGTTGGTTCACAAACAGTGTATTTCTTACCTGCACGGCAGGGGATAAATTATGCTCTTCTCTGTGAGTCATTGTATTCGATTACCTCTAAAATCCTTCGCATTTTTGAAATTACGTTATCAAGCTCCTGTGCCTTGTTCTTCCTGAGTCTTATAAGCTCATCAGCAACATTGAGAAGTGTCATAATCAGAAGGCTCTGGGTATTTATACCTTTTATACTGCCCTTTGCCTCTTCAAACTTCCTTTCAACAAAATCCACGACCATACCGATATGTTCGGCATCGCTGTCCGTAGCAATCTTGATTTTCTGACCTAATACGGTTATGTCAAAAGTATTGCTGGTTCTCATAACTGTCTTTACAATATAACCAATGTGCCAAAAAATCAAGTAAAAATAAATTTTTCTTGACCTTTTCATAATGAGAGTATATATCTCCCCTTCCTATGCTGAGTAGGCTTTTTTACATAATTGCTCTGTTCTCTCTTTCTGCCGGAACGGCCTTTGCGGAAAAGGATGACTGCAATATCGCACCGCTTCCGGAAGGTTCGGTTAAGATAGAGAAATGCAGATACAGGAGCTCCAGAAACTATGCGGAGACTCTAAAATTCTACAAGAAACTTACCGGAGCAAGCCAGAATTACGAGTTCAAGAAGATAATTATCCGCTCGGATCTGAGAGCAATACACATAAAGAACAATAACCCCTCCTCCAAGTGGGAGGGAATAAACATATACGAGAACAAGCGCGAAACTCGTATATTCATCATTCCGCGCAAAGATACTGGGAGATCGTCTAACGGCAGGACGACGGACTCTGGATCCGTCTATCTAGGTTCGAATCCTAGTCTCCCAGCCATTTACGGCCCCATCGTCTAGTGGCCTAGGACGTAGCCCTCTCACGGCTAAGACCCGGGTTCGACTCCCGGTGGGGTCATTTTCTCCCCCAAAAGAAGAAACCTTCGGCTTTTGAAAGTAAGAATCTTCCCTGACCCTTTGAGTGCCGGGTAGAATTAAACCTTACAGGGTCTGAATAGATTTGTATCCGTTATCTAATTGATTTTATTGATTTTTTCGGTGCCAGGCAGACAGATAGACCTTTAGGGTGGCAGATACATAAACCCGACTATCTTCCCGATCAGGAATAAGGGTACAGTCATCCGGGAGTATGGATTAGACCTGAAAATCCCCGTTATTATTTTTGTCAATAAAATCAATGGGTTACAACATACCCGGCACCGGTAATGCCGGATAGCAGCAAAAATCCGGCGCCAATTTGCAGAGTTACAGTATCCGAAATTTTAATGCAAAGTCTTACTTAGGGGGTGCCGCATTACCCTCTTTTGGCTTGACCGGCTTTGTCTCTTTACCTGTTTCCTTTGATGATGTCGTGGTATCTCCGGACGGACCCGGGGCTTCCTTCCTGTTGCCGGCAGAACCATTATTCGAATGACTCTCCGAAGGAGAATTCTTCTTTGCATAATCCGTCATATACCAGCCGGAACCCTTGAGCTGGAAGGAACTCACGGAAATAATCTTGTGGAGTCTTCCTCCGCATACCTCACATACATCTGGCACCTTTTCGCCGTTCCGGATGAAGAGTTCATAGATTTCACTGCATTTTTCACACTGATATTCATAAAATGGCATACCGGACAATCCTCCTACACCATAAGGCATTAAAATAATATGCATAAATCCCGAATAGTCAACAGGAATATTCAAAAAACTGGAAATACCCCAAAATTTTTCATAAATCCTCCGCAAAACTAAATCTTAGCTGGTTTTTATTCACTTTTTTCTCTTTACTAAGCATCTGCTTTATCCTTTTCATAATGATTTTAAGCACTT
>Ga0067045_1029664_pt1 | contig 19089 bp, 12 predicted proteins | sample TerdegcTABiofilm_FD_59184 | JGI IMG/M metagenome (GOLD analysis project Ga0067045, IMG submission 59184) | Combined Assembly of (Gp0054472, Gp0054536) Wastewater bioreactor microbial communities from Singapore -Terephthalate degrading... | reverse complement strand
CCCCGAACCCGTTCCGGCCGCGGCGCCGGACACGGGTCGGCGCAGGGCCAGCTCGAGCTGGGGCTGTCCGAACCTGCCGGAGAAGACTCGGGGATCGAACCAAGGCCCGCGGACGCAGGCGCCAGCAGGCGTCCCGGAACCGGACGGGACTCCCGGGCCCTGCGTGTGGAGCGCTCCCTTCGGGCCCTGGGAGGGGACGTCTGGGAGTCCTTCGAGTACGCCCTCCGCACGGACCTGCCCGTGGAAGCCGAGGCTTCCGCTTTCGCGGTTCTCGCCCTGCTCTGCGGCTCCGAGGCCGCCGCGGATCGGTCTCGGCCGGAAGTTCGCGCAGTCCGGGCCGCGGCCTTCAAGGTCCGGCGGGAAGTGCACCGGCTCCTGGGTCTGCTCCGGTTCGAGCCGGACTCCGAAGGAGTCTTCACGGCGAAGTGCGAACCGGACAACGATGTCCTGGACCTCCTGCTTCCCGCCTTCCAACGGCGATTCGGATCCGAGCCCTTCCGGATCGTCGACCTGAGGCGCGGGTCGGCTGCAGGATCCGTACTCCCCTCCCGGGGTAGCCCGGAACTCGATACGGACCTGGCCGGACTCTGGCGGACATACTACTCCGCCGCCGAGAATCCGGCCCGAGGGAATCCCCGGCTCCGCCTCCAGTACATGCCCCGGAGGTACTGGAAACACCTGCCAGAAATTGACGCTTGACGTGCGGTTCCGCAAATGTTAGGATAATAAAACATGAGGCGTCAAGCCTCTTCGTTTTTCAAGTTATTGTTATTCTTACATAACATTGGAGGCACTATGAGGTTGTCCGAGGCTAGGGTCGGGCAGGATTTCGAGATCGTGGCTGTGCGGATCCCCCGGGAAGTCGGCAGAAGGCTCGCCGACATGGGGTTCACCGAAGGCGCCCGGGGCCGCATCGTACGGGGAGGAGCCTTCCGGGGTCCCCTGCATATCCGGATTCGGGATTACGATGTACTCCTGCGGCGCTGCGAGGCCGCGGGCATCGAGGTTCTGCCCCTGTATATTGAACCGGCTGGTGTTTCGGAGATCCCCGTGCAGGGCGCGTCCTTCCGCGGGCGGCACCGGAACGGAGCCGGCGGACGGTGGAGGCCGGGACACCGCGGTTGGAGGCTCGGCGGCGCCTGCCGTGATTCCGGTGTGTTCTCGCGACCGGAGGGGGGAGTATGAGCGCCCTGGCGCCCCGGGTAGTCCGGGTAGCCCTGGCCGGAAACCCCAACTCCGGCAAGACGACCTTGTTCAACGCCCTCACCGGGGCTCACCACAAAGTCGGCAACTACCCGGGGGTCACGGTAGAAAAGCGGGAAGGCTCCCGCGTCCGACGGGGCCGGGAGTTCAGGTTCGTCGACCTTCCCGGGACCTACAGCCTGACCGCCTATTCGCTGGACGAGGTCGTAGCCCGGGACTTCATCCTGGACGAACGGCCGGACGTGATCGTGGACGTCCTGGACTCGACGAATCTCGAGCGGAATCTCTATCTATGTCTGCAATTCCAGGAGTTCGGCATTCCCGTCGTGGGCGCCCTGAACATGAGCGACGAAGCCGAGGCCAAGGGTATCGAGATCGACGCGGAGGGACTCGGCACGGTCCTGGGCCTCCCCATGGTCAAGACGGTCGGATCCCGGGGAATCGGTATCGAGGAACTCTTGGACGCCGTCGAGGCGCGGGCGGAGGGCCGAGGGACAGAGCTCCGCATGCCCGGGTACGGCGCGGAGCTCGAGACCCGGATCGACGGCCTCCAAGCCCTCTTGGACTCGGATCCCGCCTTCGCATCGAGGCACCCCGGCCGATGGCTGGCGGTCAAACTCCTGGAAAAGGACGAACACGCAGCCCGGATCGTTCTTGGTCATCCCCGAACGGCCGAGATCGAGGAGACCGCCCGGCAGTCCGTGTCGTGGGTTGAGCGTCACTTCGGGAAGGACGCGGAGATCGTGGTTTCCGAGCAGAGGTACGGCTATATCCGGGGGGCGGTCCGGGAAACCGTCCGAGTGGTCCGCAAGCCGGATTTCTCCCTAACCGAATCGATCGACAAGCTTATCATGCATCCGTTCCTGGCCCTGCCCTTATTCGCCGGGGTGCTCTGGTCGGTCTTTCAGTTGACCTTCCTGATCGGGCAATACCCCATGGGCTGGTTGGAAAGCCTGTTCGAACGGTCCGGAGCAGCCCTGGGCTCCGTCCTTCCCGACGGGCTTCTGCGGTCCCTGGTGGTGGACGGGATTTTGGGAGGCGTCGGAGGGGTATTCTCCTTCGTGCCCCTGATCGTGATCCTCTTCTTCCTCCTGTCCATCCTGGAAGACGTGGGCTATATGTCCCGGGCGGCCTTCGCGACGGACCGGATCCTGCACACCTTCGGACTCCACGGCCAGTCCGTGCTGCCCATGATGCTGGGATTCGGATGCTCTGTCCCCGCCATCCTGGCGGCCCGTACCCTAAAAAGCCGCAGGGACCGGATCGCGACCATCCTGACGATCCCCTTCATGAGCTGCGGCGCCAAACTGCCCGTCTACGTCCTCTTGGCCGGCGCCTTCTTCCCGGAAAACGCGGCCAATGTGGTCATGCTGATCTACGCTATCGGGGTAGCTCTGTCCCTCCTCTCGTCCCTCCTCCTCCACAGCACGGTGCTCCGGGGGGAGCCCACCCCCTTCGTGCTGGAACTTCCTCCCTACCGGGCGCCCACCCTGAGGGGGGTTCTCTGGCATGTCCGGGAGAAGACCGGTCAGTACGTCAAGAAGGCCGGGACGGTCATCCTGGCGGCCTCCGTCCTGATCTGGGCGCTCACCGCGTTCCCGGCCCGAACGCCCGCGCCCGGAGAGGCGGAATACCTCGCGGCCCTCTACGCCTCCGAACATCCCCGGGCGTCCGCGGACCAGGCTGAGGCCTGGGCGGAGACCTCCCTGGCGACGGCCGCCCTGGAATACAGCGCCGCGGGCCGCCTGGGCAAGTTCATCGAGCCGGCCTTCCGCCCCCTGGGGTTCGACTGGAGGGTCGGCGTGGCAACCCTGACGGGTTTCGCGGCCAAGGAAGTGGTGGTCTCCACGTTGGGGATCCTCTACCGGACCGGACTGGACGAGACCGAGGAGAGCGGAACCCTGAAGGAAGCCCTTAGGGCGGATCCCGGGTTTTCGCCCCTTACGGGCTTCGTCCTCATGCTCTTCACCCTGATCATACCTCCCTGCTTCGCCTCCCTGGCGACGGTACGGGCGGAACTGGGCTGGGGTTGGCTAGGATTCGTGGTCGCCTATTTCCTGGTCCTGGGCTGGGCGATCGGATTCGCGGTGTACCAGGTCGGGAACCTGGCGGGCCTGGGATGAGCGGTTCCGCGGAGCCCCCCGCCGTCGTCGGGATCGTCGGGGCGGCGGCCCTGGGGATGGTCGTCGCCCTGGCCCGGGCGGGCCTAGGACGCCCCTGTTGCTACCCCGGGGGCGGCGGGAACCCCCAACGCGGGGACGGTTCCCGACGGGCCGACGGACGGAGGCTCAGCCCTCGACAACCGGATTCCGGAGTATTCCGATTCCGTCTATCTCCACCTCGCAGACGTCCCCGGGCTTCATGAACAGGGGCGGTTTGCGGGCCATCCCGACCCCCGAAGGGGTTCCGGTAACCAGCACGTCCCCGGCCTCCAGGGTCATGGTCCGGCTGAGGATGGAGACCAGGTCCGCCACGTCGAAAACCATGTCCGAGGTGGTACCGTCCTGGACGGTCCGGCCGTTCAGCCGGGTCCGGATCCGAACCCCCCGGGCTCCCGGAGGAAGCTCGTCCAGCGTGACCAGGACGGGCCCGAAAGCCCCGGTTCCGTCGAAGTTCTTGCCCACGGTCCACTGGCTGGTCCTCATTTGGTAGTCCCGCACCGATGCCTCGTTGAAGGCCGAGTAACCCACCACGACATCGAGAGCCTCTTCCCGCTGGACGTTCCGGGCGCGACGGCCGATCACGGCAACGAGCTCTCCCTCGTAGTCGAACTGGTCGGAGACCGCCGGTTTCACCAGGGGCCGACCGTGGCCGACCAGGCAGGAGGGGAACCGGGCGAACACGGCCGGATAGTCGGGCAGCTTGAGTCCGGTCTCCGTGGAGTGGTCCCGGTAGTTGAGCCCGATGCAGAGTATCTTGGAGGGCCGTCCCAGGGGGGGCAGGTAGGAAATCCCCTCGGGATCCAGGACGGGAGCCGAGGCCAGACGGTCTCCGACCTCCCGAAGATCCGCTCCCCGCTCGATCAGGGAATCCAGATCCCCGGGCCATCCCGGGCCTCCCTCCGGAACGCCCCTAAGCCCCTCTGGACTCAGTACGGCGATTCCCCGAACCCCGTCCCGCTCATACATCGCGATCTTCATGTACGGCCTCCCCTGCGGTCCTCCCGAGGGCGTCCCACGCCCCGGGAGCGCGTGTCGCTGTGGAACGGAATTGTACCAGCAAAGGCGGGTTCGCGTCAGTCCCATCCTGTTCGTTGCGGGCGCTTCGGGAGACGGGTATACTCTCTCCATGCTGGACCGATACCTCTACGCGGACTGGGACGAGCCGCCCGGGGCCATGGATTTCGAGGAGACCTTCGCGGACCTCGTGGCGCAGGCGGCGGAGGGGGTCGAAACCATCCTGAAGCGGGAGGGGGCGGGGACTGTCCCCAAGGAGGCGGGGGATCCCTTCTGGGAGTTCTGCGTCCGTCTCTACGTGCGGGCGCCCGCCCTGGTCAATGTCCTTCTCAACTACAAGATCTGCGTCGAGCACGGCCTGCCCCTGCACCCCACGGTCTACTACGACCTGGCGGAAGCACGGAAGTACAACCTTCGCTATCCCCTGGGGGAATTGGAGCGAGCCAACAACCTATACAGGGACGGGGTGGAGCTGGCCCGGGCGGTCGCTCGCCTGGATCCCGGGATCCGCGGTATGTCGGAATCCCTGCTCCGGAGACTGCCGGTCCTGGTCCGCGACTTCGTCTACACGGGAATCCGGGACAAGTACACCTGGCGGGCGTCGGACCCGGTCAAGATCCGGGCTCTTGCGGATCGTATCCTCTCGGAATGCAGGCCGGACATCGTGGTGGGAGCGGCCCACGGTTCCATCCTTCCCGGTCTTCTGCTGGCGGAATATTTGGGCGCACCCCTCTACTTTATACGGTTCAGCATGTTCAAGAGAAAGGACGACGCTCCCATCGTATCCCTTTCGGATGAAGTCTTCCTGTCCTCCTACCGGGATGGTACGGCCCTGCTCTTCGACGAGGATGTGGCCAAGGGTACCACCCTGGAGCTCTTCGAACGGCGCCTAGCCCCGCTCTTTCCCAAACGCCGCACCGCTTCGGTCATCCGGCACTCCGGCGCCTCTATCCGTCCGGATTTCACCGCCCGGACCTGGTGGGAATGAGCGGGAAGACCTGCCGTCAATCCCGGTCCGGGATCTTCCTGGAACTCAGCCCAAGGATCACCGAGGCTTCCTCGACGCTCTGGGCGGAAAGCAGATCCGCCCTGCGGATCTCGTCGTTCAGCAGGGCCGCCGCGGAGGCCAGGACCTGGATATGGGGCCCCGCCTGCTTGCTGGGGGAGACCAGGAGCAGGATCACCCGGGCGGGTTCACCGTCCAGGGACTGGAACTCGACCCCCTCGGGCTTTAGGCCCAGGGCCGCCACGATGCGGGTCACCCCTTCGGTCTTTGCGTGGGGAAGGGCGATGCCGTGCTGCATCCCCGTGCTCATGGATTTCTCCCGATCCAGGACGTCCCGCAGGACCATGGCCCGGTCCCCCAAAAGACCTTTCGAGGCAAGCCGGTCCACCAGCTCCGTGATGACCGATTCCTTGTCCGTACCTTTCAAGTTTAGGACGATGCAGTCCGGGGACAGAGCTTCCCGGAATCCGGGATTTACTCGTCCCCCCTCCTCATCCAGTCCTTCGGTCAGCCGCTTGGGGTCGAGATTCTTCCGCAGTTCCTCGAATCTCTGGTTGAGCTGTGCCACGGCCTCGAACAGGGCCGTTTTCACGAAGATCGCGTCCGAGGGGTCCATGCGCAGAGTCAGCTCGGAGCCCTTGCGTTCCAGGGAAAAGGCGATGTCGTCCTTGCGGACCTGGACGATCCCGTCCCCCACGTTCATGAGCTGGACGAAGAAACCCTCCTCCTGGAGGTCGCGGATCAGGACGTCCGAGACCAGGACGGCCACATCCTCCGAGGGGAACGCGTAGAGGGAGGACTCCGCCTCGGCGCCCTTCTCCACGGCCCGGGTTCCCCGGCCGGGAAGACGGAGGGCCGCGGACAGGACCGGAGGCGCGGCGATCGTGGTGATCAGGGTCATGAGGATGGCCATGCCGAATTCGTTCTCCCTCAAGAGACCGCTGGACAATCCGATTCCGGCCACGATCAGGGCCACCTCCCCCCGAGGCACCATTCCGGCTCCGATCCTAAACGCGCCCTTCCCGTTGAAGCCCAGGAACAGGGCCGGCAAGCCGCAGCCGATGAATTTCGACGCCACGGACACGACCGAGTAGGCCAGGCCTCCGATCAGGACCGCCGGATTAACGATCTGGCGGACGTTGACCAGCATGCCCATAACCGCGAAGAAGAGGGGAACCAGGAACTCGTACAGGCCATGGGTTTTGTCCAGGATGACGTGGCTGATGTCGGACTTGGAGAGGGAGATGCCCAGGACATAGGCCCCGATGATCATGGCCAAACCCTGCTTTTCGAAGATCCCGGCCAGGATCAAAGCCAGGCCCAGGGCCAGGATGGAAAAGTAGGCCGGATTCCGGAAGCTTTTCAGGAAACGGGCCAGCTGTTTTGACAAGATCAAGCCCAAGGCCGTGAACCCGAGCCAAAAACCGAAGGCCCGGCCCGCGATGGCTAAAATGGAGGCCCAGGGCAGGGAGCCCCCTTCTCTGGTCAACGCCGCGATGCCCATGACAGCGGCCAGGAACACGATGCCCAGAACGTCGTCGAAGACCGCGGCCGCCAGGATGGTTACGCCCTCCGGGCTGTCCATCCTCTTGCGATCCGACAGGATGCGGGCGGTTATGCCCACGCTGGTCGCGGTGGACATGATTCCCAGAAACAGGGCACGGGGATCCATGGCTCCGGTCCGGAAGAGGGCCATCCCCAATAGGTCCCCGGCGGCGAAGGAAAGGGCAACTCCGCCGATCCCGATGATGCCGCCCGCGAGGGAGTACTTCATGAGGAGGGATAGATCCGTCTCCAAGCCGGATACGAAGAGCAGGAGGATCGAGGCGATGGTCGCGATCCCGTAGAGTTCGGGGCTCACCGCCAGCTCGCCCATGCTCCCCGCGAAGAGGCCCGACGGAAAGCCCGGAAGGGGGAGCGCGCCCAGGGCATAGGGACCGATGACCACGCCCGCCAAAAGCTCGCCCAGGACGGTGGGCACCCCGATGCGCGTGGCCAAGGCGGCGCCGATGCGAACCGCAAACAGGATGACTCCGATCTGGATGACCAGGGCGGTTTCCCGCTCCGCCATCCCGGCCTCCGCAGAGGCCGCGGCCGCGAAGGGTAGAACAAGGACGGCCAGGAAGGCTATCAGCCTGGAAGCTTTCCTCATATATATCTCCTGTTTTGTGTCAATACTAGCTATATAGATATGTATTTCGCATTTGATGACATATTCTACGCAATTCTAATGCAAGTTGATATGGGTTTCAAGAGCGCGGGACGGGACATCCCGCAGAACTCCGTAGGTAATTTCACGATCCTATGGAAACGGCGGCCATCCCGGGAGTCGGGAAGGCGCGGCACGCGGGCGGGACAAATACCGGAACCGTGATCGGCTTCGGATGACCTACTTGATTCTTCCAGGATAGAGGCGTATATTTATGCATAGAGTTCCGTATAACTCTACTCTTCCCTCAAGCCCCGGGGTTTTAACCTCCTTTTCCCCCGGGGCTTCTTTTTTTCTGGAATTGTTGACTTATTTATCTATATCCCTCTATATTTATTGTACTGAGGCTTTTTCAAAACTCCCGGAGTTTTGAAAAGCATCACCCTATACTTCGAGAGGCGATCATGGCTCGATTGAAGATCTCGTACACCCCTTCCATTCGCCGCCTCCCGTCCTACCTGCATATCATCCGGAATGCCCAGAGAAACAGCCAGTTTTATATCTCCGGCACCGTGATAGCCCAGGAACTGAACCTGGAACCGATCCAGGTACGCAAGGACCTGGCCATAACGGGCATCGTCGGCAAGCCCAAGAAGGGGTACCCCGTGGACGCCCTAATCGCCGCGGTGGAGCGGTTCCTGGGTTGGGATGAGATCCACGATGCCATCGTGGTGGGAGCCGGCAACCTGGGTTCCGCCCTCATGGGGTACCCTGAATTCCGCATCCACGGCCTCCACATAGTGGCCGCCTTCGACACGGATCCCGACAAGATCGGCAAAAAGATCCACGGCGTGACCGTCCTGAACTTCGCGGACCTGGACGCGGCGATCCGGGATTCCAAGGTGGAGTATGCGATCCTGACCGTACCGTCCCCCTTCGCCCAGGAGACCGCGGACATCCTGGTCAAGGCCGGGATTCACGCAATCTGGAACTTCACCAATACGAAGCTCAAGGTTCCCGACGATGTGGTCGTCCACCGGGAGGATCTGTCCTCGGGGTATGCCCTGCTGTCCGTGATGCGGCAGACTAGAAAGAATCAGATTCCCTGAAAAATGCCGGATCATCCGGACCGCCAAGCCGAGTACCTCGAAAACCGCCTCAGAAAACGGGATCGCCACCTGCGTAAATGGGCCCGGCGGGAATCCGGGGAATGCTACCGGGTTTATAACCGGGATATACCTGAAATACCCTTGACCGTTGATCGCTACGGAACCTACGCCCTCGTCTCCCTCTTCGAACGCCCGTACGAAAAGCCCGAGGAGGAGGAGCGGTCCTGGCTGGATCGCATGTGCTCGGTCGTGTCCAGGACCCTGGAGATACCGGAAGACGCCGTCTTCCGCAAGATGAGGAGGCGACAGCGGGGAAACCGGCAGTACGAACGGATCTCGCGGCAAGGGCGAACCGCGGTGGTGCGGGAAGGGGGACTCCGGTTCCTGGTGAATCTTTCGGATTATCTCGACACCGGACTCTTCCTGGACCACCGGATAACCCGCTCCCTCGTCCGGGACGAAGCCCGCGACCGTCGGGTGCTCAACCTCTTCTGCTACACGGGGTCGTTCTCCGTCTACGCCGCGGCCGGCGGGGCGGCTTCCGTGGACAGCGTGGACCTCTCCAAGACCTACTTGGCCTGGGCGGAACGGAACCTCGACTTGAACGGCTTCCGAGGGGGTTCCTACCCGTTGATCAACAAGGACGTGCTTGAGTTCTTGGCCTCCTCCCGGTCCGCGGGTCGACGGTGGGACCTGATCATCCTGGATCCTCCGACATTTTCCAATTCGAAGCGAATGAACGGATCCCTGGACATCCGTCGCGACTGGAGCGACCTTGCGGAGCTCTGCCTGGAAACACTCTCCCCGGAGGGCGTCCTCTATTTTTCCACGAACTCCCGATCCTTCCGCTTCGACGAGACCCGGTTGCCCGGAGCCGTCCTGAAGGATCTGACGAAAGCGACCACCCCTCCGGACTTCGAAGGATCCCGGCCCCACCGATGTTGGAGGCTGGAATCGGCTTCCCCGGAAAGTGGCCGATAAACCGGAGTTTTTGCTTGCGAATTCCTTACTCCAGCGATATGATAATCAGGAGCAAAATCTAACCGGGAGTAAAAAATGCGGATAACCACGAAGGGCCGATATGCGCTTAGGGCTGTACTGGCCCTGGCCAGGACGAGCGAGGACGGGTCTCCCGTATCCATCAAGACGATCTCGGAGCAGGAGCAGATATCTCCGGAATTCCTGGAGCAGATCTTCTTCCGCCTGCGGAAATCCGGCGTCATCCATTCGGTTCGGGGCCCCGGCGGGGGGTTCTACTTCGCCCGCCCCCTGCGGGAAATCACCCTCGAAACCATACTGGAATCCTCCGGGGAGGGCTTGGGGATCGCCCCCTGCGTCTGCGGCAAGGAATCGGAGTGCGACCGGAGAAACGACTGCGCCGCCGGGAGGATCTGGAAAAAGCTGGATACCCATCTACGGTCGTTCACATCCCGGCAGACCCTGGAGGATATGGTCCGAGGGGCCTGACCTTCAAACACCGGTTCGGGTCTCGTCACTCCGTTTCGACAAACTCCTCCATCCTCCGGCCCGCCTCGGGGTCGACGAGACCCGATGAGACGCAGAGGGCTATCAGTTCCCGGACGTGCAGGAACGCATGGAGACGGATGCCGGCGGCTTCCATGTCCCTGCGGCCCCGGACTCCTCTCTCGATCAGCACCCCGAGATCCTCAACCTCGAGCCCCTCGCAGCGCAGGATCTCCACGGCTTCCAGCTTGCTGGATCCGGTGGTGATGAGATCGTCCAGCAGGAAGATCCTGTCCCCTCGCCGGAAGCGTCCTTCCACCCGATTTCCCGTTCCGTGCTCCTTGGCGGGCATGCGGGGCCAGACCAGAGGTTTTTTCAGGCGCAAAGCCGCAGCCGTGGCGAGGGGAAGGGCCGCCGCGGGGATGCCGCCCAGGCGGTCGTAGGACAGGTTCCGGGCCAAGAGGGCGTAGGCTTCCGCCGCCGTCTCTAGAAGACCCGGGTCGGAGACGACGCTTCGCAGGTCGATATAGAAGGGAGAACGGATTCCGCTCTTGAGGGTGAAGTCTCCGACCCGGAAACACCCGGTCTCCACCAGGCCCCGAAGCAGCTTTTCCTTTATGGTCCGGCCGAACCGGTCAAGCTCTGTCCCTGCTTCGAGCTCTGTCCCTGCTTCGAGCTCTGTCCCCGTCTTGAGCTCTGTCCCCCGAAGAGCCGCAATCCCCCGCCCGGGTCCGCCCGCTCGTTCCTCCAAGGTCCGTTCCCAGGCTTCTATCGAGGCTCGGCGGAGAGCGGCCGCCGCTGCGCCTGGATCCGGGGCATCCGCTACCGCTCGGGAGACCGCGGGGATCACCCCCAACCCGTCCTCCCGGGCGCCCGCTCTCCATGCCTCAAGGAGGTCTCCTCCCTGGGCGCCGATCCCGGGGGCCAGGAACCACGCATCGGGAACCGCGGCGCGGACCTTCCGCAGGGCGGCCGTGTCGTTCCCCGCCACCACCAGCCCCGCCCGATCGGACCAGGACACGCATTCCCGGGCCACCCGGAGGTACAGGGGCTCCGGGGAGGCGTCCACGGTCCCGGCGGCCCTGTCTTGCTCGGCGCGGACGGCGTCGCCGGATGCGGAGCCTCCCACGTTCAGATCCTGGAATACCCCTGCCCGGGGATTGCTCGTACGGCACAGAAAGAAGACCCCCGCCTCGGGATACTCCAGGAAGGGATCCGCGGCATCCCGGCCCAGGTAGGGGCTTACGGTCACGGCATCCGCTCCAAGCTCCTCGAATACCGCCCGGGCGTAGGCCCGGGCCGTGGAGTCGATGTCCCCCCTCTTGGCGTCCAGGAGGACGGGAATCCCGTCGGGGATGTAGTCGATCGTAGCCTTCAAGGCGTCCCATCCTGCGGAACCCCAGGCCTCATAGAAAGCGATATTCGGCTTATAACAGGCGGCGAACTCGGCGGTGGCGTCGACCAGACGACGGTTTTCGGCCAGGATTTCCCTGACCGCGCCTCGAGGATCCTCCCGGCCGGCCTTGGGCCGGGGATCCAGCCCCACGCAGAGGAGGGTCCTCCGCTCGGTCCACGCGGCGCTCAGGCGATGGTAGAAGCTCATGGATGCCTCCGGAGGCTCAGAGTCGGTTGCGCTCGTCCCGCGTCCGAAGCTACCATGGAGAACGGACGGGCACAAGCCGGGAGGGGTGTTTTTTCCACGCTCCGGAGATATACTTTAGCGTGGGACACAGGCATTCCCGGCCCGACCTGCGGCTTCGGTCGGTTCCGAGGACGAGTCCCGGCACAGGCAGATCAGGAGGTCATTCTATGCGCAAGCCGATCGCCGCAGCGACGATCCTATTGTTGCTTTCCTTCTCCGCCTTCGCCCAGGACGCCGGGGATTCCGGCTCCGGGTTCAAGTTCCAGGCGGGCATCAACCTGGGCACCGATGTTCTTCCCGACGGCCTCGGGGGCTTTTCCAGCTGGACCCGCCTGGGCTTCCAGCCGGACCTCTCCTTCGGAAAGGTCGGAATCGGTCTGGACATAACCCTGCGGTTCAAGCTCTCCCCCGCACCCGGGGAGGACGCGATCTACGGCGGGGACTGGATCCCGGATTATGAAAACAACGGGAAGACCTTCCTGGACGTCTATCTTCCCAAGTTCATGTACGTCCGGTACGGCCAGCGGGGCGACCCCCTCTATGTCAAGCTCGGCTCCATCCAGGACCTGACCCTGGGGGACGGCTTCATCGTGGGAGACTACGCCAACACCCGCTTCCTGCCGGAGCAGAGGCTCTTCGGACTCGCCCTGGACATCGACGGGTCCCTCTTCCAGTTCCCCTGGGTCGGGGCCCAGCTGATGACCGGAAACCTGGCCCGCTTCGACGTGGTGGGCGCCCGGCTCTTCGCCCGGCCCCTGTACGGGACGGGGATCCCCATCATGGAGAGCATGCAGGTGGGATTTACCGTAGCTGCCGATTTCGATCCTTACCTCTGGTATGATCTCCAGAACAGTACAACCACACCTACAGATCCTATAGCAATGTACGGCCTGGACGTCTTCATTCCCATCCTGGGCGGCAAGGCCTTCCCCCTTGCGGCCTTCTCGGACTTCGTGCTCCAGCCCGAGGGGCGCTGGGGCACCATGATCGGGGCGGGCGGGCGGCTTTTCCGGTTCATCACCTACGGGGCCCAGCTCCGGGTCCTGGGACCCGGCTTCATCCCGGTCTACTTCGACGCCAACTACGACCTCTACCGAGCCGACAAGTATGACCTTATGTCAGTCGCTCCGACGGGGGACACCTTCACCGGGTGGTTCGCCTCCCTGGGCTTCTCGGTCCTGGAGGACAAGATCGCCTTCAAGACTTCCCTGGACGGCCCCTTCGCCGCCAAGCCCGCCTCCGCGACCGACAACCCCGCGGACTACCCGCACCTTCGGGCCGTGGCCACCCTGGGGGAGGGCATCGTCGGGGGCTTCTCCTTCGACGCGATCTACGAGAAGTACTTCCTGGGCAAGACCGGAACCTTCTTCGAGGACCTGGTGACCCCCGAGGACGCGGTCATCACCGCCCAGATAAACTACCGCACCGGGGCGGCGGTCCTGTCGCTCCTGTATAACCTGAAATACGACGGAGCCGGGGGATACACCGTCACCTCGAGCCTCCAGAGCTCGATCAAGTTCTAAGGGGGACGCCATGAAATCGCGCAAGTTGCTGGCAATACTGATCGCCGTCCTTTTCCCGGCCCTGCTCTTCGCCCAGGGCGGGCCCTCCATGATCCTGGAGTTCGTTTCCGGCTCGGAGCTTACCGTCCAGACCCCGAACGGGACCACCCTGGCCTACCCCTCGGGGATCGCCGAGGACGACGCCATCCCGGTCGGGTCCCTGGTCAAGACCGGACCGACCACCACCGCGGAGCTCCGCCTCAAGCCCAACGGCACCCTCGTGAAGCTTGCCAAGGGCACGAACTTCAGGGTGGACACCGTCGCGGCGGCGCCCAGCCAGACCAACCAGTTCGCCCTCCTGGGCGGCAAGGTCCGGACCGTTGCCGCCAAGGGCGGGAGCTACGAGATCCGGTCCACCTCCACGGTGGCGGGCGTGCGGGGCACGGACTTCACCTTCGCCGTGGAGGAGGGGAAAAAGAACCTCCTCCTGGTGGCCAAGGGGGCCGTCCAGTTCGGCCGCCTGGCCGCGGACGGAGCCGTCCTGGAATCCATCCTGGTCGGGGCGGGGCAGTTCGCGGACCTCTTCGGGTCCGCCTTCCAGGCCCTGGCCTATACGCCGGAGCAGTTCGCGGCGGAGTACGGGGACGTCGAGATCGAGCCGGACAAGCTCAAGTCCGTGCCCGGACAGGACCTCGCGGACGCCGGCGGGGATACGAAGGGTGAGGATCAAGAGAAAGCCGTAGAGAAGAAGGAGCCCGCCGAGGACAGCCCCTTCGTGAAGTGGCTCAAGGAGGCCCTGGGCTTCGAGCTCGGATCGGTGACCATCGACCAGACCACCTACGCCAAGGCGGTCATCCAGCCCATCATCAAGGTCGGCAAGCTCAAGATGGGGCTCTACCTGCCCGTCATCTACCAGTCCAACCTCTTCGACCCCGGCGACTGGTATCGGCCCCGGGGCAACGACGAGTGGTCCTTCGGCACCGACGTCGGATGGAGGAGCGATCCCGCCGGAGCCGCCCTGGACGCGGCCCAGGACCTGGCCCTCAAGATCCGCTTCCTGGAGTACGGCCGCCAGCTGGAGGATCCCTTCTACCTCAAGGTGGGCAACCTCAACACCATGACCCTGGGGCACGGCCTCCTCATGCGGAACTACGCCAACGACCAGGACTTCCCGGCGGTCCGCCGGATCGGCCTCAACATGGGCGTCACCGGCGAGAAGACCGGCTTCGAGGTGGTGACGAACGACCTGGCGGACCCCTCCGTGGTGGGCGCCCGGCTCTTCTTCTTCCCCGTCAAGGACTTCCCCTTCTCCCTGGGCGCCCAGGCGGTGGCGGACTTCTTCCCCGCCCGGGAGCTCGCGGCGCCGTCCGGCGTCGGCGACCCGATCTTCCTGGGACTGGGAGTGGACATGGACCTGCCCATCATCCGGCGCAACGCCCTCCTGGGGATCCGCTGGTTCGCCGAGGGCGCAGCCACGGTTCCCTACATCCGGGACAGCTTCACCGATGGATCCACCACCGTGGATCCGGGCCTCAAGACCGAGCTCCTCTGGTCGGACAACCAGCTCAAGAACTGGGGCGCCGCCACGGGCTTCATCGGGAACGTAGCCATCATCGACTGGCGTCTTGAGTTCCGGTACTTCACCGGAGCCTTCCGGCCGGCCTTCTTCGACTCCGCCTACGAGCGCGTCAAGGGTACCTATGCCGAGGAGTACGCGAATTATCTTCTCAATCCCGGAGATTACGACGCGACCCCCAACGTGATGGGCGTGTACGGAGAGGGCGGCTTCAGCTTCCTGCGGGAGAAGCTCACCTTCAAGATGGGGTACTTCTGGCCCTGGTCCCCGGACGCGGCCAGCCTGGCCTCCCAGATCGCCAACGAGGATTACTTCGTCGCCCAGCTGGTCATCAAGAAGGGTCTCATTCCGATCGTGGACGTATACGGATCCGTGGCCTACGAGAAACGGGGCCTGGCCAAGGACCTCTTCTTCGACAACGACTTCTCCCTCCTGGACGCGAATACCACCCTCAAGGGCGAGATCGTCGTGCCGGTGCCCAAGACCCCGAACCTGGACCTGGCCTTCGTGTTCAGCACCTCCGCCCGGCGGGACGGCAACGGGGATATCGTCTACGCCTCGGCGGGCATCCCCGAGATGGTCCCGGTGATCACCCTGGAGACGAGGCTGCACTTCTGATCGAACCCGGGCGGCCGCCCAGGTCGCCCGTCCAATGCATGCCGCGAAAGGCCGCCTCCGGGCGGCCTTTTTTTAATAATTCCAAAAGGATTAACAAGATAAGACAAGATGAACATTATTATTTCGTACCGAGAAATAGAGTATGGCTAAAAAACTCATCTTGTTCATCTTTCTTCATCCTGTCCTGTCGGATCTATCCGGCAAACCCGGGCATTGCGGCCGCGGCTCCGGAAACGGTATAACCTTTCCATGGACAGTTCCCCCCGGATCCGCATCCTCCCCCCGGACACGGCCAAGCGCATCGCCGCGGGGGAGGTTATCGAGCGCCCCGCCTCGGTGCTCCGGGAGCTACTGGACAACGCCCTGGACGCGGGAGCCTCGACGGTCGAGGCGGAGCTTGAGGGAGGGGGGATCGTCTCCCTTCGGGTCACCGACGACGGCCGAGGGATGGGCCCCGAGGACCTGGCCCTGTCGGTATTGCCCCACGCGACCAGCAAGATCGCGGAACTGGATGACCTGTTGACCGCCCGGACCCTGGGTTTTCGGGGGGAAGCCCTGGCCTCGGTCGCGGCGGTGGCGCGCCTGTCGATACTGAGCGCCGAACGGGACGGAGCCGCCCACCGCCTGACCTCCTTTCCGGGCAGCCCCGCCACCGTGGAACCCGCCCCCGGGAAAACCGGCACCACGGTACGGGTCCAGGGGCTTTTCGATTCCTACCCCGCCCGGAAACGCTTCCTGAAGCGCCCGGCCAGCGAGTCCGCCCTCTGCCGGCAGGCCCTGGTGGACAAGGCCCTGCCCTTCCCTACCGTGGCTTTCCGCCTCTTCACGGAGCGAGCTCTGTCCCTCTTCCTGCCGCCCGCGGCGCCTGCGGAGCGGGTCGCCTCGGTCTACGCCCACGACGCCCCCGGGGGGCTCGTATCCGAAATAGCCCTATCGGGTCCGGGCTTCCAGGGACGGGTTGTGATCGGGGACCCGGCCTTGGCCCGTACGGACCGTCGGCACTCCCAGGTCTTCGTGAACGGCCGACGGGTGGCGGAGTATTCCCTCCTCCAGGCCCTGGACTGGGCCTTTTCCCCGGTCCTTCCGGGGGGCCAGCACCCCTTCGCCTTCCTCTTCCTCGACATCGATCCGGCCCTGGTGGACTTCAATATCCACCCCGCCAAACGGGAGGTCCGGTTCCGGGAGATCGAACCGGTTCGTCGGGCCTTGGTGCGCTCCATCCAGGACGCACTGTCCGACCGGATCCGCCTGGCCGGGCATCGGGACCGGAAGGCCGCTTCGGAGCGGAGCCTCTGGGAGGTACGGGAGGAGGGTCGAGCGGGGGCAGGTCCCGAACCCGTCCGCCGCGAGGAGCCTTCGGGCTCGACCGCAGGGTATCTTGCCGGCCCTTCCGAGGCCCGGGACGAGCGCTCCTCTTGGGACCGCATCGCCGGCCTGGCCGCGGAAGCGCGGAATCGCCCCCATGACCCGGGGCCGGCCTCGGGATCTTTTCCAGCCGAGGTTCCCGGAGAGGGACAAACCGGCGCCTCCGCGGCGGGGCCGGGTTTCCGCTACCTGGGGGCCGCCCTGGGGGTCTTCCTGGTCTACGAGGAGGACGGCGCCCTCTGGCTATTGGATCAGCACGCGGCCCACGAGCGGCTGATCTTTGACCGCCTGCAGGCCGAGCCCCCGGCGGTGCAGGACCTTTTGGTGCCCCTGGTCCTGGAACCGGAATCGGACGAGGAGGAAGCCTGGCTCTCGGCCTCCTCGGAGACCCTGAGAGAGGCGGGCTATATCCTGGAACGCTCGGGCTCGGATTGGCTTGTCACGGGTCTTCCCGCCGGGCTGGGAAGCGGGGACGCCTCGGCGGTCCTGGAACTCCTGAGGTCCCGGCCGTCGCCGGACACCCTACTGCGGGAGGCCCGCGCGGTGACAGCCTGCCGGGCGGCCGTCAAGGACGGGGATGAGCTGGACCGGGCCGCCGCGGTGGATCTCATCGCCCGGGCCCGGGAGCTCCCGGAACCGCGCTGCCCCCACGGCCGACCCGTGCGCCTTCGCTTCGGAAAGGACGAGCTCTACCGCTTGGTGAAGCGGATCATCTAGGGAACGGCGTGGTTCCGAGGCGCCTCGGAAGGTTCGGGCCCGGCCGCCTCAAAGCCCAGCCAGGATGGCGTCCACCTCCGTGCGTTTTTCATAATCCGGTTTCTTGGCCTTGAGTTCCGTCAGCACCCTGCGGGCGTTCGAAGAGTCCTTCAAGCTGACGTAGACCTTCCCGAGTTCGAAGTAGGCGTCCCATTCGGTCGGCGCGAGCTTGATAAGCTCCGAGTAGGCGTCCCGAGCCTTCTCCAAGGTGCCTGCGGTAACGTACGCCCGGGCCAGGTTCAGCCGGATGGTGGGATTCCGGGGGGAGAGCTGAAGCGCCTTCTCGTAGTGGAAGATGCTCTTGTCCGTGAGTCCCTTCCGCCCGTAGGCGTTGGCCAGGTTGTTGTTGGCCTCCAGGGAATTCGGGTCGATCTTGTACGCTTCCTCCAGGGGAGGCAGGGCCTTGTCGTCGAAGCCCGCCTCCAGGTAGAGCTTGCCCAGGTTGATGCGGGGCGGCGCGTACGCCTTGTCCAGGGCGGCGGACTTGGTATAGGCCGCGATCGCACCGTCCGCGTTCCCGGACCCGTCCTGGGCCAGCCCCAGGGTATACAAATAGAGGGCGTTGTTCGGGGCGGCGGCCGCGGCTTTCTCCGCATAGGGGACCGCTTCCTTGAATTTTCCCAGATCGATCTTGACGTTGGCCAGATTGTAATTGGTTACCGCGTCGGATTCCACCGACAGGGCTTCCGCGAAGGTCTTTTCCGCGTCCGTCAGGCTCCCCTCATTGACCTGGGCCAGCCCGAGCTCCCGTAGGGCCGCGACGTTCCGGGGTTCGAAGGAAAGGGCCGTCCGGTACGCGGTGATGGCCCCTTTGGTGTCGCCCCGGGCGGAAAGCACCCGCCCGATCTCGATGTGGGCGCGCGTGTAATCCGGTTTGATCTTGACCGCCGTGCGGAAGGCGGAGAGGGCGGCGTCGTTGTTCTTCAAGACCCTCTGGGTCACCCCCAGGTTATAGAAGGCCGGTTCGAACTGGGGGTTCAGGGATCCAGCGGACTCGAAGGACCTCCGGGCCTCCTCGTACTTTTTTAGGGCGAACTGGGCCTTGCCGAGCTCGAAGGCGTATAGGTAGTTCTTAGGATCCAGCTTTGTAGCCTCCTCCAACTCCTTGACCGCCAGGTCCGGGAGCTTGGAGTCGTTGTAGATCTTGCTTAGCGTGTAATGGGGGCGGGCATCCGTGGCGTCCTTGCGTATGGCCTCCTGGGCGGCCTTCTGGGCGTCCTTCGCGGACTGGATACCGTCCGGGCTCTCCGGAGCGCGTTTGTATCCGTCGTAGTAGGATTCCGCTATGTCCGCCAAGGTTCGGGCCGCGAACTTGTCCTCCCCGGGAGGCAGGATTTCCTGGGCGGAGGCGAAGGATTTCCGGGCCGGGTCGTACTGCCCGCCGGACATAGCCTCCCGCCCCTTGCGGACCAGCTCGTTCACGGCCCGCATCTTCTCCTGGAGCTCCGCGCTCTTCTTGGCCAGCTCCGCCTCCTCGGCCCGTTTGCGGGCCGCCGCGGCTTCCGCCTCGGCCTTGCGGCGGG
>Ga0067045_1003528_pt1 | contig 19089 bp, 6 predicted proteins | sample TerdegcTABiofilm_FD_59184 | JGI IMG/M metagenome (GOLD analysis project Ga0067045, IMG submission 59184) | Combined Assembly of (Gp0054472, Gp0054536) Wastewater bioreactor microbial communities from Singapore -Terephthalate degrading... | reverse complement strand
GCACAAAGGCGTAGCGGCAAAAAGGCACAAAGGCGCAGAGGCACAGAGGCGGAAAGGCATGGAGGCGGAAAGGCAGAATGAAGAAAAATTGAAAGAATAACTGCGTAGCAGTGACATGTTTGTAGAAAAGCAGATTCCGCTACATCCGGGCGCCGGAACGAAATGATTATAAATCCCCGGTATACTGATCCCCGGCGCAATTGGTGAAGAAAAAAAATTCAACCCGCTCCGGGGTTGACAGACGTGTGGGGTTCTTCTGACACGGGTTTCGCTTTCGGCTCACCCGAGGTTATTAAAATATAACCACTCCGTGGTCGTAAAATATTTTACATTATTTTTTCCGGTAATTATGTAACCGCACCGGTCACCGTTAACCGAATGCCACAAACGGTCATCCACACACTTCATGCCAGACCCCGCGGAACGCTGAACCCGAAACGCATTAATATGAAACCCTGAACCCTAAAACTCTGGAACACTGAAACTCTGAAACCTTGGAACTCTGAAACACTGGAACATTTTGAACGCGAAACACGGAACGCGGAACGCAATACCCCGGCGCACTTAATGCATAAATCTATGGCAAAATGCATTTGGCAGCAGTTCGCGGGCAATAAGTTGATAAAGGTAAAGAGGTATAAGAGTGCAGAGGCAACTGGGCAATGGGACAACAGGTGACCGGTAACGATCATACATTAACATTTTCTAGTAAAAAAAGTATATGTTATCATAATTATGAGTAAATTTACTCACCGAATTGAGTAAATCGCAAAACATGTTTGAAAGACCTGAACTTCACGTCATTAAAAAAAGGATAATTGAACCACGGCGTTTTATCCAGGTAATCTCCGGACCGCGACAGGTTGGCAAAACAACCCTGGCACACCAGCTTTGCGATCAGATCTCATTTCCATACTTATACGAATCTGCTGATGCGGTCCCGGCCGGAAATAACCTCTGGATAGACCAGGTATGGGATATTGCAAGAATTAAAATGAAAACAGGAAAGGCAGAGCAGTTTTTACTGATAATTGATGAGATACACAAAATCCATAACTGGAGCGAATCAGTGAAAAAAAACTGGGATTATGATACGGCTAACAAATTGAATATGAAAGTTGTGCTGCTTGGATCATCAAGACTCCTGCTGCAGCAGGGACTTACAGAATCACTCACAGGCAGGTTTGAAAATATCATACTAGGTCACTGGACATTCAGAGAAATGAGAGAGGCTTTCGGATGGGATGCCCTAACTTTTGCATGGTTCGGAGGGTATCCGGGGTCAGCAGAATTGATTAGCGATGAGGAACGATGGAAAAAATACATACGCGATTCAATCATTGAAACCACCATATCAAAAGATATATTGATGCTGTCGCGCATTGACAAGCCTTCTTTGCTGAAAAGCCTTTTTGAACTCGGATGTTTGTTTTCCGGACAGATACTTTCATACAACAAAATGCTTGGCCAACTTCATGATGCGGGCAATACAACAACCCTTTCACATTATCTCAGGCTGCTTGGAGCAGCCGGACTATTAACCGGAATTGAAAAGTATTCTGCATCACCGGTAAAGACAAAAGCAGGCAGTCCGAAATTTCAGGTATATAATAATGCATTACTGAGCGCACTAAACAGGAAAAAATTTTCGGATGTTCTTAATAACCCCGCTGAATGGGGCCGGGTAATTGAATCAGCAGTAGGTACATATCTTGCAAATGAGGCTATGAAAGGTAATATTTCTCTCTATTACTGGCGTGACAGAAATAATGAAGTCGATTTTGTCATTGAGAGAAATGGTAAGCTTATAGGTATCGAAGTCAAAAGCAGTTACCTCCGTAACAAACATGGAATGGATGCCTTTCAAAAAAAATATAAACCTTTAAAAACCTTCTGCATCGATGATAAAACATTTCCATGGCATGAATTTGTAAGCATCAACCCTGATGATTTGTTTTGAAGGTAAATGAATTTATAATAAACAAGACAGAAATCAAGAAAGAGTTGGCGTAAACAGTAAGCAGCAGAAAGTAAGTTACCGGTTTTAAGCAAAAAGAGATGGCAACACGTTATTTATCATCCACGGGTAGACGAAACAACTGCGAAGCAGTAGCCTATTTGTTGAAAATAAGAAATCACCCATTAACAGGGCGCCGGCAACCGCATACCGCACGCCAGTCCCCGCAAAACGCGGAACCCGAAACGCGGAACACTTTAAACTCGAACCTGAAACTCTGGAACACTGAAACTCTGGAACCCCTCTACGCGGAACGCGAAACACGAAATCCCGGCGCAATTAGTGCAGAAATCTAAACAGCAAGAATTGATTAATAAATACCAGAATGTTTGTTATACCCCCTGAAAAACCTGCATAAAATACCAATCTTAATGAACTTCCATGAAATCAACATCCCTGCTACTAACCTGAATAATAGCTCTCTTCTTTATCCTGCTCAATTTAATATATGCAATAATAAACCCTGGTATATATGTTACATATTGAATGTAAAACAAAAAATATTTCTGACGATTCATATAATAAACCGAAATATCCTTAAGAACACCCCTTTCACCTTTTAAATAAATTACACCCAGAAGGTTGTTTAATATTACATGGCATTCGCAAATAAAATGTGAATAAAAAAGACCCAGAATTATAATGCTGGCAAAAAACTTTATTTTTCTGAAAAAAAGATTTTTATAATTAACATTTTTCGCCTGATAATAATCCATTAGATAATTCAATGAAAAAACAAAAAATAATATTGTTATTAAATAATTAATTGATGCATATATAATTAGATCCGTCCAGTTAAAATTGAATTTCTTTACAACCCAATTCCCTTCATATTGCAGGTCTGGTGATGCCAAATAAGTTGTGGTCAGATCAAGTACACCCAGGAGTATATAAATATATATCAATAAAGCCGGTGCAAGATGAAGCCCAGCTTTAATTTCATTAATTAACTTCTTCATTTTCCTTTTACTTTCATTATGTCTGTCGTTATTGAATTGCCGTTCAAAGTACTGTCTGCACTCATCCGTTCTGTCATAAAAGAGAACGGATATAATTTTCAGCAACTATTATCGTCCAGGCTTTTTAAAATTTTCTTCTTTAAAATCCTGATATAAAATATTGCATAAACAGATCCAAAAACTGCAAAGAATGCGGAATAATAGTAAAATATGTTTTTATATTTCATTATCACCTCTTCAACATATAAAACTCCCAGAGAATGAAGAAAGCCTTCACTCATGTTCAGGAAAAAATGCTGTAAAATATTGCTGACTGAAAGAAATAATGAGTAAAATATATGAATGAAAAAAGTGGCCAGCATAATCAGACTAAAAATCAATTCCCCCCTTTTTATGAAATCAGGAATAAACAGACTGCCGTTATGGGAAATGAAATACTGTGATATTACCGAAACTGCATATAAAACAGCAGTTGTAACAAATACTAAAATTACTAAATCCCTGATGATTATCTCACTCCACCCGAGATTAAAGTACCTTATAAACCAATTCCCTTCATATTTCAAATCAGGTGAAGCAAGGTATGTGGTAAGGTTATCTAAAAATCTTGAAAACCAATAAATAATAATATAAAAAGCTGGTGCTCTTTTTGCACCTGCTTTAATTTTTTCGACTATGGACATTCAATATTTGTTTTTACAGTATTAAAAAAGAACGAAGTAATAAAATAATTAATGCCACCCGAAAAATTTTCCATCTCTGCAAGGGTAAGGTGTCTGAATGAACACATTATTCTTATGTCAAACGGTTCCCTGTAATAAAACGTATGATCCCGTCTTGAGTATTCTATCGGGGCACCCCGTGATCTCAATTCATCAATAATCTCATAAAGAGATGAGCGCCCGACCCCGAGCCTGCCGGCAAACTCATCAGGTGTACCTGTCCTGCGCTCCGAAATAAGCTTGTTGATTATACTTATACGGTCAATGTATTCAAACATCTTCATATGCAGAATTTTTTACTGTGAAATCCTGGAATAATCTCCTTTAAACTGGTTCTGCCACATCTTCCTGAAAAGACCTTCCCTTAGAATTAGCTCATCAACAGTACCCTCCTCAACCACAACTCCTTTATCAAGCACAATAACCCTGTCAGCATCCATGACGCTTGAAAACCTGTGTGCTATTATAATTACCGTCTTACCCTCTTTCTTGAGAAATTCCACCATTTTTTTCACCGACACTTCCGAAACAGGATCAAGAGAAGAGGTCGCCTCGTCGAATATTATCACCTCAGGGTTACGGTAAAGCGTTCTTGCTATGGCAATCATCTGCCTCTGACCTCCTGAAAGAGCGATACCGTTTTCCCCTATCCATGTATTAAATCCTGCAGGAAGTTCCTCAATAAACCCTGTCATGCCGAGTCTGGTGCATATATCAAAAACCCTGCTTATATCAGGTTCGCTGTCACCAATGGTAATATTCTCCAGTACGCTGCCCGCAAACAGATCTATCTTCTGGGGAACCACCGAAATTAATTTTCTTACCGATTCATTCGTAAAATGGCGGATATCATACTTCCCGAGCCTGATATTTCCCGACTGAACAGGGTAGAGATTCTGAAGCAAAACCGCTAAAGTCGTTTTACCCGAACCGCTCTCCCCTACAACGGCAGTAATTTCATTTATTCTTATAGTGAGATTCAAAGATTCAAAAACATCTCTCCGTGTTCCGTATCTGAATTTCACATTCTCAAATTTTATGTCATCAATCATTTCCCTTGTCAGCTCAATGCCCCTTTTCACTTCTTCAGGTTCCAGGTCAAATATTTCAAAGAGCCTGTCGGCTGCAATTTTTGCATCCTGTAATGTACGGTTAAAACCTATGATACCTGCCACAGGTCCTGTGAAATAACCTGTAACAGAATAAAATGCAAGAAGATCTCCGGCAGTTATCTCATTCCGTATTGCAAAACCTGCTCCCGCCCACAATATCACGAGTGAAAAAATCTGAGACACAGTGCCTGACGCACCGGAAGAGAAGATACTGTTCAACCCCGACCGGTAAATTGTCCTTAGAAAATCCACAAAACGTGTTTCGGTCCTGAGATTTGAATAATCCTCCAGACTGAACCTTTTCACCGTTCCTGCCGAATTGAGCGACTCAACCAGATGAGCCTCAAGATCGGCCGCCTTCTCCATTACCTTCCTCTGAACCTTTTTATTGAGTGTATTTGAAATAAGATAAATACCGATATATAACGGAATGATTAAAAGCATTATAAGAGCAAGCTTCCAGAAAAATGTAAACATTATTATGAATGAAACCACCAGAATAAGAATATTCAGCAGAAACCCCACTGCAACTTCATTAATAAAGAGCCGTATCTTCACCGCATCTCCAATTCTTGAAATTATCTCCCCGGTGCGCATATTGTCGAAAAACGGCTGCGGTAGCTTCAGCAGATGCTGATAATACCCGAGAATCAGTTTCGCATCGATGCGCTGACCTGTTTTGAGAATAAAAACCGACTGAAAGAAACTGAGCAATACTCTCAGCACAATCACAAGTAACATTGTTACTCCCAGCAGGTTGAGCAGATTTATATTTCCTCCGGGAAGAACATGATCTACAAGTTTACCGAGATATAGTGACATGCCAACGCCTAAAACCGAAAACACAAGTGAACCGATAAGCGTCTGGATGAAAACACCGGTTTCAGGCCTGAGCAATTCGAAAAATCTTTTCTGAAAGCTTATTTTTTCATTGCCGGGCTTGAATTTCTCACCGGGAACCATTATAACAAGAACCCCTGTCCATTGCTCCCTGAACTTTTCATGTGTCAGACGGTGAACTTCACCATCGGAAGGATCCATTATCTCAATCCACTTATGAGATACTTTTGTTATAACCACATAATGATGAAGCACCTTCCTTACAATAAAATGGGCAATGGCAGGTTTGGGTATTTTGCCGAGACAATCCATTCCCCCTTTGACGCCTTTTGCGGTAAATCCCATCCTGCCGGCAGCCTCGACCAATCCTAAAACATTTGTACCCTTTCGGTCGGTTCCGGCCAGCTGTCTGATACGCCCAACAGGCATATCAAACCGGTAATAGGCTGCAACGGAAGCCAGACAGGCAGCACCGCAATCAGTTATATCCCTCTGCTTTACTTTAAATCTCATCTGCTTTGTTTTCGGGATTGTTCATGTATGGATTTAGCCATTTATTAACTCTGTCGAACAACAGGTTGAAAAGACTCCTCCTCGTAACAATTATCCTGGCATTGATACTCATCCCTTTTTTCATAATTGCCGTATATCCGTTCTTCAGCGACAGGGTATTGTTCTTTAATCTGCATCTTACTCTGAAAAATGCGCCACTACTGCCTTCAATGAAAAGATCGTCAGATATATCAATAATCTCCCCGTCTATCATACCCCATTCATTATAACTGAAAGCATCAACCTGAACCCTTACCGGTTGCCCTTCCCTTATAAAACCTATATCTGCAGGCTTAACCAGAACATTCGCCAGCAGTTCACCTGAAGGAGATATTTCAAGTATTTTCTGATTTGCAGCTATTATGCTCCCTTTCTGAATATCGGAACTGACGACTATCTCACCAGCAACAGGTGAGGTTACAACCCTATTACTAAGTTCTTCGTTATAATGACAGAACTCGGCAGCCATTTTCACCGAATCGTTTATTCTCTGGTTAAGATCATACTGCCAGCCTGCTATTACCGATGAGATAATACGCCTGAGGTTTTCCTGTTCCACATTCAGCTGGTAATTACTGTTTTCATACTCTGCCTGGGGAATCAACGCCTGGGAAAAAAGAAAACTGTTTCTGTCAAAGTCACTTTCGGCTTTCTGAACCTTCTGGAGCTGAACTGAATACTGCCTGTAAAGGTCGTCAAACTCGGAAGCATATCTTGATGTATTTAAGGAAATTTCATGAGATTGAATTATACCCGGATTGAGTAAAATCAGTTTCCTCAGATCCGAGATAGAAAGATTATTTTCAGCAATCCTCGCTGCAAGCCCTTTTTTCTGCGAGCGTATCGTTTCCGAATCAATAATAAGCAGGGTGTCACCTTTACTGACTCTTTTACCGCTTTTCACCGACGAAAATATTACTTTGCCGCCTGAAGGAGCGAAAACAAACTGCTTTTCAATATCCGGCTGGAAGAACCCTCTTGCCTGAACCGATATGTCAACAAAAACAAACGGAAGGACCATGATTGCAGCTGCTATTGCAGTAATAATGATCCAGTATATCACCCGGCTGCCTTTTCTTATTCTGAACAAATAAGATTCAAGCAGATTATTGTCATCCGGTAACGGAATAATTTTCATTCTGATGAAATGCAGCTTCCCAAACATAAAAACCGCAGGGGACAGATTTTTAAAAAAGAATATTTTTCCTTTTTAAATTTTTCAACGTGTTTTCAACAAGCATTCGCTAATTACAATATTTACTGCCATTTAATAAAAATCTCCGCTCCATTTGCAGACATTCCCAAAACAAAAAACCCCCTCTCCATTTGGAGAGGGGGCCAGGGGGAGAGGTAAATTCAATGCAGCAGCGTCACATCACCTGTCTTCTTGAACGGTTTGCCATTGGCATATTTCCCTTCAACATACCATACATAGACTCCCTGCTGGCACAACTTACCTTTATAGTATCCGTTCCATGGTTTGTTAATGTCGTGGCTTTCGAATATCAGAGTTCCCCACCTGTTGAAGATCTGCAGTTTGTAATCCAGAACCTTCTCCCTTATCGGCGGGAAGAAGAACTGGTCAATTTCCTGTCCACCTGTCGGCAGATCACTGCGTTCTATAGGACCCTCTTTGTTCGGCCTGAAGACTGTAGCAAATCTTATCGTACCTGCTGGCTCTACCGTCACGCCCGGCGACAGAGTCCATGTATCCTGGCATCCGTTCAGTGAGTAAGCATGCAATGTGATATCATAAACCCCTTCTTCCATATACTTGTGGAACGGATCTCTCACATGCGAAGTATCGCCGTCACCAAACTCCCATACGAAGTAGTCGGCATTGGTACTCAGGTTGAAGCATCTTACCCTTTCATCATTCACAAATACATGGGTGGGCGTTACCTCAAAGTAAGCCTTAGGCGAAACATAAGCCTGAACAATCTGCGACTTCATTGATTGTCCGCCCGGACCCGTCACTACAAGTGTTATCCTGTAAACGCCCGGTACGATATATGTATAGGTAGGATTCTTGACAGTTGAGGTATTGCCGTCACCGAAGTCCCACAGGTATGTTGTTCCGGGTGTTTCAGTATTCAGCGAAGTGTTCCTTATCTGTACTGTATGCGGAGCACAGCCTGAAGGTATCGAATCGAAGTTGGCAACCGGTGCCAGCGGCAATATCGTTACCTGATGTTTCACGCTGTCGCTGCAGTTTGCATTGCTTGCCCGCAGTGTAACCGTGAATGTGCCTACATTGGTGTAGGTGTGTACCGGATTTTCAACATTTGAAGTACCGCCGTCACCAAACCTCCACTCCCATGTCCATGTACCCGGATTGGTCTGATTGGTAAATGTCACCTGACTTCCGGGAGGAGTAAAGTTCTGCGAAACCGGCGTTGCAACAAACTGCGGTACAGGTGTCGGCATCACGGTTATGTCAAGGGTCTTTGTATCGGTACAGTTGTAGAACGACGTTGTGGTAAGCTTAACCGTGCGCACCAGAGGAGCGGTGGTCGTATTTGTATAAAGATGAGTTGCAACATTTGCTCCGTACCCGCTTGCTCCGTCGCCGAAATCCCAGAAATATTTGTTCGCACCCGGCAGAGCCGTGAAGGTTACTGCGCTGCCCGAGCAAACTATCATCGGACTGGCGGTAAACGAAGCATCAACTTCCGGATAAATGGTAACCATTGAGGTGAACGTATCGTAGCATCCTCCTGCCGACATCACCTTAAGTTCAACATTTCTGTACTCGATTGAACCCGGATTGCTGTTCGTGAACACATGTACCGGGTTGGCATTCACCGAATCAACCGGTGAACCGTCACCAAAGTTCCACCAGAATTTAGCTATGCCTGTCATGTCTTTGATGAAGTTAACCGTGAGCGGTGTACAGCCGAGTGTAACATCCTTAGCATATGTAGCATCCGGAGCGTCAACATTTACTGTCAGGTTACTGCTTGCGGTACAACCGTGACTATCGCGCACCGTGTAGGTAAGATTATATGTACCTGCTATCATGGCCTTAAATGTCGGTTTCTGGATGAAATAGTTGCTTAATGGCCCTACATCACCTGTCCACGTATGCTGTGTATAGATACCTGAACCTCCCGACGGGTTGCCGTTAAGAACTACAGGTACTCCGCCGCAAGCGTTAACCGGACTTGCCGGGATGAAGTTCACCGTCGGATTGTCATATACTGTCAGAACGGCTTCATTAGTGTAACTGTTCCCGCAGAAGGCTTTAAGAGCCAATCTGTAGCGATTGCCATTGAATCCGAGCGGAACGTTCACTATAGTCATCTGCTGTGTGGTTGTTCCGCTGTAGTTGGCATCATCATGCAGATCAACCCACGATCCACCGCTGAATACCTGCCATCTCAGCGAGTCAATCATTCCCGAGCCGTTTCCAGTGAAGTAAACTGGTCCGCCGTTTGCACAAACAGCCCTGTTTGCAGGATGCAGAGTAGCCACCGGCGGTACATTCACTCTCAGTATTACAAAGTTCGAATATATGGGAACTCCGCAGGTTCCGCTTATCTTAACCCTGAAGATATAGTTATTGAAACTTCCCGGTACATTTGTGATATTAAGCGTAGCATCTGTTGAACCGCTGAAGTTAATATCATCCGTTACATTAATGAAACCTGAACCTTTGTTCACCTGCCACTGATACGACAGCCCTGTTCCCTGTGCAACCACTGAGAATGAAGCATTCTGACCCTGGCATATTGTTGAATCTTTAGGCTGGAAGATTATTTCAGGAGCAGTATTTACAGTAAGATTCACCTCGCCGGATGGCACGGTAATGCCACAACCCGACACATCAACCCTGTAACGGTAACCGTTCATCAGCCTGTGGGTTCCGAAGATGAAGAGGGTCGGTGTCTGAGCTCCGAAGTAAATACCTCCGTCAATAACCGGGGCAAAACCTGAGCCGTCATCAACATACCACTGGTAGCTCAGATCAGAGCCTGTGGCCGTTACACTGTAGGTTACCATTCCGAACTCGCAGGTAATCTTATCAACAGGCTGTACTGTTATTGCCGGCAGGTCTCTGACCGTGATGGTTGCAGTTCCCATCAGACTGGTTGAAGGTGCCGTCACATCACAGCTGTTGGCATCGGTAACCTTCAGAAGTTTGTAGGTTGTTGTAACAACAGGTGATACTATAATATCGTCATCACTGTTGTAATTGTTTACTGTGCCGAGGTTTTCTATCTCGAGGGTGAACGGAGCGGTTCCTATTGGAATATTGACTTTCAGTACTGAACTTTCTCCCGGACAGATTACTGCTCCACCCGTCAGTATTGCAAACGGTCTTGGATTAACCTTCACCTCAATCACATTGCTGTAAACCGGCTGGCATACACCCGAAGTCACCATTCTGCGGTAGTAAAGTGTCATTGTGGCACCTGTTGACGGAGCATAAGTTGCACTGTTGGCTCCTGCAATGTTGATGAACGGACCAACGTCGCTTGTGGCGTACTGCCACTGGTAATTATAAGCACCGGGTCCGCCTGATGGCGGTGTCACCTCGGTGAACGGTGCCGGAACAACTCCGCTGCAAAGTACCTGGTCGCCTGCAATGGCTCCGGGCATAAGCTGTGCCGGCTGGTTAACATTGATAGTAGCCTGTGCCTCACAGCCTCTTGCATCTGTTACCTTAACGGTTACCGAACCTGCTCCTGCACCGAAGAAACTCTGGGAGTTAAAGCCCGGTGCAGCCAGAGTACCACCAGTGGTATTTGATATGAGTGTGAAGGTATAAGGCAGTGTGCCTCCTGCTGCATAGAAGGTGCCTGAAGCTGTCATATCGCCATAGCAGTTAAGCATCACATCACCCGAGGTTGTCAGCGTAAGCACAAGAGGTTCATTAATCTGCAGGTTAGGATAGAGAACTACAACGCATGACTGGTGGGCAGCATCGCGGATTCTTACATTATAGGTACCCGGTGCAAGACCCGTGAAAGTACCTGAATTGCTCCACGAAATTCCTCCATTCACACTGTATTCATACGTACCATAACCTCCCTGCGGATTCGTTATCTCTATTCTGCCGTCATTAGCGCCGTTACACGAAACGTCCGTCTTCGTTACGGTTGCCGAAAGTAATAACGGTTGATTGATCGTAAGTGCGTTGTTCAGAACTATAATACATGTCGGATACCCTGCATCTCTGATCAGTACATTATAAGTACCCGGCGACAGATTGGTGAAGCTACCCGAAGCCTGCCATGAACCGCCTCCGTTAATGCTGTACTCGTAGGTGCCATATCCTCCCTGAGGATTGGTTATGGTTATTTTTCCGTCTGCTACGCCAAAACATGTCACATCGGTCTTTGTAACTGTCGCCGAAAGTACAGGAGGCTGAGTAATCGTCAGAGCATCATTGAGCGTAACCACACAAAGAGGATTTGCAGCATCCCTGATACGTACATCATAAGTGTTCGGCGCCAGGTTGCTGAAGAAACCGAAACCACTCCATGTCGTTCCTCCATCAATACTGTACTGGTAAGAACCATAACCGCCCTGCGGATTGCTGATGGTTATCGTTCCGTTATTTGCACCGAAGCACGTGACATCCGTCTTCGCCACATCCGCATTCAGAGCGGCCGGCTCAGTAATAACCAGCGACGGATTCAGCGTTATCACACACGACGGATTGGCTGCATCGCGTATCTGTACATTATATGGTCCCGGGGCAAGATTCGTGTAACTACCGGTATTCTCCCACGACCCGCCTCCGTTAATACTGTACTGGTACGTGCCGTAGCCTCCTGTCGGGAAAGAAATCGTTATGGTTCCGTTATTAGCGCCATAACACGTCACATTAGTCTTTGATACAGTTGCATTAAGCACCGCGGGCTCAGTAATCTGAAGCGAACCATTAAGTATTACAACACAATTCGGATATAATGCATCCCTTATCTGCACATTGTAGAAGCCCGGAGCAAGACCCGTGAAATTGCCCAGAGCATGCCATGAAGCCCCTCCGTTAATCGTATATTCATACGTGCCGTAACCTCCTGTCGGATTAGTTATCGTTATCGTACCATCATTGGCACCGTTGCACGTTACATTAGTCTTCGCTACTTCTGCACCAAGTATCGCAGGCTGCGTTATTACAAGCGCAGGTTCAAGTATAGTCACACACGCCGGATGTGCCGCATCACGTATCCTTACATTGTACGTGCCCGGAGCAAGATTCGTAAACGTCCCGAGTCCTGACCATGAAGCTCCTCCGTTTATGCTGTACTGATATGTACCATAGCCTCCCGTCGGATTAGTTATCGTTATCGTACCATCATTCGCTCCGTTACACGTTACATCCGTCTTAGTTACATCTGCATCAAGCACATCAGGTTCCGTTATCACCAATGCTCCCTCAAGTATAACCACACACGCAGGATGTGCCTTATCCCTTATTCGCACATCATACGTACCAGGTGTAAGTCCACTGAACGTACCAGTACCCTGCCATGTTACGCCTCCATCCACACTGTATTCATACGTACCATAACCTCCCGTCGGTGCCGATATCGTTATTGTACCATCATTAACACCATTACACGTTACATCCGTTTTGGCCACACTGGCATTCAAAACAGCAGGCTCGGTTATCGTAAGTGCAGGATTAAGAGTTATCACACACCACTGATAGACAGCATCGCGGATCCTTACATCATAGGTGCCCGGTGCAAGTCCCGTAAAGGTACCTGAATTGCTCCACGATGTCCCGCCATTAATACTGTACTCATATGTGCCATAGCCTCCCGTCGGATTCGTTATCGTTATTATCCCGTCATTAGCTCCGTTACACGTTACCATCGTCGGCGTAACCACAGCATTAAGAACGGCAGGCTGTGTTATAGAAAGAGCATTATTGAGTACTATCACACACGACTTGTAGGCTGCATCTCTTATCTGTACATTATAGTTGCCCGGAGCAAGATTGGTGAAGCTGCCCGATGCCTGCCATGAACCACCTCCGTTGATGCTGAATTCATATGTACCGTAACCTCCAGTCGGATTCGTTATGGTTATCTCACCATCTGATGCACCAAAGCAGGTAACATCTGTCTTCGATACATCCGCATTAAGCACCGCAGGCTCTGTTATTTCAAGCGACGGTTTAAGGATAATTACACAAGCCGGATGTGCTGCATCCCGAATGCGTACATCATACGTACCCGGTGACAGACTCGTAAAGCTGCCAAGTCCTGACCACGTACCGCCTCCGTTGATGCTGTACTGATATGAACCATAGCCTCCGGTCGGATTGGTTATCGTTATCGTTCCGTTATTGGCTCCAAAGCATGTTACATCAGTCTTCGAAACATCAGCATTCAGATCTCCCGGTTCCGTAATAACCAGAGCCGGATTCAAAGTTATCACACACCACGGATATGCTGCATCCCGTATCTGTACATTATATGTACCGGGTACAAGGTTCGTGAAACTGCCCGTATTATGCCATGAACCTCCTCCGTCAATAGAGTATTCATATGTACCGTATCCGCCTGTCGGATTAGTTATTGTTATCGTACCGTCATTAACTCCATAGCATGTAACATTCGTCTTCGCTACATTGGCATTCAGAATTGCAGGCTCGGTAATAACAAGTGACGAAATAAGAATCTTGACACACCCTGTATGGGTTGCATCTCTCATCTGTACATTGTAATATCCCGGACCGAGGCCCGTAAAGTTGCCTGAGGCCTGCCACGTTGCTCCTCCGTTAATAGTATATTCATACATGCCGGAACCGCCCGTCGGATTAGTTATCGTTATCGTACCATTATTGGCTCCGTTGCATGTTACATTCGTCTTGTTAACCGTTGCATTAAGTGCAGACGGTTCGTTGATAACAAGAGCAGGACTAAGTATTATGAAGCATCCTATATTGGCTGCATCACGAATTCTTACGTTATAAGTGCCCGGAGAGAGGAACGTAAAGTTACCCGAACCCTGCCATGAAGCTCCTCCGTTAATGCTGTACTGGTATGTACCATAACCTCCGGTCGGATTCGTTATCGTTATCGTACCGTCATTCACACCGAAACATGTTACATCGGTACTTGTAACTGTCGCATTAAGTATATCGGGCTCCGTTATTTCAAGTGATGCATTAAGTATCTTAACGCATGCCGGATGTGCTTTATCCCGCATCTGCACATTGTATGTACCCGGAGCAAGTCCGCTGAAATTACCGGAATCAAACCAGTTTGCTCCGCCGTTTATCGTATATTGATATGTTCCGTAACCGCCCGATGGAGTGGTAATGTTTATTATGCCATTATTGGCGTCAAAGCATGTAATATCATTCTTGACTACGACAGCGTTGAGTGGCGCAGGCTCTGTAATAGAAACATTGTTGTTGAGTATAATCACGCACGTCGGATAGGCCGCATCTCTGATGCGCACATCGTAACTTCCCGGACCGAGTCCGGTAAAGCTGCCTGATGCCTGCCAGTTAAGGCCGCCGTCAATAGTATATTCATAAGTTCCGTATCCTCCCAATGCACCGGAAATCGTAATGGTTCCGTCGCTGGCACCGTTGCAGGTAACATTTGTAGTAGCTATGCTGGCAGTCAGAATGTTCGGCTGCGTTATCTTAAGGGCAGGATTAAGTGTTACGATACAGGTAATATAATCAGCATCCCTTATCAGAACATTATAATTTCCGGGGGCAAGGTTGGTGAAGTTTCCTGATGCCTGCCATGAGCTTCCTCCGTTGATGCTGAACTCATAGTTCCCGTGTCCGCCCTGAGCATTGGTTATCGTTATCGTACCGTCGGCCGCACCGAAACATGTAACATTGGTGCTGGTAACATCTGCCGTCAGTAACGGAGGCTCGGTAATATTAAGGTCCGGACCGAGTACTACCTCGCATGTCGGTACCGCTGCGTCTCTCATCTTCACCGTATAGGTCCCCGGAGCAAGATTCGTGAAGCTGCCTGAACCCTGCCATGATTTTCCGGTAATCCAGAATTCATAGGTTCCAAAGCCTCCTGACGGCGAAGAGATTATTATTGAACCGTTATTGGCTCCGTGGCAGTTGACATCTGTCTTTGTAACCGTAGCCGTCATCTGCGGCGGGCCTGTCAGTATTCTTGCCGGGTCAAGAACTTTAACGCATACCGTTGCAAGGGCATCACGCATCATTACATTATATGTGCCCGGGTTCAGTCCCGTAAAGTTGCCTGACGCATGCCAGCTGGTTCCGCCGTCAATCGAGTATTCATAAACTCCCGAACCGCCTGATGGCGAGGAAATCGTTATTGTTCCCTCGGCTACACCGTAGCAGAAGATGTTGGTACTGGTCAGGGTTGCGCTAAGCGGATCAGGTTGTGTTATAGTTATGTTGCCTGTCGACTGGCATCCGTGAGTATCGGTCACTACAACCGAATAGAAGCCGGCCTTCAGACCACTGATATCCTGTGTGTTGGCTGTAAACAGGTCAGGACCTGTCCATGCATATCCGAACGGCCCGTCGCCAGTCACCTCAAGGTCAACAGCACCTGTGTTATCATTGTAACAGGTGAGATTTGTTCCGGTAAGAGTCAGAACCGGTGGCACGTAAACCGTAATCACTGCTGAACCCGACACCACACCTGTACATCCGTGTCCGTCGGTAAGCGATACCAGAGTATAGGTTGTTGTAGTGACCGGTGCCACGTTCACAGTATAAACTGCTGTCGGATGGTTGGTCACCGTAACGGGTGTGGTTCCGTCCGTGTAGGTGAAAGTGTACGGTGCCGTACCGGTGAATGTCATGGTAAGAGTTGCCTGATTGCCACGGCACAGCTGTGTTGTTCCGCTTATGATGCCTGTCGGCTTCGGATAGTATGACACTGTAGCTGAACCCACACCAACACCGGTACAACCTGTTGCATCGGTTACATTAACAATAGTATATGAACCCGACTGAGTAACAACGAGGTTATATGGGTCATCGGAAGTGTTTATTGGTGTCTGCGGCACTCCGTTCAGTGCGTAAGTGAATGTCCAGGGACCTGTGCCGGTGAAGTCAATCGTAAGATTAGCTGAAGTTCCCTCACAAATTGTTGTTGTGCCGCTTATCTGTGCTGTCGGCAACGGATTAACCGTAACCGCAAACGGATTATGATTTGTAACACAACCTGCGGCATTTGTTTCGCGAACAGTAATAGTGCCTCCTACATTTGCAAACATTATCTGAATTGAACTTGCCGAAGGATCGCCAATTATAGCAGCACCTCCCGGCACTGTCCAGTTATATACCGATCCATCTCTATGGGTAACACTGTATGTATGTGTGCTGTTGGCACAGACTACAGCATCGCCCGAAATATTTTCCGGTATGGCAGGTACATAAACTTCCACTGTAATATTTGACGGGTCGCCGTTGCATGCGTATGAGTTGGTTTCATACACTGATATATTGCCTGATCCGGCTGAGCTTGCAGCACTGATAAGAATTGCATTCGTATTGAAATCGAAAGTCTTGATTCCCACTGCGGGGTCAACAGTCCAGTGGAATGTTGAACCTGCTGTCGGGGAAACACTGTAAACGATGTTCACATCACCCACGCAAATTTTATTACGCCCTGAAATCGGTTTGGGGATTGGTTCGGGGTTGATGGTTATCACCACGGGAACTTCATCGCCGACGCAACCGAAGGAGCTAACGGGTGTAACATAGTATGTTGCCGTAATCGGTGCTGCACCGTAATTGTACAACTGATCGTTAATATGAATAGTTCCGGCAGGATCGGCAGGTACATTATTTCCGGCAGTACCCTGTACCGAAAGATCCGACATTGTCGGTAGCGGCCAGTTAAAGACCGTTCCTGCAGGTGTATTGGCCGGAACAAGCAATATCTCCTTGCCTATTGGCACGCGTGAACAGACAGTCTTGGTCTGACCGGGCAGAACCACAGGCTGAGGTCTGATGGTTATTGTGATATCAACCGGGTCGCCGAAGCAGTCGGGTGCCAGAATCGGCTGTACGCGGTAAACCACAGTCTTGTTGACGCCGGTAGTGTTGAGATATTTGTCATTGAATAGATAGTTATCTGAGGCGTTGTTGTTAGGAACTGCAGCGTTTCCGGGGTCAGCTACCAGCCCTCCGGCAACATTTCTGCTGATGATATTGTAATGTGTCGGAGTGACGCTTCCCGGTGCTGCTTTAAGCGTAAGTCCAATCGGCACACTGCTGCACACTGCCTTATCAAGATTCGGATCAAGGACGGGTTGTGCGCCTACGGTAATAACAACTGCGACAGGTGTTCCGGCACAGCCATCCTTATATGGTGTTACTGTGTAAGTTGCAGTACCTATAAGTCCGGTTGTATTTGTAAAGATATCTGTTATATTGGCTGATGATGGAGTACTTCTTGCCGTTCCGCCAGTAAATCCCGGATTCACCGGATTAAGCACCGGTGCAGGCCAGGTAAACGTTACGTTATCGGCGGGATTTGTGAAGTTGTCCATCAATATTTTATAATCCGGCGAAATGCCTGAACATACCGTTTTATTCTGCCCAGGTGTGATGACCGGTTCGGGTTTGATATTTACCACTACATTCTGAACATTTGAACAACCGTTTGCGGTTAGTGTATATTCATAAGTAACTGCAATTGGTGCGCCTGTAAGGTTTCTGAGTGTTTCATTCGGGTTGTTTGTTCCTGATGTCGGTCCGACAGGAGTAATACCTGCTACTGGGTTTCTCACCCAGGAGAATGTTGTCCCTGCCGTTGCACTTGTGGGGTTATAGCTGAACACTGTATTACTGCACACATCCGGCGGGGTTAATGAACTTGAAAGGGTTGGGGTGGGATTGACTGTTATGGTAAACGATTTGCTTGGCCCGACACAATTTGCAGGTCCGTTTTTCAATGTAGGAGTAACCACAATTGTAGCTACAACAGGTGAAGTACCTGTATTGATTGCTGTAAAGGAAGGTATATCTCCTGTTCCGCTGGCAGCTAACCCAATAGAGGGTGCACTGTTTGTCCATGCGTAAGTGGTTGTACCTATTGTATTTGTAGTAGTGAAATTCACTGCAACAGTATTTTCACCGTTGCACAGTACCTGATTCGCAGGCTGGTTAACCTGACCCTGTGGATTATAATTAATAGTGACATTTTCATTAGTACTGCAAACGCCGCTGTTATTGATTGTCCATTTAAATATATATTCACCGTATGTTGATACTGTAGCAGTAGCTGCGGGTGTGTTAGCATTTGGTGTAAATGATACTGTTCCGGGGCCGCTTACAAGTGTCCATGTCCCTGTTCCAACAGCCGGTGTGTTACCTGCAAGTACCGTTGATAATGTATTGCAGAGATCCTGTGGAGGACCAGCTGATGCAGCTTTTTCATAAGAAACAGAAACCTCATCAAAAGTACTACAACTTCCGTTTGTTATCGTCCATCTGAACACATATGATCCATAAGCCGATACCGTTGCTGTAGCTCCCGGTGTATTTGCTGAAGGAGTAAAATTAACTGATCCCGGACCTGCTATCTTTGTCCATGTTCCTGTTCCCGCTGAATAATTATTTCCTGAAAGTGCAGCAGAAAGAGTACCGCATAAAGCCTGATCCGGACCTGCATTCGCAGCCTCTGCATACGCTATCGTCACCTCATCCTGTGTACTGCAACTACCGTTGACTATCGTCCACCTAAATACATACGTACCATAAGCCGANACCGTTGCCGTTGCCCCAGGTGTGTTAGCATCAGGATTAAATGTCACTGTTCCCGGACCCGATACCTTCGTCCATGTGCCCGTTCCTGCCGAGGGNGTATTTCCCGCAAGCGTGGCTACCAGCGTGCCACACCTCTGCTGATCAGGACCTGCATTCGCAGCCTCTGCATACGCTATCGTCACCTCATCCT
>Ga0067045_1029662_pt1 | contig 19105 bp, 16 predicted proteins | sample TerdegcTABiofilm_FD_59184 | JGI IMG/M metagenome (GOLD analysis project Ga0067045, IMG submission 59184) | Combined Assembly of (Gp0054472, Gp0054536) Wastewater bioreactor microbial communities from Singapore -Terephthalate degrading... | reverse complement strand
GGCATGAGCTTGGGGATGTGGCATATCCTGCCCCAAATACTGTGCAGCAAGGGTCAGAGCATCTTCTTCCATAAATTCAAGCACCGCAGGCCGTATGCGATTGATTAAAAGTGTGTAGACCATCTGCACGGCATCATGAAGGCTTTGAAACGGTATGAGCATGTCAAGCGTATGTGCAGGAACTGGTATGAGCTTACAGTAAATTGTTGTTATAACAGCAAGAGTGCCCTCTGAACCAATGAGTATGCCGGTAAGGTTATAGCCGGTAGCGTTTTTTATGAATTTGCCACCATGCTGTATAATGCTACCATCGGCAAGAACAAACTCTACACCAGTAATGTAGTCCTTTGTTGTGCCGTATTTTACAGCACGTGGTCCACCAGCACCTTCGGCAACATTGCCACCAAGGGAACACGAATCCAGACTTGCTGGATCCGGTGGATACATCAGACCATGCTGTAGTGCTTCCTTTTGTAGTTGGCCGGTGATAACACCTGGCTGACAGACAGCTATCATGTTTTCAGTGTCTATCTCAAGTATTTTGTTCATTTTTTCAAGCGATAGCACCACACCACCAGATACTGGCACTGCACCACCCGTAACGCCAGTGCCGGCACCACGTGGTATAACCGGGATTGTATATTTGTTGCACAGATTAAGTGTTATGCTGACATCCTGTGTGCTTTTAGCATACACCACCAGCCACGGATTGCCTTTAAGGTCAGAGGTTTCATCCACTGCGTATTTTTCCAGTACATCGGGATCATCGTTTATGGCAGATGCGTGTAATACTTGTGTTAATTCATTTTTTAACTGCTGTAATTTTTTTTTCATAATAATGTAAGTTTTAAGAAAAGTATTATTCTTTCATTGTGCAATATCTATTCGATAGTAATGTGGAAAAAAGTGCAACTACAATTACCAGTGTCAGGCCGCTTATACTATAAAAAGCCCACTTCACAGTAACTATCGCACATAACTGTGCCATAAGTATTGGACCAACTGTTTGTCCAATACGTAATCCCATGCCATTGAGTGACATGATGGCACCGCGGTATTGTGCTGGTGCTGCTGCAGTTAAAAGCGATAGTAAACTGGGATTGTTGATTGCATTGGAAGCGCCACCAATAATAATGGCTATTGCAAGCCAGAAGTAATTGTATGCAAAACCTGCTATGACAAACGATATACAAAGCCCTATAAAGCCATACAGTATGAGATTTTTTTCTGAATAACGTTTTGTAAGGATTTGTAATTGCGATGAAGTGATGGCAGTTACTATGGACATAAGAGACATGAAAAGACCAATAGTTGCTGCTGTCCCTTTAAACCGGTATGATATGATATAGGGAAAATAGGTTATAATTGGCCCATACAGAAGTATGAATGTGAGCACAGTTGTTGACAGGAGTCCAATGACATAGGGACTTTTTATGATATTGGCTATTGCATGAAAATAGCGTTTTAATGATAAAGTAGTAACTGGCTCAGGATTGTGTAAATGGAATATGGCAAACCATGCCACAACAAGTGCTAAGGCTGATAGTAAAAAGGGATAATTCCAGCCCAGGATGCACAAGAATCCCCCTATAGCAGGGTACGCAGCAGTACCAATATTTAACACACTGGCGTTGTATCCAAATGCAATGGTGCGGTCCTTCCCACTGAACATATCACCAATGATGGTTGCATTAATGGCTCCTAATGCTGAAACGCCCATGCCCTGAATAAACCGTAATATAATAAGCCAGGTAAAGTCAGTAATAAAAAACATGATAATTCCAGTAATACCAAATAGTATCAGTGATGGTATAATAATTATTTTTCTTCCTATGCGGTCAGCTACAATGCCCAACAGAGGAGTCAACACTATCCCTGGCATGGTAAAAACTGTTATAACCAGTGTCACTGATGAATAGGGAATAGCAAAGTACTGTGCCATTGCAGGGAGTGCTGGTGTAATATTGGTAACTCCCATTACCACTACCAGTGTTATACCAAAAGCAATGAGCAGATTTGTATCAGTGTAGAGTTTTTTTTGCTGTTCCATGGCAATAGTAGTGTTGTCATTTTCCCTTCATAGATAGTATAAACATAACATTAATAGTATCTCATGATACGTATAAGGCATTGTTTTAATTCAAGCATAAAACAACGGGACAACAGTAAACACAGATAAAACAGTATAAAAAATTTTTTGGCTGGATGTAAAAATCATTGACAGCAGTATTTTAGTTGTATCATGATAAATCAATAGTTTAATTAAATGTTATAAAATGTAATACAAAAATTTGTATATTAAAATTATACTAAACAAGTGAGAGGAGGATTGGATGGCACAGTTCAAGTCAGAATCTATGTCAGCTGTTTTTCAGGAGCAGGCTGCTAAGTTGGGAAGTAAAGCCTGTGTATCATATAAGAAAGGTGGTCAGTGGGTGGATATATCCTGGGCCGATATGAATACTATGGTACACAATATGGCTTATTATTTAATGGACTTTGGAATCAAGAAAGGAGACAGGGTTGCAATCTTTTCACCAAATAGATGGGAATGGTGGGTGGCAAGTTTGGCAACCACTTCAATTGGGGCGGTGAGCGTACCAATTTATGCCACTAACTCAGCTGAAGAAGCGCAATATGTGCTGGAACATTCTGGTTCTTCTATTTGCTTTGTTGGTACTGAAGACCATGCTGACAGGGTTTTAAAAGTTATCAAGAAGTGCCCTAAACTGGACCAGCTAGTAATTTTTGATGATCTTGCAAAGAAAAAGCAGAATGTTATAACCTTTAAAGAAGCACTGGAAAAAGGTGCAAAAAAGGCAAAACCTGCTGAATTTGAAAAACGTTTAAAAGCTATCAAACGGGATGATGTTTCCACAATCATCTACACTTCAGGGACTACCGGTAATCCTAAAGGTGTAATGCTTTCGCATTATAATTTCTTCTCCAATGCTAAAAATATCATGGCTGATATGGGCAAGTTTTTTAATACTGAGGATGTCTGGCTATCATTTTTACCGTTATCACACTCGCTTGAGATGACATGTGGCTTTTATGGGCCAATATGGGTTGGCGGAAAAACTGCGTTTGCTGAAAGCATTGAAAAGTTGCTGGATAACTTTAAGGAAGTTCGTCCCACTGTCATTATCAGTGTTCCACGAATTTATGAAAAAGTTCATGCCGGTATTCTTGCACAGGTTGCTGCTGCACCAGGTTTAAAGAAAGCAATTTTCAACTTTGCACTTAACACAGCTAAAAAGAATCTGCCATATGTGTGTAGAGATCTTCCGCGTAAAGGATTGTTTGCAATACGGTACAACATTGCTGATAAGCTGGTATTTTCCAAGCTTAAAGCTGCAATTGGTATGGATAAAATGCGCTATGCTATATCTGGTGGCGCACCACTTTCCGTGTCTGATGCTGAATTCTTTATTGGTATGGGAATGAAGATACTTGAAGGCTTTGGATTAACCGAAACGACGCCAGTATTAACCTATAACCGACCATGGTTTATTAAGCCAGGTACGGTAGGGCAGGCTATTCCTGAAACCAAGATAAAGATTGCTGATGATGGTGAAATTCTGGCAAAAGGTCCACAGATTATGTTAGGCTATTATAAGAACAAGGCTGCCACTGAAGAGGTTATGACTAAAGATGGGTATTTCAAAACTGGTGATATTGGTGTTATTGATGAGGATGGTTTCTTGAAGATAACTGGTCGAATCAAAGATATTATCGTCACAGCTGGTGGGAAGAATATATCACCTCAGAATATTGAAAATAGCGTAAAGACTTCTCCGTATGTTGAGCAGATAGCGGTTATTGGCGATAAACGTAAGTATTTAAGCGCACTTGTAATTCCTAACTTTGAAGCATTGGGAAAATGGGCCAAGCAGAAAGGAATCAGCTTCAGTAGCAATGCGGATCTCATTAAAAATGATGAAGTGAACAAGCTCATTGAAAGTGAAATTGCAAAATATACCAAGCAGTTTTCACGCGTTGAGCAGATTAAGAAGTTCACACTCCTTGAGGCTGAATGGACACAGGCAACAGGTGAATTAACACCAACACAGAAGGTAAAACGAAGAATTATTGAACAGAAGTATGCTAAAGAAATTGAGGCTATGTATCCACCTGATATTGAGTAAATCCTTTATAGTAAGATAAGCTTGGAAGAGGGGTGGTCTTAGACCGCCCTTCTTTTTTTATGGAAAAAATTTTTTAAAAAAGCTTGAAGTTATTGTTTAACAATATCTAAATATAACAGGATAATACATAACAATTTATTTGATTTATTTTATAAGGGGGTTCTATGGTTAAAAACGTTTTAAAAATTGTAGGTATTCTGATTCTAATTTTTATTATAATTTTATTGGTCAAGGCTATAACTATTTCTCCAAAGCAGGTTGAGGTAAAAGAAGCCATCCCGTATAAAATTGACAGTATGATTGTTGCCCAGCATCTTTCAGAGGCTATACAGATCCAAACTGTATCCAATCAGGATCAGGCAAAAACAGATGTTAAACAGTTTGAGCAATTTCACAAATTTTTAGCAAAAACATATCCGGCTTTACATAAAAAGCTAAAAAAAGAAATTGTTGGGGGATATGCACTTCTATATACCTGGAAGGGCTCTGACCCCTCACTCAAACCAATGTTACTTATGGCACATCAGGATGTGGTACCGGTTGAGGAGTTAACGAAAGACCAATGGAAATATCCGGGTTTTTCGGGTACAATAGCAGATGGTTTTATATGGGGGAGGGGAGCGCTGGATATTAAAAATCAGTTAATTTCCATAATGGAGGCAGTTGAATTTTTAATAAATAAAGGCTTTGTCCCGAAACGGACAATCTATCTGGCATTTGGTCATGATGAAGAGGTTGGTGGTGAAGGTGCCAAAGCTATAGCAAAACTGCTAAAACAACGTAACGTTCAGCTTGAATATGTTCTTGATGAAGGTGGGGCTATTATGGAGGGCATGTTGCCTGGCGTAGAAACCCCTATAGCATTGGTTGGAATTGCTGAAAAAGGATATTTAACCGTAAAACTAACTGTAAAAGGTGAAGGTGGGCACTCGTCCATGCCACCACATCACACAGCTCTGGGGATTTTGTCAAAAGCTCTGGTGAATGTTGAAGATAACCCATTCCCCAAGAACTTTGACAGCCCTGCACGGCAGATGTTTGAATATGTTGCACCTCACATGAAGTTTCCATTACGTTTGTTGTTTGCAAATATGTGGTGCTTTAAACCACTGTTAAAATGGCAATTTGAAAAATCTGAATCAACCAATGCTATGATACGCACCACCGCTGCTGTAACCATGGCCGGCGCAAGTGAAAAAGAAAATGTGCTCCCAACTCAAGCCTGGGCTATGATAAACTGCCGTATCCTTCCTGGTGAAACCATGGATTCAACCATTGCATATTTGAAAAAAGTAATTGGCAATGATGCAGTTACCATTGAGGCAACACCGTGGTCTAATGACCCTTCGCCAGTTTCGGATATACAGGCAGGATCGTTTACTTCAATAGCAACTATCGCCCGGCAAATAAATCCTGATGTTATTGTGGCTCCATACCTGGTGCTTGGTGCTACTGATTCACGTCACTATAATGCGTTAACCAATCAGATATACCGCTTTTCTCCCATCAAGATGAATGCTGAAGATTTAAAACGTGTTCATGGAATAAATGAAAGAATCAGTATATCTGATATGGGTAAAAGCGTAAAATTTTTCATTGCATTAATTGAAAAAACTCATATGTAGCATGTGTGGAAGGTTTGCACAGATTGAACCTGTGGATGTCATTGCACAGCGTTTGCAGGTTGAGGAAGTACTGGTACAACATACAGCACCGCGCTACAATATTAGTCCGGGGGAAGATATTGTGGCGCTGGTGCAAACACCAGGCAAAACGTTAATTGAAATACGGTGGGGCCTGATACCGTACTGGGCAAAGGAACCTTCTTCATTTAAACCATTAATCAATGCTCGTGTTGAAACGGTTATACAGAAGCCCAGTTTTAAAAGGGCTTTTTTTAACAATAGATGTATAATACCTGCATCCGGTTTCTATGAATGGAAAAAAGAAGGTGCCAAAAAGATTCCTTATTTCATTACCGTGGAGGATTTTTTTGGATTTGCAGGTATTTTTGATAGTGTAACAGTTAATGATAAGCAGCTACTCACATGTGCAATACTCACCACTGCTGCCAGTGAACAGATGAGTATTATTCACAACCGTATGCCTGTCATTATTCGGCAATCTGAATTTGATCAATGGATAAATAAAGAAACATCACCAGAAATACTAACAAAGCTCATGCAACCTTTCAATGACAGGCTTGTGATATATCCGGTATCAACAAAGGTAAATAATCCGTCATATAAAGAACCTGATTGCATACATCCTGTTTAATTTTTATCATGAAGATTGTAACAATGGTGCATGAAATGAAGTTACACTCATGCTACCTAAGATGGTAAATTTTTACTTTAATCTTTATTTCAGTTTTCTTTGGTAAGCTGCGATAGTATCTGTGTCAGTTCATTCATGGTAAAAGGTTTTCGCAGGATTGCATCAAAGCCATAGTCCCTGTAATTGGCTATAATTGGCTCGTTGGTATATCCGGTTGTTGCAATGAATTTACAGGAAGTTTTAAATTTTTGTAATTCAGTAACTATCTCAACTCCGCCTTTACCACCTTTGATGGTAAGATCAAGAATAGCAACGCTAAAGGGTTTATTCTGCTTTATGGCATCTGCAAAAGCGTTGATGGCATCATCACCATTGCTGACGGTGACTGCAGTACACCCCTGCAGTGCAAGCATTTCATTAAGTGATTCAGCTATTAATGCATCATCATCCATAATCAGTATATGTGATTTAGAAGGTGTGCAATACGATTCAGTGGTTTCATAGACGCTTGTTTCATCTGTTGGAGCTACTGGCAGATAGATGGTAAACAGTGTTCCTTCTTTTGATGAATTAACGGTAATGTGACCATCATGCTTTTTCACTATTGAATATGCAATTGAAAGCCCCAATCCATGTCCGCCATCTCGTGTTGTAAAAAACGGGTCAAAGATATACGTCATGATGTCAGGCGGTATCCCTTCGCCGGTATCATAAATAGATATTGCAATAAAGTTGCCTTTAACTGGTATGTCTGGATCATCTAGGGTTGCATTTTTACCAGTAATGGTAATGGTGCCCTGTCCTTTAATTGCCTGACGGGCGTTAAGAATGATGTTATGGATTACCTGTGAAATTTGGGTTGGATCAACAAGTGCATTATGGAGATCATCTTGAAACTCAACATTGCACTTGATGGGCGAGCCACTGAGGACAAATTCAGCAGTATCCTTAATGATATTAACCAACGATGTGGATGTTTTAACTGGTGCGCCTCCTTTTGAAAATGCCAGTAGCTGTGTTGTAAGGTCACGTGCTTTCAGCACAGCTTTTTGTGCGCGTTCTGAAGCTTTTAGAACCTTTTCGTTATTGGGAGTTAGTTGTTCAATAATTGAGATATTACCTAAAATTGCACTGAGCATATTATTAAAATCATGAGCTATCCCACCGGCAAATATGCTCAAAGATTCATATTTTGCTGTTTTTATCAGCTCTTCTTCATAGCGAACCATATCGGTCATATCACGTATGTCAACAATGCATCCATCAATTCTATTGGCAACATATAATGGAGTACAAACGATATGTGTATGATATATATCACCATTATTTCTGATAACAGTATGCCGATATAGGGAAACTGGCTTTCCTGAAGTTAGAACCTGTGTTACTGGATCAGCGTAAGGAGTACCGGTTTTTGCATTATATATGTTGCAATATTCTTTGAATTGTTTCCCTACCACATCATTGTGTAATCCAAAGAGTTTGAGTGCAGCAGCATTAATGCTGGTAATAATTCCATTTTCATCGGTAACCACTATCCCGTCTGCAATCGATACCAGAATAGCCTGAAGCCGGGCAGTTTCCTTTTGAAGATTAATATTACTGACCAGAAGTTCCTGTTGTGTTTGTTCAAGCTCTTCATTGATTGCAGCTAATTCTTCATTCATTGCTTCTAATTCTTCGTTGGTTGCTGATAATTCTTCATACTGGCGTTGTATTTTTTCTTCTGCTTTTTTTGCATTTATTATTCCCAATTTATGGATTGAGAAAATTAAGTAAGAAATAACTGCCACAAAGGTCAATGCTAAGCTTGAATCCATAAAATACTCAATGGCTTCCCATCGTTGTAAACCTAAATGAAACCGTGAGTACAAAGTAAAAATAATAAGCAGCAGCATATTAGCTGTATAATAGAACCATATTCCCCTCCTGCGTTCAATAAAAAGAAGCGGGGTATATACAAGGCTGGCAGCAACTAATGTTATACTATCTAACCGTTGCAGTATCTGCCCTTTTTCAAAGAACATAACAATCCACAGCGCTATCTGTACACTTGCAAAAGATATATTTGCTGCAATTTGGAACTTCCCTCTTCGTAACAGTATTAATGAAAAAATAGATGTAAAAACACCAGAGGCAAATGGTAGCAGTATTGCAGGATCTGTTGTACCATGGGCAACAAAATAAATGCCCATAATAGTAACAACAAATAATAGTGAAAAATTAAATATCAGTGCTGCCCAGGCCTTAAGCTGCAGGACAATATCTTTATTTTTATAGGGCTGTAAAAAATAGCTATCTGGCAGATTCATAGCAATCCCTCAGTTCATATAACGGCAATTTATGAACAAAACATGATAATTTTGTACAGCACATTGCCCTGCATAAATCCCTGTCAAGAAAATGATGGCATGCACTATCTGACATTTTTTTCAAGAAAGGCAAAACTTATGTTGACTAAATTTATGTATAGTATATCTTTGTAATTAGCTTGAAGGATAGCGTTTATGAAATTTTTTTGTTTAAGGGGGCTACCCATGGCAATACAGTTACCTGTGTGCACACTGCCACCTCTTAAAGCACCTTTATACCTTATGGCAATCAAGGCTGGTTTCCCGTCGCCAGCAGATGACTATGTTGAAAAGACACTGGACTTGCATGAGCACCTGATACGTCATCCTGCTGCCACATTCTTTGTGCGCGTTTCAGGCGATTCCATGGCACCACTGATTACACACGGCGATATCCTGGTGGTGGACAGGGCTCTGACTCCATATTCAGGTAGCATCATCATTGCAGCGGTAAATGGAGAGTTTACCGTCAAGCGCCTTGTTGAGCAAAACGGCATCACCCTGCTTGTTCCCGAAAACCAATCGTACGAACCAATTGCTCTGACCCCTGAAATAGATTGCACCGTGTGGGGAGTGGTGGTTCATATCATCCGTACGGTGGCATAACCATGTGGTATGCGCTTGTTGACTGCAACAACTTCTACGCCTCATGTGAAAAGGTGTGTAATCCCGCGCTTGCAAAGCGCCCGGTGGTGGTGCTGTCAAACAACGATGGCAATGTCATAGCGCGCTGTCCGCTGGCAAAGGCGCTTGGCATAGAAATGGGCGCGCCGTTTCATCAGTGTAAAGATATCATTAATCGCCACCATGTTGCGGTGTTTTCGTCAAACTATGCATTGTACGCTGACATGTCGCGCCGTGTCATGGATACGCTTGCAACCTGCGCTCCGTACGTTGAGGTTTATTCTATTGATGAGGCATTTTTACTGTGTGATGTCCCGCCTGCGGAAGCACAAGACTATGCGCTTTCCGTCAGGAAAAAGGTTATGCAGTGGACTGGCATCCCTGTTTCGGTGGGTATGGGTGCCACCAAAACGCTGGCAAAACTGGCAAACCACATTGCCAAAAAGCGCACGGACAGTGGCGTGTTTGTTTTAGCGGGCGATAGTTACTGTCAATCGTTGCTTGAGACAATAGACATTGCTGAGGTATGGGGCATAGGCAGGCGCTATGCCCGTATGCTGCAAAGTTATGGAATACGCAACGTGTGGCAGCTTATCAATGCTGATGACAGCTTCATAAAAAAGAAGATGACCGTGGTGGGCTTGCGCACTGTGTATGAGTTACGCGGTATTCCCTGCATTGGCTGGGAGGATGCACCGCCGCCCAAAAAAGCCATTGTAAGCTCGCGCTCGTTTGGAAGACCTGTGGAAAGCCTGCATGAACTTGACCAGGCGGCAGCACATTACAGCGCCATTGCTGCAGGCAAACTTCGAAGGCAGCATTGTGCTGCTGGTGCAGTCACCGTATTTGTGTCAACCAATCCGTTTAAGAATGAACCACAGTATTCATGCAGTGCAACGGTTGTCCTTGATATGCACTCAGCGTACACACCGGATATCATTGCAGCAGCACGCACAGCGTTGTGCAGCATTTACCGGGAAGGGTACCGTTATAAGAAAGTAGGCATTATGCTTACCGACATTATCGCCTGTCAGGAACTATCGCCCACACTTTTTACACACATGTACAATTATGAAAAGCGCTACCGGCTCATGCAGGCACTTGACAGTGTTAACTGCCGGCATGGTCGTGGTGCTGTGTATTTTGCTTCCGAAGGCGTGATACGTCCCTGGTCCATGCGCAGGAAATATCTTTCGCCGCGCTATACCACACAGTGGGATGAGATTCCCGTTGTTACATGATGTCGTGGCAAACTTAATTTTTCCCGTTTTGCTTTGCCTTATACATTAGATACACTCCATCATTTATTGACTGAAACAATGACTGTATAGTATCATCAAGCATCATGGTTAACCTTCTGAATTAAAAAACATACTATAATCAGGATTTTGGTTCATCTTATGCAATGCAAAGATGCAAATCTATTATTTACAACTGCTTGAAATCATTGGCGATGTGCCATAGTAACTATAAGTATCCCAACACATGGAAAATAGTACTATATACAATAATGATGGTCAAATATATTTACAAAAATTTTATAGTGTATGAAATAGTATTATCAACTGTGTGTATTGCAATGAAGTGGCACTATTTTAATTGACACTAAAAGCGTATGGACATATCTTATAAATATCATTTAATTAAGGACATGTAACAATCACCATGATTCACTATGAACGCATCCCTGACAATGTGTATGAATACATACGGGGAGTCAAACAGGCATTATATAGTGATACTAATGTTATTTTTGCTTACCTGTTTGGAGGGTTGGCTCAGGGTGTTAAAAAACCTTTATCGGATATTGACATTGCTGTGTATGTGCGTGATGTAAACAATCTTGCAGAGTACACTATGAATCTTTTTTTAACATTGTCGGATATTTGTAAAACATCTGAAATTGATATTGTTATTTTAAACACTGCACCTGAAAGCCTTGCGGGACGCATACTACAACATAAAATGCTTTTAATAGATAAGGAACCTTTCAAACGGCATACCTATGAATCAGTGACATTAAGGAAATATTTTGATTTTGCCATTAAAGAAAAACAGATTCTGTACAGGAGGTATACAATTGGTAGATACGCCTCTGATTCTCCGTAAATTGTCGGAGCTTGAAACATATTATAAGCAAATCAAGGAATTCCAGCATATTACTTATGATACTTACGTGTCTGATTGGAAAACGCAGAGAATAGTTGAGCGAACATTGCAGATGATGATTGAAACATGTACTGATATAGCAAATCATATAATTTCAGATGAACAATTGCGTACACCAGTTACTTATTCGGATACATTTAAGGTTTTATGTGAAAATAACATCATACCTGAGGATCTTTTTGATATAATGGTAAAAATGGTTAAGTTCCGTAACATTATTGTACATCAGTATGAACGTGTTGATTCGCAAATTGTAATTGCAATATTAACAAAACATATTGATGATTTTATTTATTTTAAGAATGCAATTGTGAAATATCTTCAACATACTATGCAATAGAGGATACTACCATGATTGATTCATCAGCTCTCTTTATGTTAGCAATGATTGGTTCGGTGTTTATGTGGATAGTTCTGTTATTTAAGATAGTCCTCAGCCCTTTGCGGGAAACAGTTAAGTGGAAGCTTGTGGGTATTTTGTTTGTGTTTGCGCTGTGTTATATATTTGTGCCATCCTGGGTTGTTGATACATTTAAACTTTCTGGCTATGGAGTACCCGCGCTTCTGGTAAATGCTCTGTTTGTGGGTCTTGTGGTGATGTATTTTCTCATTACCAGTGCAATCAAACGCCAGGAAAAAATAAAAAATGCAGGGCGATAGTAACTGGAATTATGTGCACGGCTGAACCAGGTTGTAGTTGCTATGGGAACACCGTGGGAAGATCCTGGTATGTAATATAATATATTCTGATATAGGTTTTTCCCTCATCAATAGACTAGAATATAATGAGGTTATACCATTGATGGTGTACCATTACAAAATGTTAATCCATCATGAAAATGCAAAAAAGTTTGCATTTTTGTTACTATTAGTATGTATATTAGCTAAAAGGATGCTATGGTAGATAGTATCTTTTAACATAATTTTTTATAAGGGGGATATATGCAAAAGTTTATTATTGCTGTATTTACAATTATGGCACTGCTAACAACACAGATGGCATTTGCAGCAACCATTACTGGTACAGCGCCATATTTAACAATATCAGGGTTTAACTTGACCAATTTAAACAATCAAATAGAAACTCAATTTAATGTTGCTGTTACTCAAGCAAATGCTGATTTAGCACCATACAAAGACCAGGAAAAATTAGCCACTGGCTTTGCCAATGCCAATGCATATTCTACCAATGTTGCAACGCAGCAGGGATATCCAAATTATAGCTTGTTTGCTATAACCACTGGTGTTATGCTTGGTGCACAGGCACCCACCACCAATATTGACTATTATACCGGGGGCAAAATAGAGGATGATATAAAGGCACAGGGTGACCTGTATGCAGGCGTTGCCGGCAGCGTTGCATTGAATGTTGGCGTCAATGTTGGCTTTCTGGTGCCGGGGCTTTATATAAATGGCAAGGTTGGCAAATTTGACAGCAGTTGGGTGTATGACAATGATGATTTTAGCTTCAATACCTTTATTATAGGTATTGGTGTAACCTATAGCCTGTTTGATGAAGTGGGCACTGGCCTTGCACGCTGGCGTGGATTGGCAGTGGGTATGGGGCTGGTGTACCAGACAACCGATGTGGCATATCGGGTAAAGATGGATAAGGTATTACAACCCTTTACATATTCAGAATCAGGTACAATAACAGGCAATGTTGTTGTTGACCCAACATTTGATATTACTCTAGATATGTACACAGTAAGCGTGCCATTTGAAGTTACCACTGCCGTGCAACTTTTGTGGGTATTAAATCTCAATCTTGGTGCAGGTATTGATCTGGTAAGTGGTAACAGTGACCTGGTGTTAAAAGCAGCAGCTGATGCAACCGTGGATGATATTGCAGTTGATGGTACTCCTTTACCAGAAAATCAATATCAGGTTACACCAGGCAATCTAAAAGTTGATGGCAGTACTCTTGGTAAAAAACCTAAATGGGCACGGGCACGGATAATGACGGGTATTGGCTTTAATGTTGGCCCTGTCAAAATAGATGTTCCTATTATTTATTATTTAGATACTGGCGCTGCAGTAGGTATTACAGCAGGGTTTATCTGGTAGTAGCAGTGAGTGGGGGTTTTAACAAACCCCCATTTTGTATATACTGGCGCTGCAGTGGGAGTTATTGCAGGGTTTATCTGGTAGTAGCAGTGAGTGGGGGTTTTAACAAACCCCCATTTTGTATATACTGGCGCTGCAGTAGGTATTACAGCAGGGTTTATCTGGTAATAGCAGTGAGTGGGGGTTTTAATAAACCCCCATTTTGTATATAGCAGCGCTGCAGTGGGAGTTATTGCAGGGTATTATCTTGTTATAAAAAGTGAAAGTGAGGTATAACAACACTCCATTATTTTTAAGGTAAAAATTAAAAGCTTTTAGCATCTGAGTGCCGCATAACGTTATTGTTTTGTGCAGATATATTTTATAATCATTTCATTCTTATTTAATCTTGCATCAATTTTATAACCAGCTTTTTGCAACATGTGTTCAATAGCCCAGTCAAAGGTACTGAATTCTTCTTTGACATGCATTTCTACTTCTCTGGCAAATTCATCCCCGGTTTGTTGTTTAAATTGATTAATCCACTGATCAATCTTTTGTTCTATTGTTTCTATATCACCTGAAAAGATTACATCCTCATACAATAATCTGCCGCCAGGTTTTGTAATTGATGAAATATTTTTCAACGCCATCTGCTTCCAGAAATCCGGTAGGTGGTGTAATGCCATTTTTGTATACACAGCATCAACATTAAAGGTATGAGTATGTAAGCCTAAAAATCCTGAGTGAATATACTCTATATTGTGTATAGTATGGTATTTTTGCCGGGCATAATCAAGCATTGGCCTGGATATATCAATTGCATATATTTTTTTACTTTTTTTGCTATATATTGAGTAATGGCGCATGTGCCACATCCAATATCTGCAACAATGCTTTGAGTGGTAAGTTTCAAATCACTGATTATTTCATCAGCTTCTTTTGCAAAGTTTCTGAATTTAGAGTGATTTTCATCATACTGCTGTATGAGCTCAATTGAGGCGTAATTAACACCAGAATGTTTAGATTCGTCATAAAACCAGCTTTTCATAATTACATTGTTTCCTTTATAAAATATTTTTGTGATTATAAATGTGCAATCAGATTATCTATGTCACCAACTATTTCAAATCCTGCATGGCTACCGTTATCGTCCAGAACAGTATGGTTATTTTCTTTTAATACACAGTGAACATACGCATCTAAACTTTCATATATTTTGGATTGCATGGATCCGTTGTATGGTGCTGGTAAAGCTATGCCAGGTGTTCTTTTAATTGTTATGGTAGCGTTACGGTTGCCTTTACTGCAGCTAATGCGTACCAGCAAATCTGTAACTGATAGGGTACACTGCGCATTATTATATGTGGTAAATGTATATAGTCTGCCATTGTGCAGTAATGCAATAAGAAAACCGGTAAAGTATGATCGTTTCCATGGTATTGTTGCAATGGAGCCAAATATACTGGTTCCTACTGTAGCAAAATGATTTGTCTGAAACCATATATAGGCACTGGGGAAAGATTTCCCCCAGTCTTTTTCCATGTAACCGCGCCCACCTGTAAAGTCCATGAGTTCTTCATTATAGCGGATAGTACCACTGATTGAATGATCCATACTCAACACAGCATGGTTACATTCCATAGTGGGAACAAATGCATACCACCCCATAGAACCTGGTGAAAAAAGTTTTACTGGCCACGGGTAGCGATTTTCAAAGCTACATTGTCCTGAAACAGAAATGTCACCGGACTTGATGGCAAGTGTTATAGTATTGAGTGTGAAATGATTTCCTGCAATGCTAATCGAAAAAGGGGTATACGTTGCAGTAAACTCATGAAATGGATATGTTACAAAATGAGGGGATTGGCCTTTTTTAAAAATATGTATGAACGCATACGATTTTGTTTTGTCTTTTTCTATGAATATGCCAGGTATCACAATAAAGCTGTGTTTTCCGTCTTTATCCACTTGCTTATAATACCAGCCTTCAAAATAGGGACCTTTAGCGGGATTATGATACCATTCAGGATGCCAGATAGTTTTTAAAGTATGAAGCATAGTGTTAGAATTATAATACTGCATAAACCAATAATCAAGAAAAAATAAGGGGTCAGAGCATTGATGCCTCTTCAAAACTAAACAGGTAATTAATCTTGACACAACAACACTTGCATTTTAGTATTAGCGATAGTTCATAAACCAAGAGGACTATGCAAACAGATATCAAAGCACTAAAACGAAAAGCAAAAGCTCTGCTTTTGTCAAAGGACATCCCTGCCGGAAAAATGGATATTGTAAGGGCAATACTTGCCAATGACCGTATACTTGAGGAAGAAAAATACAATGCCATCATAGATCTGGTTAAAAACTATCCCGACAAGCCTGTAAAGCCGGTGGCCCCAGGAAAAGTTGAAGTGAAAGGGGAAGAGTTTAAAACGCCTGAGGAATATAACTCAAAGAACACCGCCTATCTGTACCAGAAGTACAGGCATACCAGGCTTTTTAAAAAAAGACTCCTTGTCCATGCAAATAATAAATTTGGTATTGGTTTTTTGCGGCGCCTTGTTCCTTCACAACGTCTGTTAAGGCTTTCCCAAAAATTAGTTGAACTGCAATATGCTATGCGTCAGCGCCTGTACAGAGTACTTTGTGATATTGTTGATGATCAGTCAATATCTGACCCTACAATTTTTAATTATTGTGTTGTACTGTACAATGCGCTTGCATCGTCATGCTTGATTGATAAGCAGTATATTGAACTTAAATGGACACGGCCTGAGGGGTTTAAGCAGTTACTATCGCCCTATATGAATTCTATGCTCAAGCTTTCCCTGTGCGATGCTCAGACCAAAGAAGCGATGATTCAATTAATTGACCAGAAATTGCGTCAAAGCCAGGATCTTCAGAAAAATGAAACAATGAATAAAAAGAATTTGACCATTGAACAATATATTTATGATTTCATCACCACACTGCGATGTTTGCTGTATCCTTCTACCACCAATGAATGTTCACTGACTAACCTTCTTAAAAAAGAAGGATCGTTGCCGTCATTTGAAGCATTCTGTATTGCCTGTGTTGAAGCGCTGGTTATAGGCAAACCTGTTGTGTTATCTGATATCATGACAATGTTTGATATTACTGCTCCCAAGGTTTCGGATACTGAATGGAATTTTGATCACGATGAACTGGTAAAGGCAGGGAAGGACCCCGAATCGTTAAAAAAGAAAGCAAAGGAAGAGCTGCACCGAAAGCTTGAGCCGTACGATGAATTGTACAGGTTTCTTACCTATGCACCTGAGGGGAAGGAAGTTGCCATTCAGGGTTTTGATGATCAGCGTAAACTGGTAGATAAGCGCAATGAAGTGTTTGATGATGCATACAGTAAAGACATACTCATTGCACTTGAAGGGATGCTTCTGGGTTTTATCAATGAATATGGGGCACTGCTTGATGGTACAACGATATATTTTGAAAACAATAAAAATCACTATGAAGGCTGTATATTTTCTGAAAATTATTTTTCACATGAATTAGCACGTTTTTCTGAGATACTTTCAGAAATCAATACATTCAGGTCCAACAATCCAACATTCCATGTAACCCGTGATGAATTGATAGAAGGTATAAATAAAAAGAAAAAAAGCCTTTACCCCATAGAACGCTTTATGACCGTGATTGGCGATATGTGTTATGGTATTGGTATTGAATTATTTACCCATTATAATCGTCATCGCCGGTGGGTTTTAAGTGGGTCACCGGGCAAAGACGATGCAGTGATGCGCACGGCATTTTCTGCACATACATCAGGGTTATCATCACTTGATGACAGGGAAGCAATGCCTGTCCCCTTTTCCGATTGTATCATAACCGGTTTTTCAAAATTGCGGCCACTGTCAAAACTGTTGCTACACAAGCCGGTCATACATCCCACACTGCGTGATGGAGTGTTCCCTCAGATGGTTGCTTATCTCCTGCAGGTGGCACATGTATGTCTCAATGACAGGCTATATGGTATACTGGATGAACGTACAAAAATATTATCGCAAATACGGAGTCTTTCATGAGGCTTTTAGTAATCCTTGCCATGCTTTTTTTTGCTTTGCGCGCTGAGGCAGCACCACGTGTTCTCGTGTTCAAATCGTATCATGACAACCTCACTTCATTACTTGATGAATATCGTATTCCGTATATTGTAAAACGAGCATCGGTAGTGGCAGGCGATAGTTCCCTGTCAGGGTTTGATGCTGTTTTTATACCCTGTGGTGTTGAGCAGCCCATTGAAGCAAGCATTCAGGTAATGGCACACGGGCAACGTATTCAGGGCGTTGCATTAAAAGATGATTATGAAGGTATAGATTTTAAGCGATTGAATGCACTGCTTCAGGATTTTGTGAAAAGCGGTGGCAGGTTATATGCTGCAGGTTATTCATACAAATTTGTTGAGGCATTAGGATGTTCTCTATCCTTTTTTAATAATTTTCCCCATTATGGCACCAGCGGTAGGATACATAGCTTTTTACATGATGATTTTGCTTCTTTTGTCATGCGTGATGACATGCAACTTACTGTCAACTATAATGGGTGGGTGGCATTGCAAAGAGCCAATGCATCCATACTGGCCAAAGGGTATTTCCCCACTGTCGGTGGTGAGCGTGAAGGGCCTGTTGCCTTTTTTAAAAAATATGGTAATGGGGTTGTGTATTATTCAGCGTACCATAACGGCGAAAACTCGTTGTATATGCGCTATTTTATTTTCAGAACAGCGTATGGCATGCTTGTTGATGAGCTTTTACAGAAAGCGTGGTACTGGGGTCAGAGCATAGCATTATCGGTGGTTGACACGTTTAAGGGTGACGAATATGTCAGAAGTTATACCTGCACACTACCTCAGGGTGCTATTACACTATATCTTCCAACAACGTACCCGGTACAGGTTGATATTTTTGCCAACAAAAAACTTTTAGGTTCATGGGACAGTGGATTTAAAACTGAAATATCATTGTATAACCCTGCAACACAGGATGCTACAGTATATGTATATCAGAGCAACAGAGCAGCGTATAAACCCTTTGCACTGGTTATAGCACAGGGTAGGCGTATACTGCCGTATATGCCAGTAGTGCGCCTTAGTATGGGTGCTATTGCTGTCATTATGCTTTTAGGCTTTACATGGAAGAGGATAAATCCCCGTAAGTTTGCTGGTAAACGTCGCTACTGGTTCAGGGATGGGCATTTTATTCATAGGCAAAAATAAATAGGTATTTATATTCCCCCACAACCTGTGGTGTGAGTATATAGTAAAAAAAGCTTGCAATTGAAGGTATACAATTCATACATATGTATACATTTAACGATAACATACATATCATAGCAGGGGGCTGTCCCAAAAGTCGTTTCGATACAAATTTCGCAACGCTCATTGAGTAATTTTGCCAGATTTTGTGGCAAAATTGTATCGAAATGAGCGAGTATTACGATATAATG
>Ga0067045_1003656_pt1 | contig 19107 bp, 16 predicted proteins | sample TerdegcTABiofilm_FD_59184 | JGI IMG/M metagenome (GOLD analysis project Ga0067045, IMG submission 59184) | Combined Assembly of (Gp0054472, Gp0054536) Wastewater bioreactor microbial communities from Singapore -Terephthalate degrading... | reverse complement strand
GGATACCTGCTGTCCGGAATGCGGAAACAAGTTAATCAGCAGGACCGGTTATACTGTCGGCGCGACCGGTCTGGATAATAAGAGATGCCGGTATTGCGGCAGGAGAATTAATATTGTCGGTGATATTATTTCATAATAATTACCATGTGCCATATATTGCGGGATAACAAGATATATTATTAGCTAATTAGCGATAAAATAGAAATTTTCACATTAAACTCTTGAAATAAATTAAACCGGGAATTATAATTGTTTGTAATATTTTGTTCATAGTTAGTGAGTAGAGGTAAGGGGAATCCAGGAGATGATAGAGAGGGTAAATTTATACGTTGATAAGGATGATTGGAAACTCTTAGACGAAATATCCCAGATGCTGGATAAGAAACGCAGTGAAGTAGTACGTGACATTATTTCTTTATTTCTGGCAAATTTAAAAGCATCATTCGGAGATGAACCCAAATTAACCCGGGAAAATCTGTCTGGGTTTTATGAAGCAATGCTGGCAATTGGGAAAAAGGACAATGTTAAAGAAAATGCATCTAAAGAAATACAACTTACTGAGCAGAGCCAAACAACTAAAAATAGAAAAAAGAAGAAGAAAAATAAACGCAAGTAATAAGCATGATAACTGATCACAGGTTGCCGCCTGTCACGGCGGTAATAGAGTTGTTAATAGCCAATAAGACCCGTTCAGCTGAAGGGTCTTTTGTTATGTCCGCCGGCTGGCCTTTTACAGTATTGCTAATTTAGGCTGCGGTCTTTTAGTAAAATGTAAAGACTTTTTTTAAAGTTTTTATCATCATCTGACGTTCTTTTAGCCGGTCCTTTAGTTCTGCCGCCGCTTCTCCGGTGCTTTGCCTTCAGTTCCCTTTCTTCCAGCAGAAAGTCAATAGTGGTCGAATCGAAAATACGTCCTGAAGGAGATAATGCAGCGGCTCCCTTACCCAAAACCATTGCAGCCAGACCCCAGTCTTGAGTGACTACAATATCTCCCTTGAGGGCCAGCTTCATTATTTGCATGTCAACCTCTTGAGGAGCGTTTCCAACCACGATATGGTTTTGCGAATCGATCCGGTGGTTAAAGTTTGCTACGGTAATCATAGGCAGCGAAAATTGAGCTGCGGCTTGCCGGCATATTCCCAATACCTTTCTGGGAGCAGCATCGGCATCAATTATTATTCTCATGCTCAAAAACCATCCCTATGTGAATGTATAAGTATCTTTAAAAGTCGTTTTTGCCTTATCATATAAATTACGTAAAAAAGCAGATTCTCAACATTTTGCATGTTGATTTGCTTTCTTGAATTTGGGAGAAGTTATAAATTATAATTATATATAACGAAATTGGTTCTTGGGAGGAGATTAAACTTGCCCGCTAATCTCACACCACTATATTATAAAGCAGAAGAAAATTTTAAAAAAGCCGTTACTGTTTCGGAAAAAATTGCTGCTTTAGAAGAAATGCTCGCAGTGATACCAAAGCATAAAGGTACTGAAAAAATGCAGGCAGATTTAAAAAGGCGTTTGTCCAAGCTTAAGGAAGAAGGACAAAGAAAGGCTAAAACAGGCCGTAAAGATCCTTTCTGGGTAGAGAAGCAAGGTGCCGGACAAGTTGTATTGTTGGGGTTCCCAAACACCGGCAAATCTTCTTTGCTTGCCGCCGTAACCAGAGCCCGGCCCAAAGTAGCCGAATACCCCTTCAGCACGACTTTACCTATGACAGGAATGATGGCTTATCAGGACATATTGATTCAATTGGTTGATACCCCGCCAATCACGGGAGAATTGGTTCCCGACGGCTTGCCCGGCACTCTTCGTAACGCCGATGCCTTGCTGATTTTGGTCGACGCAGGTTCAGATGATTGTCTTGAGCAACTCCTGACTTGTTATGGTTATCTAAAAGAAAAGAAGATTATTGCCGACGATGTATCGTCCGGAATGCGCGCTATCCCACTTGACCGTTGCCTGGTGCTGGCGACCAAAGCGGAGGTGGAAGGCAGCGCTGAACATATTCAGATTATGAATGAACTTGGACCGGCTGATCTGGAAATAATCCCTGTTTCAGCAGAGACAGGGATTGGCTTGGAATTAATGCGGGTTAAGGTTTTTGAACTGCTGAAGATCATTCGCGTCTATACAAAAATGCCTGGTAAAGCTCCGGATATGAAAACTCCCTTTATCTTGAAAAAAGGGAGTAACATATTGGACTTGGCTGAAAGTATCCACCGTGATTTGCCGCAGTTAATGAAAAACGTCAGAGTTTGGGGCTCAGCCCGTTACGAAGGCCAGTCCGTCAACCGGGATTATCATTTGCACGACAAGGATATCGTTGAGATAAACCGGTAATTGTATGCGTTTTTAGAAGGTGCAGCGATGTCTAAGTATTGCTTGCTGAATTACTGCTGCCTCATCTCCTGCCAAATGTCTCTCGCCCGCTCTACTATGCCCGGTAACATTTCCCTGGCGGGATGCCTTAAAATAATGTCCAACCACTTTGCGCCTTCTTTTTTGTTGCCTAGTTTTAAATTAAGCACTCCGAGAAGGTAAATGATGTTCATTTCCAGCTTTGGATCGCGAATATTTTCTTTAGAATAAGCCTCTTTAAAACGGTCTACGGCAAAATGAAGGTACTTTAATTCTGAACTTGCCTCGTTTTTAAACCTGTACAACCAGGCTATTTTTAAGAAAGCATTTCCTCGCTTGGAGTTTTTCATTTTAAGATTTTTTATCGAGAGGGCAAAAAGATGATATGCTTGAATTGATTGTTCAAGAGTGCGCGTTCCGCTGTAATCAAAGTTATCATATTTCCATAGTGGCTCGATCTGTTTAAGGATTTCTTCTTTTTGCTGGTCATTGATTTTTATTGAGTAAGTATCTTCGTTAAAAGCATAGCCACACTGGGGACAAACTATTATTTCATAATAAATTGGATTTATATTTTCGTAGTGGCTGCATAAGTCATCATCGACTTTTTTAATGCGCATGGAACTGGACCGGACGTGTGATGTGGTGATTTTATTTTCGCATATTGGGCAGACATATTCTTTTTGGTACAACATCTTTTTAATATCTTCTTCAGGTATTGATAATTCTGAAATATTATAATGATTATAATGGCTCTCAAGGGTATCAAAGCTTATGCTGGACATCTTGTTGAATGCTTCGGACGATTCCATATTTTTCATATTTATCTGCCGGAGCTTGGCACTTATTTTAATAATTACTTTGATGGCCACTTCCTGGTTTTTTCTCAAAAAATCAAAAAAATCATTTCTGTCCAGTTTGAAAAGCACTGTGTCTTCAGCGGCCCTTGCATAAGCGGAACGCTCAAAACCATCAAGCAGCGACATTTCGTCAATTATCTCCGTAGATGTCAATGTCTCATGAATTACTTCATTACCGTTAGAATCGCGATTATATATGTCAACTTTCCCTGATAAAACAATGTACATACATACTCCCTCATCGCCTTTCTCGAAGATAGTTGCATTTTTTTTGAAACTGACGACTTTTAATCTTTTTACAAGTTCGAATAGATATCTCTCTTCCGTGTCATTAAGGAAAGGTATTTTTTTCATGACCTTAATAGTTTTTTCAGTGTCCAAAATATCACCCGCCAAAAATTTTTTTGTTTTTATATTATAACATAAATATACTACTAATGAGAATAATTACCTTATATGTTTTGTGTTTGTTTAAAAGGAAGAATAACCAATCATTTATTTACAAAATAATTTTTGAATTCTTGGCAGATATCTCTCATATAATAATATAACTGTATTAAACTAATGCCGGCTTATGCCCGGATGATTATGCAGGCAGTGTAAGGCCCGTATGGTGTAGACAAGTATAAGCGCGGCAAATGCTGGATAGTCTAAAAAACAAGGCTGGAATAAAAATGTATATCTTAAATAATGTTTCCCGTACCATTTTTTTCTTATTGTTTTTGGGTATTTTCATGAAATCATGGGAGGATTTTTTATTTATTAGCAGAACTTACTTCTGGTGTAGTTTTTATGCTAGTATTTTTACCAGGTGAAGGGGATGGCTATGGAGGTAATTAGTTATGCGATCCAAGCAGTTTTAACAGTATTTACTTTTTATTGTTTTGTTATTTCGCTTTTCGGCTTTTATCGCAGGCATGAGGACTGTTTATTACCGCCCAGTTCCCGACTTGCCATAGTAGTGGCAGCCCACAACGAGGAGAGGGTTATCGGTGAATTAATAAGGAACCTGCATGAATTAAATTACCCAAAAGATTTATATGACATATATGTTGTGGCGGACAACTGTATTGACGATACAGCAAAAATAGCGGCTGAAAGAGGCGCTCTGATTATTGAAAGGTTTAACAATGTGGAGAAGGGGAAAGGTTATGCGCTTGAATACGCTTTTAACAAAATATTTAATTCCGGCATAGAATATGACGCAGTTGTTGTATTTGATGCGGACAACCTGGTTTCCAAAGATTTTTTAATGATAATGAACACACACCTGTTAAAGGGCGAAAAGATTATTCAGGGCTATCTGGATACTAAAAATGCTCAGGATACCTGGATTACAAAAGCTATCTATATATGTTACATTATTACCAACCGTTTCTTGCAATTAGCAAAGTACAATATAGGTTTGACGTGTGCCCTCGGGGGTACGGGCATGTGTCTTTCTGTTGATGTGCTGAAAAAATACGGCTGGGGTATGACTTCCCTGACGGAAGACCTGGAATTCCAGACAAAAGCGCTGATGAACAATCTAAAGGTCACCTGGGCGCATGACGCCAGGGTTTATGACGAGAAGCCGCTTACCTTGATGCAGTCATGGCGCCAGCGCAAACGCTGGATGCAGGGTCACTGCAACGTAGCCGGGCGTTATATGTTTAAGCTATTGTGGGAAGGTATTAATAATAAAAATTTCGCGATGATTGACGGGGCACTGTACTTAGTTCAGCCTTTTTTTTGGATGTTTACCGGACTCGGCATGGTCACCAATATCTTTATCGGACCTGAGATGTTGCTGGAAAACCCCACGTGGGCGGTAGTAGGTTTTTTTGCCCAGTTCTTTTACTTTAGCCTGGGGTTGGCGATGGAAAGAGTGAAACCAAAGGTTTACTGGTGGCTGTTTTTTTACCCGATTTTTGCCATCACCTGGATTCCTGTCGCGTACATCGGGTTTGCCATGCGCAAAAATAAGGAATGGAACCATACCTTGCATATCCGGGATATCAAACATGAAAATTTGCAAAATCTTTATCTTCCCACCAAGGCCGAAGGCAGGAGGACCAGTTAGAATTATAATATTTTCAATAGAACAAGATATTAGTTTTAGAAAAAATATCGACTTTGCAGTAGAAAGGGCAAATAATGGGTTGGGTACTGAACTCAACCCATTTGTCTTTTCCTGAGTTATATAAAGTTGCCCCAAGCGTAGGATTATTATTGTATTATTATACATATTTATGTATAATTATTAATATTGGCTTTAGCGTACCACAAGAGGTTTATGTTAAATATCTTTTTCCTGAGGTGATATAACATGACAGTGAAAGTAGGGATCGTCGGAGCAACGGGCTATACAGGGGCCGAGTTGGTAAGAATTTTGTCCCGCCACCCGGAAGTTGAACTGGTGGCTTTAGGGACTCAGAGTTATGCCGGTCAACCATTCTGGGTGGTTTATCCGCACCTGTATAAATATAACCAGTTAACTTGTGTAGATGCTGCTCAAACGGATATGCTGTACTCCGCGGACGTGGTTTTTGTTGCCCTGCCTCACGGGCACGCCATGCCGATTGCCGTTGAGGCGGCTTGCCGTGGGAAAAAACTAATTGACTTGGGGGCTGATTTCCGGCTGGCAGATTACAAGGTATATGAAAAGTGGTATAAAGTTGAGCACACGGCCAGAGAATTGCTGGCAGATGCTGTTTATGGTTTGCCTGAAATAAACCGGAAGAAAATCAGAGAAGCAAAAATAGTGGCTAACCCCGGCTGTTATCCGACCAGCGTTATTCTGGCTCTTGCTCCTCTTTTACGGAATAAACTGGTCGACTCAGGCAGTATCATTATCGACTCGAAATCCGGTGTTTCCGGAGCGGGGCGGGGATTGTCCCTGGGTATTCATTTCAGTGAGGTTAATGAGAATTTTAAAGCTTATAACGTGGCGGTACACCGTCATACTCCGGAGATTGAGCAGGAACTGGGCAAACTGGCCGGGGAAGAAGTAACAGTGTCTTTTACTCCTCACCTGTTGCCCATTACCAGAGGTATTCTCAGCACTATTTACGCCAAGTTGTCCAAACTGCCGGGTGAAGGCGAAATAATAGAGCTTTACCGGGAGTTCTACAAGGATGAGTTCTTTGTGCGGGTCTTGCCGGAGGGTATGCTGCCCCAGACCAAATGGGTGGCTGGAACAAACCATTGTGATATTGGTATTGCTGTTGACCCCCGCACAGGCAGGATTGTGATCATTTCAGCCATTGACAATATATTTAAAGGGGCTGCCGGTCAAGCGGTGCAAAATATGAATATTATCTGTGGATTGCCGGAAGATACCGCTTTAGTAGGGGCGGGGCTTTTCCCTTAATAATCAGTAGCCAGTAGTCAGGAGAAAACCGGTGAAAACATTTGAAGACTTACTGTGGCACAAGGTGCACTTGTTCGTGCTTGCGGTTTATAGTTATGTTTTTACGAAGATTCTTAGATGAGCTGATATATAGAAACAAACTTCTTTTGTATGAGGCTGGTAAATTACTGGAAGAATATCCTCGGGCTTATTCAGAATTCTGACTCCTGAATTCTGAATACCAGAATAAGTAATGCGTATATAAAATTAGGAGGTTGCTTAAGTGGAAAGCGAATGGAAACTGTCCGGCGGAGTGACTGCGGCCGCTGGTTTTCAGGCAGGTACGGCTTCCGCCGGGATAAGGTATAAGATAAAAAAAGATATAGCTGTTATTTATTCTAATGTGCCGGCAGCAGCAGCCGGAGTTTTTACTACTAACATAGTAAAAGCGGCACCGGTTTTGCTTTCAATGGAACGTGTCGCCGGAGGGAAAGCGCAGGCAATTGTTGTTAACAGCGGTAACGCCAACGCGTGCAATGGTGAGCAGGGGATGGAAGATGCCCTGGCGATGGCGTCCACGGCGGGTGCTGCCCTGGGCATTCCTGGAGAACTTGTTCTTGTGGCCTCCACCGGCGTGATTGGACAGAAGATGCCCATGGATAAAGTGCTGCCGGGTATTCGGCAGGCTGCCGGTGAAATAAGCGCGGCTGGAGGCGCAATGGCAGCCGAGGCGATTATGACCACTGATACTGTTCCCAAAGAGTCTGCCCGGAAGATTGTCATAGGTGGAAAAACGGTGACTGTCGGCGGGATGGCTAAAGGCTCGGGGATGATTCACCCTGATATGGCTACCTTATTATGTTTTATTACCACGGACGCCGCGATATCTCCCGCCTGTCTCCAGCAGGCGCTTAAATATGCTGTTTCTTGCAGCTTTAATATGATTACTGTGGACAGGGACACCAGTACCAACGACACGGCAGTGGTTCTGGCAAACGGGTTTGCCGGGAATCCGGTTATTGACGGTGAAGGCGATGAATATATATCGTTTCGTGATGTTTTGACCGATGTCTGTGTCAGCCTGGCGATGGATATTGCCAGGGACGGAGAGGGCGCGACCAAGCTGATCCAGGTAGAAGCCCGCAACGCGCGTACCCTTGAAGACGCCCGCCTGGCGGCAAGGGCGGTGGCCGGGTCAAACTTGGTCAAGGCCGCGATTTTTGGCCGGGATGCCAACTGGGGAAGGGTTTTATGCGCTGCCGGTTACTCGGGGGCCAATTTTGACCCGCGTAGGGTAGATATTTTTCTCGGTAACGAGCAGGTTACTAAAAAAGGTTGTTCAATTGAGTTCAGCGAGGAAAGAGCCCTGGAAGTTTTAAAAAAAGATGCTGTACGGATTATTATTGATTTTAATGCCGGAAAATATGATGCTACCGCCTGGGGTTGCGATCTGACCTACGATTACGTCAGGATAAATGGAGATTACCGAACATAGGAGGGTTTTGAGATGTCTACGGCCATTGAAAAAGCGGCTATTTTAGTGGAGGCTTTGCCATATATAAAAAAATTTTACGGCAAGACTGTTGTAATAAAATACGGCGGTCACGCTATGATTAACAATGAACTTAAAGAGGCCGTGCTTACCGATGTGGTGCTGATGAAATATGTCGGGATGCAGCCGGTGATTGTTCACGGGGGAGGCCCGGAAATAACCGGAATGCTGAAAAGGGTGGGCAAAGAGTCAAGATTTGTTGACGGTTTACGGGTTACCGATGCGGAAACCATGGAAATTGTCGAAATGGTTCTGGTAGGTAAGATTAATAAGGACATAGTAGCTCAGCTCAACCGCATCGGCGGGCGGGCGGTGGGTTTGTCAGGCAAAGACGCGAACCTGTTCCAAGCGGTTAAGAAACTGCATCAGACACGTACGCCCGAAGGCGGGGAAGAAATGGCGGATATCGGCTTTGTAGGTGATGTCGGCAAGGTCAATCCCGAGATTATCGCAAAATTGATCAGAGAGGAATATATTCCGGTAGTGGCGCCGGTAGCCGTAGGAGCCGGGGGAGAAGGCTATAATGTCAATGCCGATTACGCCGCAGGCTGTCTGGCGGCCGCGCTGGGAGCCGATAAACTGATTATCTTAACCGATGTGGAAGGAATCATGGCTGACCGGAACGATCCGGGCTCGCTCATCTCGATTCTGCGGGTAAATGAATTTTCCACTCTTGTTGAACAAGGAAAAATTGACGGTGGCATGATTCCCAAAGTTGAGTGTTGTTTGGAGGCACTGGCCGGAGGAGTGCGTACAACCCACATTCTGGACGGGAGAGTGCCGCACTCGATCCTTCTGGAAGTATTTACCGATAAAGGCATCGGGACAATGGTTGAAAAATGATAATTACTCGGGAGTCAGAGCGAAAAAAGGTTTATACCTGAGTAATTACCAACTTTATTTAGGTTATAAAATGAAGCGGGGTGACTATGTTATGAATACGAAAGAGATAATAGAGATGGGCGACCACTACCTGATGCGGTGCGTCGGGCGTATGCCTTTAGCTCCGGTCAGAGGACAGGGCGCCGTAATGTGGGATGCCGACGGGAATGAGTACCTGGATTTTGTCAGCGGTATTGCTGTAAATTCATTCGGGCATTGTCATCCGGAAGTAGTTGAAGCCATTTCCCGGCAGGCCAAAAAACTGATTCACTGTTCTAACCTGTATTATATCGAGCCTCAAGTGCTTTTAGCCAAAATTTTGGTTGAAAACTCCGGCATGGGTAAAGTTTTTTTCAGCAACAGCGGCGCCGAGGCGAATGAAGCCGCAATTAAACTGGCGCGTAAGCACGCCAAGCTGAAATACAGCCCGCGGAAGGTGGAAATAATCACCGCCTGGCAGTCTTTCCACGGCCGGACGCTGGCAACAATAACCGCCACCGGCCAGCCCAAGTACCAGCAAGGTTTTGAGCCGCTCCCTGGAGGCTTTAAATATGCTCCGTTCAACGACCTGGAGGCCATGGAACAGGCAGTTGGCCCGGATACTTGCGCCGTGCTGCTGGAACCGGTCCAGGGGGAAGGCGGCGTCAACGTGGCGTCGCGTTACTACCTTGAAGGAGTGAAAATGCTCTGCCGGGAGCATGGCGCTTTGCTGATTTTCGACGAAGTGCAGACCGGCGTCGGGCGCACTGGACGTTTCCTGGCCTGTCAGCACTACGGTGTGAAGCCTGATATTCTTACCCTGGCTAAAGCGCTGGGCGGCGGTTTTCCGATCGGCGCCGTACTGGCGACAGACGATGTGGCTGCCGCTTTCCAGCCGGGAGATCATGCCTCCACTTTTGGCGGCAACCCGCTGGCCTGCGCCGCCGCGCTGGCCGCCATGGATTTGCTGCTTACGGGTGGTGTGGTGGAAAATGCCGCCGCGGTAGGCGCCTATATGTATGATAAACTGGTGGAGTTGGCCGGAAAATATGATTATGTGCAGGAAGTGCGCGGACTCGGCCTTTTGCTGGGTATCGAGCTGAACGTTGAAGGCAAGGATATCGTTAACGGTTGCCGGGAGAAAGGTCTTTTAATCAATTGTATCAATAATAATGTACTTCGTTTTATCCCGCCGCTGACGATAACAAAGCAGGAGGTAGACCGGGCTGTGGGGATACTGGAGGGAGTTATGGGCAATCTGAATTACTAAAGTAACCGGGAGGCTGAGCAATGCCTAAGCGGAATGACATAAAAAAAGTTCTGGTAATAGGTTCCGGTCCGATTGTTATCGGTCAGGCTGCGGAATTCGACTATGCCGGTACCCAGGCCTGTAAGGCGTTGCGCGAAGAAGGTATTTCCGTGGTGCTGGTTAATTCCAACCCGGCTACCATTATGACTGATCTGGATATTGCCGATCTGGTCTATATAGAGCCGCTTTCATGGGAAAGCTTAGCCAGGATCATTGCCAGGGAGCGCCCCGACGGGCTTCTCCCCACCCTGGGCGGCCAGACCGGTCTGAATATCGCCGTGGAACTAGCTGAAAAAGGTGTGCTGGCTGAGTACGAAGTAAAATTGTTGGGGACCTCTCTGGAGGCTATTAAACGTGCCGAAGACAGGGAGCTTTTCAAGAAGCTGATGCTCGAAATCGGTGAACCGGTGCCTGAAAGCGCTATCGCTGAAAGCGTGGAAGAATGTCTGACTTTCGCCGGTTTGAACGGTTACCCGGTCATTGTCAGGCCAGCGTATACCCTTGGCGGGACGGGCGGCGGTATTGCTTACAACGAGTATGATTTGACAGAAGTTGCCCGCCGGGGCCTGAAGATGAGTATGATCGGCCAGGTGCTTCTGGAGCAAAGTGTTGCCGGATGGAAAGAGATAGAATACGAGGTGATGCGGGACGGCGCGAACAACTGCATCACTATCTGCAATATGGAAAACATTGACCCGGTCGGCATTCATACAGGGGACAGTATTGTCGTTGCCCCGTCTCANACCCTTTCTGATAAAGAGTATCAGCTCCTGCGGTCGGCTTCTCTGCGGATTATTCGCGCGCTGGAGGTNGAAGGCGGGTGCAACGTCCAGTTTGCCCTCGATCTCAAGAGTATGAATTATTTTGTAATCGAGGTTAATCCCAGGGTCAGCCGNTCAAGCGCGCTGGCNTCCAAAGCCACCGGCTACCCTATTGCGAAGATGGCCGCCAAGATAGCCATCGGGCTTAACCTGGATGAGATTATCAATCCCGTTACCGGCAAAACCACGGCCTGCTTCGAACCGGCTTTAGACTATGTGGTAGTGAAGATACCCCGCTGGCCTTTCGACAAATTCGGCAGCGCGGACCGGACCCTGAGCACCCAGATGAAGGCTACAGGGGAGGTTATGTCTATTGACCGTACTTTTGAAGGGGCGCTGATGAAAGCGGTGCGCTCTCTGGAAGTGGATGTGGATAGCCTCCACCTGCGCGGGGCCGCCGCCTGGTCCGAGATGGAACTGCAGGACAATCTTTCATATCCCAACGATCTGCGCCTTTTTGCCATAGCCGAGGCCTTCAGCCGCTTTTGGAGTATGCGTGAAATTGCCCAGCTCACCATGATCGATTATTTTTACCTCAGCAAGATAAAAAAAATAATTGAGCTGGAACGCAAGCTGCGAACCGAAGGGCCCAAGCCCCCTCCAGATTTGCTGCGCCAGGCAAAAATTTCTGGTCTGCCTGACTCTCTGATCGGCCGCCTGACCGGACGGACGGCGCAAGATATACGCGCTCTGCGCAAAGAATACGGAGTTGCTCCAACTTATAAAATTGTCGACACCTGTGCCGCCGAGTTTGCCGCCGCCACTCCTTATTATTATTCAACCTATGAAGATGAGGACGAGGTGCCGGTTTCCGGGCGGCCCAAAGTGCTTGTTTTAGGTTCAGGGCCGATTCGCATCGGGCAGGGAATAGAATTTGATTACTGTTCTGTTCATTCAGTATGGGGGCTGCAAAAAGAGGACATCGAAGCAGTAATCATCAACAACAACCCGGAAACAGTCAGCACTGACTTTGATACCGCCGACAAGCTTTATTTTGAGCCGTTGACTCTGGAAGACGTGTTAAATGTAATTGAGAAAGAAAAGCCTCTCGGCGTAATTGTCCAGTTTGGCGGACAGACGGCAATCAACCTTACCGCTGGGCTTGTCTCGGCGGGCATTAAAATTCTCGGTACTCCGGTGGAAGGAATTGATACGGCCGAGGATCGCGGCAAATTTGAAAAATTGTTAACGGAGCTTGGTGTGCCGCAGTCGGAGGGAAAATCAGCCACAACGGTTGAAGCGGCCCGGGACATAGCCGAGAAGTTAGGCTATCCCGTCCTGGTCAGGCCTTCTTACGTACTTGGGGGCCGCGCGATGGAAATTGTCAGCAATACCAGCGAGTTATTGAAGTATATGGCTACCGCCGTGCAAGTTTCTCCCAGACACCCGGTGCTGGTGGATAAATATATTCTTGGCAAAGAGGTGGAAGTGGATGCTGTCGGCGACGGGCGAGACCTTTTTATCCCGGGGATCATGGAACACATTGAGAGAGCCGGAGTACATTCTGGTGACAGTATTGCCGTTTATCCGCCCCAGACCTTAAGCCGTCAGGTAACGGGGAAGATTGTTGAATATACCTTGAAAATCGGCCGGGCGCTGCGAATCTGCGGGCTGATTAACATCCAGTATGTTGTGGATGACAGCGGGGTCTACGTCCTGGAAGTAAACCCGCGGGCATCGCGCACTGTGCCGGTGTTGAGCAAGGTTACCGGGGTTCCGATGGTTCAGGCGGCAACGAGAACCATGCTTGGCAAAAGTCTGGCGGATCTGGGCTACCGCCCCGGACTCGGACCCGAACATGGCTTTATCGCTGTGAAAGCGCCGGTATTCTCCTTCGAAAAGCTCAGCCAGGTTGAGATCTCGCTGGGACCTGAAATGAAATCAACCGGTGAGGTGATGGGAGTTGACCGCACTTTTTCCCATGCTCTATATAAAGCCATGCAGTCGGCCGGGCTGCGGGTGGCATGCAGCGGAGACGTGCTTTTTTCCATAGCGGACCGGGATAAGGAGGAAGCAATACCTCTGGCGCGCGAATACGCTGGCCTCGGGTTCCAACTTCAGGCTACCCCNGGTACGGCGGAATTTCTGAAAAAAGCCGGGCTGACGGTACGTGAGGCAGAAGAAACAGTTTCCTTGGTTNGTTCCGGGAATATAGCCCTGTTGATTAATACCCCCACCCGGGGGAAAAACCGCGAACGGCCGGGCTTTTTGCTGAGGAGAACCGCTGCCGAGTATAAAGTGCCTTGTTTAACTTCGCTGGACACTGCGCGCGCGCTGTCAGTGGTCCTGCGCTATCTAAAACAGGGAGGAGGGCCGGAGCCGTTGAGCATGGCGGAGTTCGGAGCGTCAAGCGTATGTTGTTAAGCTTTTAGAGAGAAGGGATATAAGAGTTGGATGCACAGAAAGTTGTTTTAAAGGGGCGCGACCTTTTAACCCTGCACGATTTCAGTCCGGATGAAGTGGCCGCTATTATTGAGCTGGCCGGTGAATTGAAAGAAAAACAAAATTGTCAAGTACCTCACGCCTGTCTGCAGGGAAAGACTTTAGGAATGATCTTTCAAAAGTCTTCCACCCGTACAAGAGTGTCTTTCGAGGTAGCCATGTACCAACTTGGCGGTTACCCGATGTTTTTAAGCGCAAATGACTTGCAGCTCGGGCGGGGCGAGAGTATTGCCGATACCGCCAAGGTGCTTTCCCGCTACCTGGACGGTATTATGATCAGAACGTACTCTCATGCCGAAGTGGAGGAACTGGCACATTACGCCACCATTCCGGTGATTAACGGACTGACCGACCTCCTGCACCCCTGCCAAATCCTGGCCGACCTGCAAACTATAAAAGAAAGGAAGGGAACTTTTGCCGGTTTGAAGCTGGCCTATGTCGGGGATGGTAATAATATCTGTCATTCCCTCCTGTTCGGCTGCGCCAAGGTGGGTATGCATATCAGCGTGGCCTGCCCGGACGGATATATGCCTGACGGGGAAATCGTCAGGCTGGCGAAGGAAGACGCCTTGCCGACCGGCAGCAAGGTGGAAATAATGAACGATCCGGTCGAAGCAGTCTCTGGAGCAGATGTAATCGTAACCGACGTGTGGGCCAGCATGGGGCAGGAAGCTGAACAAAAGAAAAGGGCTGGTGTATTCCCCCCGTATCAGGTCAATGAACAGCTGGTTGCCCACGCCGCGCAGGACTACATTTTTCTGCATTGCCTGCCTGCCCACCGGGGCGAGGAAGTAAGCGCCGGAGTGATAGACGGACGGCATTCAGCCGTCTGGGATGAGGCGGAGAACCGCCTGCACGCCCAAAAGGCTGTTTTGGCCTTGCTGTTATAATTTATTGACATATGTGAATAACTGTTGTAGAATTCTACAACAGAGTAATATTATGCCTAATTGTGATAATTAGCGGCATTTTTATGAAAATTGTTCGGAAATTAGCATAAATTCAGTTCAACAAGGTGAAGGAGATGTTGCGCAAATGTCAAAGGCAAAGGTTGTCTTGGCTTACTCGGGCGGGCTGGACACATCAATTATTATTCCCTGGCTGATAGAGAATTATGGTTACGAGGTTATCGCAATGGCAGCCGACGTGGGCCAGGGTGAGGAACTGGCGCCTCTTAACGAAAAGGCCATCAAAACCGGCGCCAGTAAGATTTATATCGAGGATCTGAAGCGGGAGCTTGTTGAGGATTACATCTATCCTACTTTAAAGGCCGGCGCAATTTACGAGGGTAAATATTTGCTGGGCACTTCCATGGCCCGGCCTCTGATCGCTAAAAGGATGGTTGAGATTGCTAAAAAAGAAGGCGCCGAGGCAGTGGCGCACGGCGCCACCGGTAAGGGCAACGACCAGATTCGCTTTGAACTGGGAGTGAAGTCTCTCGCCCCGGAATTGAAGATCATTGCTCCCTGGCGGGAATGGGATATTCGCTCCAGAGAGGACGCCATTGATTACGCCAATGCCAGGGGCATCCAGGTGCCGGTAACAAAGGACCGTGCTTACAGCATGGACCGCAACCTCTGGCACTTGAGCCACGAGGGTGTGGATCTGGAAGATCCCTGGAATGAACCGAAACCGGATATATTGGAATTAATCACACCGCCGGAAAAAGCTCCCGATAAGCCGGCCTACGTCAGTATTGAATTCGAGTGCGGCATACCCGTTAAAGTGGACGGGGCGGCTCTTGATCCGGTAGCTCTTATTGAAAAGCTTAATCAGATCGCGGGGGAAAACGGTGTCGGCATCGCCGATATGGTGGAAAACCGGCTGGTGGGCATGAAATCCCGCGGTGTTTACGAGACCCCGGGCGGCACAGTTTTGTACCAGGCCCACCATGAGCTGGAGCTGTTGACCCTGGACCGCGCAACCATGCATTTTAAAGAATTAGTTGCTTCCCGGTACGCCGAATTGGTTTACGACGGGGTGTGGTTTGCTCCGATCAGAGAAGCCCTTGACGCCTTTGTGGACAGCACCCAGAGAACAGTTACCGGAACGGTGGTAATGAAACTCTACAAGGGAAACTGCACGCCGGCAGGCACAAAGTCGCCGTATTCCCTGTACAACCAGGAACTGTCCACTTTCAGCAAGGACGAAATATACAACCAGCGGGACGCGGAGGGTTTCATCAACCTTTTTGGGCTGCCGTTGAAGGTAAGGGCGCTGATGGAGAAGAATGCGGGATTAAAATAAAAGAATTAGCCAAAGTTTATCATGGGTGGAGCAATCCGGATGAAAAAAATTGCTTTTACAATTGTTTTAATCTTGTTAATTGCCGGTGGACTGACAGGATGTTTGGGTAAGACCCAAGAACAAACAGATGCCTCAGCCCAACAGGAAGAGGGAGGATATGCTGCTTCCTCCTCTTCCTCCTCGGGTTATGTATTTAATATACCTGAGACATCAAAAGAAGAAACCCTGAATATACCTGGAAACATCGAGCCNGGGCAGCGTATATTTATTAACGAGTCAGANGCTGCGGTTGACGGGTTTGGAAATTTCAATGCTCAGCTGAAGCTGACTCCCGGGTTGAANTNTGTTGCATTAAAAGTTGTTTCGAGNGACAACAAATCCATTTACGCAACGGCNAAAAGCGTAAATTATATACCTTCCGACAATCCCAAGCTGGATGTGACCATTCCGGGAGAATATAATTCCGACACGGAGATGCTCATAATCAAAGGCGCGACAGAGCCCGGCTGTCAGGTGGACGCTAATGGTTATCGGGCAACACCGGATGAAAAAGGTGATTTTATTGTCAGTGTGCCGCTGGAAAATGGTGAGAATGTAGTTAAGGTTACGTCAACTAATCAAAAAGGAAAAACAAGCACTGTGCAGCAAGTCGTTACTTACAGCAGGCTTAATAACAAACAACCTACGCTCGTCGTTTCGTCACCGGAACCGAAAGACGGCTATGTTTCCACGGAAAAAATTAAGATTAGTGGTTTTACCGAACCCAATAACTTGATTGAGATTTATAATAACTACTACAATGGAGACAGCGCTGTAAAAAGCTTGATTTTTAAAGGGACTACAAGCAACGGTCAATTTTCCGCCGACGTGACATTATCGAAAGAAGGTGGCGGTGTCAACAACTTGTTAATAGTGGCGACAAATGCATTTGGCGGGACTATATCCGAAACGAGAAATGTTATTTATAAAGCCTCATAAGCACAATTAGATAATGAAATATTAAGGGTATTTGCTGGAAAGCAGCTTGCCGGTGACGGACGCCGGACCGGATGTAGAAGGCGGTCACTGGTTATTTATTTTACCCTATAAGGTAAAGAGGTNATTAGATTGAGNAAGCTAGTCATAACNTTTATATGTGAGAACAGGCATGATCTGGAAACAGTAACCGTCGATCTTGCCCGCAGGGGAGAAGTAACAAAAGAGGAAATATGGCGNATGCTGACCAAGGACTGCCGCTGTAAAAAGTGCGGCAGCGANAAGTTTATCTACCGTACCCGGTATAAAGATTGATAAATTTATGTTGACTANCCAATAATTAGGNATTATAATCATTTTATTCTGTTATTGGAAAGGAGGATGAGAAATGACGAGGGAACTCATTAATGAAATCCTGAGAGACGTCGGATTAGAGTCAATCTGTGATGGCGAATACGAGAAGGAGGATTAATCTAAGCGATGGATACTATATCCGGAAGCAAATTAGGAAGGAGGCAGGTGAGCAAGGTATCTGCCTCCTTCCTAATTTTATTCTATATTTATTTGGCAGTAAAAAAAGCCCATGTTAAAATAAAACGATAAATACCATATCCGCTGAGGAGAGGCTAAAGGAGGGTCAGGCTATGAGCAAATTATGGGGCGGCCGTTTTCAAAAAGAAACAGATCGACTGGTAGAAGACTTTCACTCTTCCATTTCTTTTGACAAGCGGCTTTATAAATATGATATCAANGGCAGCATCGCCCATGCCCGGATGCTGGGCAAAACCNGAATTATNTCTCNGGCGGAATCAGAAGNACTGGTACGCGGGCTGGAGGCGGTGCTGGCCGACATCGAAGCCGGGCGGGTGGAGTTTTCCGTTGGTGCTGAGGACATTCACATGAATGTGGAACAGTTGCTTACCGCCAAAGTGGGAGAAGTCGGCAAAAAGCTGCACACCGCGCGCAGTAGAAACGACCAGGTCGCTCTTGACATCCGTCTATATATCAAAGACGAAATAGAGCAGGTCGGCGCATTGCTTCGTCAGCTGCAAACCGACTTATTAAATCTGGCGGAGAGGCACGTTGATACTATAATGCCCGGCTACACTCACCTTCAGCGCGCGCAGCCGGTAACGTTCGCGCACCATTTGCTGGCCTATTGCCAGATGTTCGGCCGTGATGAGGACCGGCTGCAGGACTGCCGCCGGCGGGCTGACGAGATGCCTTTGGGAGCGGGTGCCCTTGCAGGGACAACCTTCCCCCTGGACAGAAAGTTTGTCGCCGAACAGCTTGGTTTTTCGTCAATTACCTGGAATAGCCTGGACGCGGTGAGCGACCGTGATTTCGCGGTGGAGTTCACGGCGGCGGCTTCTTTAATTATGGTTCATTTAAGCCGGTTTTGCGAAGAAATAATTCTCTGGTCTACCGCCGAGTTTTCCTTCATCGAGCTGGACGACGCCTACAGCACCGGAAGCAGTATGATGCCCCAGAAAAAGAACCCTGACGTGGCTGAATTGATCCGGGGCAAGTCCGGCCGGGTTTTTGGGGATCTGCAAACGTTATTGACCATGCTTAAGGGGCTTCCTCTGGCTTATAACAAGGACATGCAAGAGGACAAGGAAGCGCTTTTTGACGCGGTGGATACCGTGAAAAAATGTCTGCTGGTTTTCGGACGGATGCTTAACACGATGCGAGTAAAGAGAGATAATATGGCGGCGGCGGCGAGGGGCGGTTTCACCTGCGCTACCGATTTGGCTGATTACCTGGTACGCAAGGGTGTGCCGTTCCGCGAGGCTCACGCGGTGGTTGGGAAGGCGGTTTTTTACTGCCTGGGAAAAGAGCAAACGCTCGAACAGTTAAGCCTTGAAGAATACAAAAAATTTAGTCCTCTGGTGGAAGAGGACGTATATGAGGCCATCAACATCACATGCTGTGTCGAGGCCAGACAGCTGCCCGGCGGTCCCGCGGCGGAGGCGGTGCTCGAGTCTATTGAAAAGATCAGGCAGCGTTTAGCGGCAACCAAAACCTCACAAAAATAATTGAAATAGCCAAGCCGTTTATCCTGCTTTTGCGAAAAGAGCGATGTTTTTAAATTACGCGAAGTTCTAAGCAGCTACAGTTATTGTCAACCTGTATGCATATTATAGTTGACATATGGGCCTGCGCATAATATATTAAAGTTAACCTTTGCCATAGGATTGGTTAACAATATAAACGAGGGGGCCTGTCATGAAAATATCTGTCAGAGAAATGACATTAGTGTCCATGTTTGCCGCTTTAACAGCGGTGGGAGCTTTTATCAAGGTACCCATCCCGTATGTGCCTTTCACTCTTCAATTTCTATT
>Ga0067045_1029658_pt1 | contig 19111 bp, 14 predicted proteins | sample TerdegcTABiofilm_FD_59184 | JGI IMG/M metagenome (GOLD analysis project Ga0067045, IMG submission 59184) | Combined Assembly of (Gp0054472, Gp0054536) Wastewater bioreactor microbial communities from Singapore -Terephthalate degrading... | reverse complement strand
TGGAAGCTATAGAGTCATTTATGAGGTGGAGGAAGATAGATTAGTGATTCACATATTGCGCGTTCGTCATCGTAAAGAAGCATATCGCTAGTTACATTACCAAAATTTTTAGCAACTAACTTGGGCATCAAACCGACGCGAAGGGCTGGAGGGTTCTTGAACATTTTTCTACACACTTTCTCGCGCGGTTTATGCCCAGTCCGTTAGATGTGATGATAATTAAACATCATTGAAATTATGTCAACTGATCTATTTGAAATAACACTCGCTTTATTATTCATCATTTTAGCCATAGCGATATTTATCCATATATCTAGGAAATTAAGAAGAGGAGGTGGAAGTCTGACGACAACAATGTTAGGAGCCACTGATTTATTTTATGACAAAGAGAAGAAAGCGGCAGTCAGTCAGATAGTTGAGATGAAATCAGGTAAGAAACAAGAAGAACAAGGTACAGAGAAGCCTAAAGATTAAAAAGTAACTCACACATCTAACTTGGGCTTCAATGCGACCGCTGGACTTGGAGGGTTCTGAATGTTTTGCAAGTACACTGTCGCGGCGCTTTAAGCCCTGTGCGTTAGGATTAAGAATAATGGGGGTGTGCAATATGAAACCTCATATCGTAATAAAAATCTTTATTCTCATCATTATTCTTGTCTTTTTATTTTGTCAGAAAGACAATAGTCCCGTGAGTGAATTTGAATCTATGATGAAATTAGAAGGAAAGTGGATTCATAAAGAATATGCACCGGGCTTCAATGATACTCTTCTGACTATTTACCAATTCATGAATAATTTAAAATTTGAAGAAGGAAGAGCAGAAATAAACCACACTCATTATAATGATACTATTTATTCCGGGGGAAATTATCAAATTCCCACTCCGGGATTACTATTTATTTCATACAATTATTATAGACATGGGGATACTTTAAACACCTCTATTACAGGTTCGGATACTTTGGTTTTTCGGAAAAAAGATAAATTACTGGAATTATCACCTCATGGTAGATCATATAAACAGCTATCGGGAGCTTCAAATCATCTAATAAACAGCAAATTTTATGATGCATTAAAATTAGACGATCAATATTCTCATGATATGTATTATTTTTCAGCCGATTCATTAATGAGATATTCCTGGACATCACAGTCTGCTCAAGCACCGAGCGACTGGCCCGAACCCAAAAAATACAAAATTAAGATTACGGATAGATATTTAGATACTGAAACTAACCCCGGGACTATCATCAGAAGATCATATTTGTTTTATAATGATAAATTGATATTAACAGAATCACCAAGAAATTACTATAAAGTAAATTAATTTGAGTAAATAAACCAAATCCTAACATCAACATCAACGCGACAAAAGGGGCTTTGTGGTTTTAAAATGATATAGAAAATTTTCAGGTTTAGTAGTTTTCGGGAAGTTCCGTCGTCCACTCCCTTTTGCGCGTTATGTTCACCGTTAGAAGCATAATTTATTTTTTATTAAAAATATCCATAAGCTTATGAAAACCACTGAAACGTTTCATTCAAAATGTTCTCATTGAATTTATTAAATATTTTATAGGAGGTGATTAAATTGAAAAAACTTATTTTACTTCTTACCCTATTCCACTATATCCTTATTTACTCTCTCCAGGCCCAAAGCATTGAGTGGACCCGCGTTTACCACGACCACTACGGCAGACCGTTATATACCGGTGGCACTTCCTATTCCGCCCCCACCTTTGCAGATATAGACGGCGATGGCGACTACGACTACTTCCAGGGCTGTATGGACGGCACCATCTGGTTCTTCGAAAATATCGGCACACCGGACAGCGCCGCATGGCATTTTGTGACGGAAAAATATAATGATATTGAATTTGACTACCTGGAATATAGCAATGTAACCTTTGCCGATATTGATGCCGATGGGGATTTGGATATGTTTTTTGGCGGATGGATGCAAGATAATAGCAAGGGTATACATTTTTACCAAAACGATGGTAACCAATATAATCCGGTATGGAATTTTATTACTGATAAATACCAGAATATAGAAACCCATTTTGGCTTTAGAAATTATTGCAAAACAACCTTTGCCGATCTGGATAATGATGGAGATTTAGACCTAATGTATGGTAATTCATTGTGGGTTGGATATTATAAAAACATAGGTGATACTATTAATCCTGTTTTCCAATTAGTGAGTTATGATTATTTTGGATTTGGATATGCTCAAGGTGAATTTCATAGGCCAGTAATGTTAGATATAGACAATGACAATGACTATGATTGTTTTATTGGCACAGGGCTGACTACGTACCGTTTCTTATATTTACAAAATATTGGTACTCCCGATTCAGCAATATGGAACTTAGAAACCCAAAATTATCATGGTATTACTGATAGCGATTTAGTTCCTGAATTTTGTGATATAGATAATGATAACGATTACGATATGTTTGTAGGAATGCATGATGGTAAAGTTTATTACTACCAAAACATAACAATCGCAAACGAGCCGGTCTGGCAATTTAAGACATATAATCCGGTAACTCTTGATGTTGGTGTCTATAGTTTTTCATCTTTTTGTGATATTGACGGAGACGGATTGCCGGAAATGTTTATCGTAGATAACGAAGAGAGACACGGCATAACAACACAATCAATTAATTATTATGAAAATAATGGATTGCCTGGTCAACCTTTCTGGGAATTAGACACTACCTCATATTTTAATATTCGCTATCCGTCCATAAGCGCCCCTGCTTTTGGTGATATTGATAATGACGGCGATTACGATATGTTTTTGGGGCAGTTTGAAAACAGTATAGTATATCATGAAAACAGTGGCGATTCATTGAATCCCCAATTCGATTCTACAGGGATAATTCTATTTACTATTCCCACGAATGAAACCTGGTGTTTCCATCCAACTTTAGTTGATATAGATTCAGACAGTGATTTGGATATGTTTATCGGCGCAAATATTATTACAACTGCTTTAGAACCTACATTTCATTTTTATCGCAATGATGGTACAACTGAATTACCTGTATGGACATATGCCTTTAGTAATTGGCTTGCTGGGGGGAAAGTTGCTTTCTTAGATGTAGATGTAGATGGGGATTATGATATGTTTTGCGGAGGCCCAGGTGACAATGTTTTTGGAGATATATTCTTTTTTAGAAATAACGGTGATTCATCTTCATTTAATTTTGTACTGGAAACCGAGCATTATGACAGCATCAGGGTAGGACACAATATGAGTGTTTTTTTCTATGATTTAACGAACGACGGAAACCAGGATTTAATAATTGGCGAGCAAGACGGCGGCATCAATTTTTTCAGGAATGGCGGTATGGTTGGGATTAGAAGAGCAAATAATACATATAAAACTATTAATTCTTTTAAACTTTACCAGAATTTCCCCAATCCCTTTAACAACATCACAAAAATAACATTTTATATTCCCCAAAAAAGTAATGTTGAAATAATTATTTTAAACACAATTGGCCAGAAGGTTAAGGTTCTGGAACAGTCTCAATTATGGGAAGGATATTACAAAGTAACGTGGAATGGTACTGATGATGAAAATAACAATGTTGCTTCCGGTTTATATTACTGTGTTTTAAAGTCTGAAAATATTCATCAATCAATCAAATTACTACTAATAAAATAATTTTGGAGGAACAAGTTATGAGAGTTAATCTTGTTGTTTTAATTTTATTAGTTTTTATTTTCACAACAATTTATGCCGATTATAGCGGTTCAATTATTACCCAGCAAGCTGATTTATCTTTTGGAACTGAAAAAAGTTATGATTTTATCAATATCGAAAATGTGTTTACTGACAGTATTGGGGCACCCCAATTACCGGTAAAAATTAGGCGTTTCCTGATACCCCATGACGTTAATGTAAGTAATGTATTTATCAATTCAAGCACAAGTGAGCAAGTTCAAGGTTCTTATTATATTTTTCCGGTGCAACATCCTCAGCGTCTGGACGGTAATCCGCCGCCGCCTTTTATCGAACCGGACAGTACAATTTATAATTCATCCACACTTTATCCTGGGAAATTGGTTGAAATCGTAGAAGACGGTTATATATGCGGATATCATGTTGTTACACTTAAATTTTTTCCGGTGGAATATATACCTGACAGTAGAACAGTCCTTCTGTATAATCAAATTGATTTTACTATTGAATACGAAACTAATTCGCAGCCCATTTCTTTACCTGCCCGGCAGAGTGTTAGAAGACATAATATCGCAAAAAGTTTCATACAGTCAATTGTGGAGAATCCCACTGATTTTGATGTGGTATCTGGCGGTGCTCAGGAAATTATTCCCGAAAACAACCAAACTGAACCACTAAATTTAAATTTTATACCCACTTTGCAAGGCAATATTGTCGATTACATAATCATAACCAACGATGAATTAAAGCCGGTATTTCAGGAATTTGCAGACTGGAAAATAAAAAAAGGGGTACCTACACTTGTGGTTACCACCGCCCAAATTGAATCATATTATAATGGATGTGATCTGGCTGAGAAAATCAGGAATTATTTGAAAGATGCAAAAGATAATTGGGGTGATAATTTATATGTGCTTTTAGGAGGTGATACTGAAATTATTCCGGCAAGAATCGCAACCTATTATGGTAATGACGAATGGGTGACCGATTTGTATTATGCAACATATGATGGAAATTGGAACTCCAATGGGGATCATAAATTTGGGGATGGAGCAGATTTATTATATGACTATTTTACCGGCCGTGCTTCGGTTGAAAATATCACTGAAGCGCAGACTTTTGTTAACAAAGCAATAGATTATGAAAAGCAAACCAATGCCTATGTTAATAATCTGTTGCTTGTAGGCGCCTATTATGATTATTGGAATACCCCTGCTCCCGGTGGGTATGATTGGGGGCAAAGGATACACGATGTTCTTTATAATCAATATCTGAATAATCTTGGTTATTTAAATCTCCGGCGTCTTTATGATGATTATCAAGCACCTGGAGGATATTTAAATAATTATCCTGGGGATAAAGAGTTAAATAGAAATTCCATGTTAAATCATTTGAATAATGGTTATTCTTTTGGGAAATATCATATAATAAGCCATTTTGATCATGGATCTCCATACTGTATCGGCACTTCTTCCAGAATGAAAGGAGATCACATAAATAGGTCAGATATGGACCAATTAGTAAATGGTATATTTTCACAAATCCTATTTACAACTTCATGTGATCCTTTTGATTTTCCGAAGAATTGTTTTGCTGAACATTATGTTAATAATCAAAATAATGGCGGTGTTGCTTTTTTTGGAAATACAGGACACGGAATAAGTTGGTGGCCAGGCTACGATTGGCAAAACCAACATAAAGCATTTGTTAATTCAATATACTATTTAATAGATGGCTTTCGACTAGGATTTATTCTTGAACAGGTTCGTGCCAATTCTACGTATGGTTCTGTTGCAAAAAAGAATATGAATCTACTCGGTGATCCCGAAATGCCGGTCTGGACAGACACCCCGCAGAATTTAATTGTTTCTCATCCATCATCAGTTACCAACGGTGCTGTACAGTTTGATGTAACCATTAATAATTTATCATTAGATGAAGAAACAGTAGTATGTTTAAAAAAGGACGATGAAGACTACGCCTATCAAACCGTAACCGGTACCGGCAGCCCGGTAACCGCCTCATTCTATTTTACCCCGGATACGCCGGGAGATTTAGATGTAACTGTTACCGCCCATAATTATATTCCTTATGAACAAACGGTTCCTGTAACTTTAACCAACTATGCCCATTTGTATATAGAAGATTACACTATTGATGACGATAACAACGGTGCCAGCAATGGAAACGGTGATGGGAAAATAGACGCTGGTGAAACCATAGAAATGTCTATCACTGTTAGAAACGGGGGAGATGCTACAGCGCAAACAGTAAATGGCATTCTATCATCAAATTCATCTTCAATTACATTTTCGGTTGATGCCCAAAATTTTGGTGACATTCCTGCCGGGCAAAGTGCAACATCACAAGGCAACTATGTTTTTACTGTTTCCCCGGATGCAGAAGACGGTGAATATCTGGAATTTCAAATGGATATGACCGACGCCGAAAGTAGCAGCTACCAGGACGATTTTTATTACCAGATATATGCCCCGGCTATTACTCAAACCAAAACGGTGATTATGGACGGCGGTAACGGCATCCAGCAAGGCGAGGAAGTGGGTTTGTTCATCGATATATCCAATTACGGTTCCGGTGAAGCTGTTGGTATTACCGCTGCCCTTACCTCAAATTCTTCTTTCACCATTGATATTTCCGACGGAACAAAGAATTACGGTAATATTATTTCAATGGAGACGATAACCAACAGCGATGATTATAACTTCATAGTTACTGATCCCAATTATACTACGGGAGATCAAATAGATTTAAAACTCACCGTTCAAAATTATTATGGTAAAACCCGGGAATACGATTTTAACCTGAATAAACCACAAGCGCCACAAAACCTTACTTTTAATAATTCAAATACATTTATTGATGTTATCTGGGATCCGGTTTCTATTGATGTTAAAGGCTATAACATCTATCGTTCAGATGGCGAAAATGGACCTTATGACAAGATAAACCAATTTTTGATAGAAGGAACTTCTTACTACAAAGATGAAAACTTGCCCGAAGAGGCAGTCTTCTATTACAGAGTAAAGTGCATAAGTCCCGGTGGTGTAGAAAGTGAATTTTCCAATTTTTTACAAGCCTGGACATCCCTGCCCCAACTACCCGGGTGGCCTATTGTGCATGATCATAGTCCGGACCAGATATTTGGCACACCGGCTGCTTATGATATAAATGGTAATAGCGAAAAAGAAATATTTTTAGTGGACAGGTCCGGGGTTCTTTTAGGGTTTTATCAAGATGGTGATGAATTATTTGATATTGACAATAATCCTACTACCATAAGCGGTTTTGCTACCTATAATTCTGATCCTCATTGTACTCCTGCATTGGGGGATATAGATAATGATGGCATAACAGATATAGTCGTTTCCACTCGAGATTTCGGATCGGATGCCAGAAAAGTATTTGCCTACAAAACGGTGGATAATAACGGTGACAATAAACCTGATCCACTTTGGCCCCAGCCGCGTGACCTGTCCGCCCCTACTTTAAGAGGTGCGGTTTTATCGGATTTGAATAATGATGGGTTTATGGAAATAATAATTCCTGTTCAGAACGGAAATTATTTTTATGTTTTGGACCATAGTGGTGATGATTTCCCCGGGTGGCCAAAAACGGGTATAGCTACCGGTACAAACTATGGAATGCCGGTAGCGGTCGATTTAGATGGCGATGATTACAAAGAGATCATCATGGGTTTCACCAGCGGACTTTATATCTGGCGATACGATGGCAGTGATTTTTCTACTAATCCAATTCTTCAGCCGGGTCAGGATGAGAGATTTGTTGCTCCACCAACAGTAGTTGATCTGGACAATGACGGTGACTACGAAATATTCGTTATTTCTACCTTCCAGGAAGGAAGTACCATAGCTAAGATCCGCGCAATTCACCATGATGGTTCTTTTGTTGCTAATTGGACGAACCCGGATATGCATACTATTCCATTAGAATCTCATCAGTGGTCTGTTCATAACCCGCCCACCATTGCAGTAGGTGATTTGGATCTGGACAGTGATTTGGAAGTAGTGGTTGCCGGATATGAGGTGATCAAAATATGGGATCACCAAGGGAATGATGTACGCACAATTCCCGTTCCCAATTTAAATGTCAAGGATCAGGCACCTGTTTTGGCAGATGTGGATGAAGACCCTGAAATTGAAATAGTTATTACCGGAGATTATGTTTATGGATATAATCCAGATGGCACCTAGGTAAAAGGCTGGCCTTTGATTATCTCTGACATCTCCCATGGCGGCGTCTGTGTTGGAGATGTTAACAACGATGGCTTAAATGATGTTATAGCAGGCACAAATGATGGAACTTCTTATGTTTGGAGCACTAAAGGTGACGCTCGCAGAATAGAATGGGGAAGTTATCGCTACAATGCTCAAAATAACGGAGTCTATGAGAAAAAGGCGCTATTTGGTATGCTCCCCGAAAACACCCAAATTTCCTGGAACGGTAAAATTACCATCTGCGGTGATGTTACCTTGCCCCAAAGCTCAACTTTAACAATAGAACCCGGCACTGAAATTTTATTCGAGAACGGAGACGTTGAACAGGGAGGGGAAGATCCCGATAAATCCGAGCTAATTATAAATGGACAGCTTATTGCGAACGGAACAGAGCAAAACAGGATAGAGTTTGGACCCAAAATATCAGTGCCTGGTTATTCATGGTATGGTATTGTTGTTGGAGGCGGAGTAAATCCCCAAACCAGCTATTGTAATTTTTCCAAAGCTTTTCGTGCAATTTATATTAAACCCGAAATTCCTGAACCGAATAAAAAAACCATTGATCATTGCAATTTTTCCGATTGTTATTACGGCCTTTATATTTCTGGTAATGCTGCCGATATTTTACATTGCAGCATATCCGGCAGCGAAGCCGGTATTTACGGTTTGTCTGCTGATGTGACAGTTTATAATAATACCTTGCAAAACAATGTCACCGGTATTTCTCTTTTTGAATCACAATTTCAGATTTATGAGAATAGCATTAATGCAAATTCGGATTACGGTATTTACCTGGGCCATTCCCCGGATGGTGAAATATCCAATAATATTCTGCAAAATAACTGCACAAATCCGGAGCCGGAACGTCCTTTAGCGGCGATTTACCTCTATGGCAGTTCGCCGGCAATTTATGCCAACCAAATTTATAGTAATGCTAAAAACGGAATATTACTTTTCAACAAAAGTTTACCTTTAATACAAGAAAGTAATCTTCTGCAGGAAAATGGTCCGAATGTCGGGATGGAAGAACCGGCCTGGGAGAAGGCGGAAGTTCTAATGGAAGATATATCCACACCGTTCATGGTAAACGGTCATAATGATGTTATTGATAGCCGCCAGTATGCCGGATTTTTACTGATGCATGCCGGTGAACCGGAGGAGGTAATTGATGTTACCGCAAATTATTGGGGCGGGGGTTCTCCGGAAGGAAGGCTTTACCCGGAAGAATACTTTATATTTGATGGTTGGGATTTGGAACCGAATGTCACCGGAGTCCCAGGTGGCAGGGATATGGAGGAACAACTTTTTTTAAACGCAACAGAAGCGGAAAAACAAGGCAATTACAATACTGCTAAAATCACATATCAACAGATTGTGGCTAATTATCCGGATAGTGTAGAAGCCGCTTATTCCCTGTCCCGTTTGTTTGCCTGTGAACAATCGTTAAATGGCGATTTTAGCCAATTGCGGAATTATTATAGCAATTTAGGTCAGACAATCAATGATTCGGTAAAAATAGAAATTGCGAATAATTTTTCACGGCGATGTTATGTAAAGGAAATGTTGTACAGCAATGCAATTGTGGATTACGAGGCAATACTTCAAAATTCACCTTCTCTGATCGATTCGATTTACGCGGTAATTGATATTGGAGATATTTACCTGTTGCAAGATGAATTAAGCGGTGGAAGTGGTATTAATTTCAAAATCAGCACCATAAGCGGAGCAACTGTAAATCCGAAAATAGCCGAATTGAAACCTGAAAGCCGAATACGGTTTGAGAAGAAAAAAGGTGAATTATTGTCACTTCTTTTTAACAAACTGAATGGAGAAAGACAGTTAAATATTCCAAAATGCTATGCCTTAGAGCAGAATTATCCAAATCCCTTTAATCCTGTTACTACCATAAAATATCAATTACCCAAAGCCAGTAAAGTGAAATTGGAGATATATAATATTTTGGGTCAAAAAGTTAAAACTTTAATAGACAGTGAACAGCCAGCGGATTATTATGAAATTAAATGGGCTGGTGATAATAATCATGGAATCAAAGTAGGTTCGGGTATTTATATCTACCGAATTTATACAAAATCTCTGGAAGATAATAAGACATATATTTCTTCAAAGAAGATGCTTTTGGTAAAATAAATATTAGCGCTTTGTTAAAATCATTTATGTAAAAAGGCTTCTAACATCGGCATTCAGCAGACGTGAAGGGCTGGGTAGTTTGGAGATCATCAAGCAGTAAACGCAATTTGGTTTTATCGAGAATGATTTCGAGTAAACTCCTTCACGCTGCTGATGCCCACCGTTAGCCCGCTCAAAAACACAAGGAGGCCATATGTTCAAGAACATTATTGGAAAGTGGGGGTTCCTCATCGCAGGAATTCTATTTCTCATCGCCGCGATTATTCCGTTCGCGGAAGGACAGACCGTTAAGGTATCATTTTTCGTCATAGGCATCGCGTTTCTGGTGATCGGTGCCGCCATTGAGCGCAAGAGACGGGCAGATACTCCGCCTAAGATATAATAGAGTAGGCCGGCGGGCTAACAACGGGTTGCAGCCGACCCGCCGGCTGGCGGGCGGCTGAAGCGCAAAGCGTTAGGTAACAGAATAAAAAGAGGTTATATATGTCTACCAAAGTTTTCAAAATTATAATAACATTAATATGTTTAACAATTTGTTCTAACTGTCAGAAAAAAACAGAAACGATTACCGGATTTAATGAGGACGATACTACAAATAACGGAGGGCCTGTAGTCCGAAAACCAAATATTTATATATATCCCACACAACCCATTGAGTTAAACGTACAATTATATTTTCCCAACGGAGGTAAAATCATAGACTCTGAACCGAGATATATGAATGGTTGGAATATTCAGGTTGATCCTTCAGGAGTGATAAACAATTACTATCCCTATTTATTTTACGAGGCTCGGATTCCAGAAATATTGCAAAGAAGAAGTGGCTGGATTGTTGAAAGCAAAGATTTAGAAGAATTTTTCGAACGAAATTTAAGTGTGTTATTATTTTCAGAAAAAGAAAAATCAGATTTTCTTGAGTATTGGATTCCATTATTAAAAAGAGATAAGACGTATATCATTTATCCTCATTTTACAAAGCAGTTATCCGAAATCATTGAAATTAAATTTAGTATCCAACCTGATAATATAATTAGAGTACTTTATCTAATCGAAGAATATAACGGGAATACTAGAGTTCAAACTCCTCAAATTCCAGTTTATAGAAGATATGGTTTCACGGTATTAGAATGGGGAGTGGTATATCAATAGAAGTTACCTAACTAGGGCATCAAACCGACGCGAAGGGCTGGAGAGCTCTTGAAAAATTTTCTACACACTGCCTCGCGCGGTTTATGCCCAATTCGTTAGGGAATAAATAAACAATTTAATATGGGCACTTAGAAAAAAATTTTTGCGCCTATAAAAAAACGCTTCAACTTGTATAATAACATATCCTTATTAGCTATTATCTGATAAAAGGGTGCAAAATTTTTTTGCTAATAAATATATCTGATTCTCCTAATTACAATAAAAACAATGAACAAATTTCTGGCATAATTTATGTTGATGATAAAAGTGAATAGTAAAAAACAATGAGATCGACTGGATGAGGAAAGAATTGAAGAGAGTAGTAATTGTCTTGTTTTTGCAAGCACTGTTTTCTTCAGCATTTGCACAAGAATATTTTCAGGGACAAAATATTCAGGATATTCTAAAATTGCCTGAAGATAAAATCAATCTGGCCATAGCCAAATTAGTTATTGATAAAATGGTTGATCCTTCCATCGATATTAATATTTATTTGTCTAAACTTGATTCAATGATAATTGACATAAACAAGATTCTTGGTCCAAGAACGAAAAGCATGGATAAAATGCTATCCATAAAAACATATCTGTTTGATGCCGGTAAGTGGAATAATCACCAGCCTTATGTTTATGATTTAGACGATCCCTTAGGTCGTAAGATTGAAAATAAATTGCTTCCAAACTTCATAAAAACAAAAAAAGGAAACTGTGTATCAATGCCTTTCCTTTTCTTGATTTTAGGCAAAATGATGGGAATTGATGTGGTCGCTTCAACGGCCCGTTACATATTTTCGTTCGATTTAAAGATGATTTAACTGGTGATGTATGGAATGTGGAAACTACCAACGGCGGAAATCCGGCCAGGAATGTTTGGTATGTTCAGCAATTTGGGATAACGGAAGATGCCATTCGCAACGGGGTTTATTTGAAGGATTTATCCAAGAAAGAAACAATTTCTTTGATGCTGATGGAAGTTGAGCAATCTTATATTGAGCATAAGGAATACGAGAAAGCATTGGAAATTTGCGAACTTGCCTTGAAGTATTATCCGAATTATGCCTACGCTTTGGCAAGGAAAGGAAACGCTTATGCCTGTATTTTAGACCGTGATGTAAAACAAAAAGGATATTCACGGGAAAATCCGCTTCCCAAAGACAAGGAAGATTACTACAAAAATATTTTCAAGATGAATATGCAATGCTTTGAACAAGCCGAATCTTTGGGTTGGAAAGAAACAGGAAAAGAATTTGATGAAAAATATCTACAAATGGTAAAAGAAGAACAAAACAAAATGAAAGGAAATTAAGATGAGACAGTTTTTTATTTCTATGTTTTTCGTTTTATTTGCCACAATGTTGTTTGCTCAAGATGGTTGGGATAATTGGAAACCATATTCTTCGGAATCATATTATGATATTCAGAAAGAAACATCAGAGAAAGTTGAATCAGAAAATTATGATATTTACAAACCGAAATTTTATGTAACAAGAATGCAGAACAGGTTTTTATCGGTTGACAAGTTTGCAGACAAATATCCTTCGATGAATCCATATCATTATACTTTAAATAACCCAATAAATTTTGTTGATCTAAATGGTGACAGCGTCTGGATAAATTATACAGATTCTGATGGGAATGCTCAACGCTTGTTATATACTCAAGGAATGGAATATTCTGGTGGTAATGAAAAAGTTGCGGCGTTGATTACCAGCCTTAATACTCTGAATTCTTTATCAAGTGGGAATACAGTATTATCTTCTCTTACAGGTTCAACTGCTAATTATAATGTGCAATTTGGTGGTGGTAATGTTGGCGGATATTTACCAGACGAAATTCAACAGGGATCTGGTGGTATGATTACTCTTACAAATCCATCGAATGTTTATGATGCATCACATGAATTTTTCCATGCGTATCAACATGAAAATATGAATATGATAAATTCAACAGCGTTTGAAGTTGGGGCTCATTTATTTGAAACAAGTGTGTATTCTCAATTAAACCAAGGAATAATGCCTTTGGATTATTTGGGTGGAAGCCAAGAATTTGCTAATGCGTATGAAAATTTATTAAATAATTTTAACCAAAAGGACTTTAATACTGCAACCAGAACATTTTTACAGAGTTCTTATAATCCGGGCGGCATTACTTCTGGCCCATATCGCAGACTACAAGCAACCATAATTAACAATATCGTAATACAACGATTTTATCCATTAATAAGATAAAGGGAAATTAAATGAAATATCCAAAATTATTTTTATTAATATTATTTGTTTTTAGTTGTTCACAAAAAGTATCAAAAGAAAAAGTTGTTTTTGAAGACCCAGAAAGAATTCATCCAGAATTAATCTCTAAAGGGCCGTTGGTATATCCAGATTCTTTAAGAAACCAAAACATTCATGGAATTGTAAGAGTAAAATGTCTTATTGATACACTTGGGAATATTAAAGAAAAAAGTATTTATAAATCTGATGACTCTAGATTAAATAATGCAGCGCTTGAAACCGTTTCTACATATAAATTTAAACCAGGTAGATATGTTGGTAAGAAAGTTGAAAGCATAATGTTAATACCAATTAAATTTTAGAAACAATCTTTCATCTTTAATTGCCAATAATCCTATCAACGCCTAACATTGGCTGCACTTGACGGCGGAGAATGTGCGGTTTTTAAAAGAAAGTAGTTTAGTTCAGGTTTGGTAGTTATTTAAAATTTTGAGCACATCCATCCCGCCGCAAGTGAGCCATGTCGTTAGGCTTTCAATAAAATGTTTTGTATATTCCGAAAAATGTGGAAAAAAGATATGGTTAGAAAAATCTTTATCATCATTATGTTCTGTCTTATTCAAACAAATTTCCTTTACTCTCAGGAAAAATATACCGGTCAAACCATTGAAGATATTCTGGAATTACCCGAAGAACAGATAAATCTGGCCATTGCCAAATTGATCGTTGATAAAATGGTTGATCCTTCAATTGATGTTAATCTTTACTTAGCTAAACTCGATGATATGGTTGTAGAAATAAATATACTTCTCGGCCCCAGAACAAAAAGCATGGATAAAATGCTGGCCGTAAAAACATATCTTTTTGATTCCGGTGAGTGGAACAACTATCAGCCTTATGTTTACGATTTATCCGATCCATTGGGTCGTAAGATTAAAAATAAACTGCTTCCAAACTTCATGGAATCCAAAAAGGGAAATTGTGTTTCAATGCCGTTTCTTTTTTGATTTTGGGCAAAAAAATGGGAATCGATGTAGTCGCTTCAACGGCACCATTGCATATATTTGTGCGGTTTAAAGATGATTTCACAGGCGATGTCTGGAATGTGGAAACCACAAACGGTGGAAATCCGGCCAGAAATGTCTGGTATGTTCAACAATTTGGAATAACAGAAGAAGCCATTCGTAACGGGGTTTACTTGAAAGATTTATCCAACAAGGAAACGATTTCCTTGATGCTGATGGAAGTTGAGCAATCTTATATCGAGAATAAGGAATACGAGAAAGCATTGGAAATTTGCGATCTTGCCTTGAAGTATTATCCGAACTATGCATACGCATTGGCAAGAAAAGGAAACGCTTATGCCTGTATTTTAGACCGCGATGTTAAACAAAAAGGCTATTCACGGGAAAATCCGCTTCCAAAAGAAAAGGAAGAATATTACAAAAATATCTTCAAGATGAATATGCAGTGTTTTGAACAAGCCGAATCTTTAGGTTGGCGTGAAACAGGTAAAGAGTTCGATGAAAAATATTTACAAATGGTAAAAGAAGAACAAAACAAGATGAAAAGAAACTAAAATGAGACAGATTTTTGTTTCTACGCTTTTCGTTTTATTCTCTACAGCATTATTTGCACAGGATGGCTGGGATAACTGGAAACCATATTCTTCTGAATCTTATTATGATGTTAAGAAAGAGTCATCTGAGAAAGTAGAATCAGAGAGTTATGATATTTACAACCCGCAGTTTTGTGTAACAAGAATGCAGAATCGGTTTTTGTCGGTTGATAGATTTGCACATAAGTATCCTTCAATGAGTCCATATCAATATGCGGCCAATAATCCGGTTATTTTTATTGATATTAATGGAGATTCTTTAGAAATAGTTGGGGATGAAAATCAAAGACAATTAGCTTTGGAAGCGATTAGACAGGGATTGCCCCCAGAAGTAAGAGATGCCGTCAAGCTTATGGAAATCAATGGAAAATTTTTTGTTAGCGATATAATTTTAAATGAAGCAAAGGGATTAACCAAATCTCATGAGTTTTTGGCATTAAGACAAATTGTTAATAGTCCGGGGATGGCGCAATTACAAATGGCAGATGAAAATCTTCAATTCCAATATTTCGATAAGTCAATCGGTCAATCCGTGACAACTTCTTTTGGTCAATTAGGTGAGGCGTTTCAAGGAATAACATTTACAACAGATATAGCTAATACAATTTACGATAGAACCAATATTGTTTCAAATGTGCCCGGCGTAAACCAGTCTTTTGTTAGATCTTCTATGTCAATGGAAAATATCGTTCAACTTACAGCACACGAATTATATGGGCATGTTCATCCTCAGTTGATGGGGCAACGGGCATCACATTATAGAGTTGGTGATAGTTTTGATCAAAAGATTAAGCAAATCATGCAAAGGGCTTTACAAAATTATCGGAGAAGATAATAAATGTGTAATCTTAGTCATCTTTTTATGCTATTTGTTATCTTCCTTTATGGGGGTATACACGCACAGAACTCTTTAGTCTCTATTGAACTCAAAATAGAGGAAGTGGAGAGTGATTCTCTTTCGTTCGTGTGTGTAATTGAGAATCAGGAAAAAGATACTATCATTGTTCTTTCACAGCCCTTTTTACTTGAAGGAGAATCCTCTCGCTCCCATCAACTTCATCCTTGGCCGGGATCAAAATTTACTGCGAATGTTCTATACTATGAGCAAAGTGATCATTTGTTCAATTTTTCAGGAGATGCTGATATTCGACCAATATTCGACCAGTTTCCAAAATTGATTGTAATTCCCTCCAAGAAAAAGATTGTTATGAAATTATTGGTTCCAAGTAAATATCTAAATGATTTTCAAAATGATGACTATAACTTTTGGTTAACTCTAACTTATGGTTTAAAATCTAAATTAAATGATTTAACAAAGAGATCACCAGAGCTTAGGCAACGGTATCAAAATTCTTTGATAGAAAATGACACAATTTTTGTTAGTCTCACTGACGCACTACCAGTGATAGAAGAAGATGAAAACAACTTAAAAATTTCAACAATTCTTTGGGATGGTATGAATTACAAAGTCAATTCCTCTAAAGTTGTATTATCACATAAAGATTAAATGCATTTTTTGACAGTTTTCGCTTTAATAAAAAGCGTCTAAAAACTTCAATAATGCATCCTTGCCTAACAATCGCATTAACCCGACAAGCGGGCTCGTAGCATTTATGAAAGTAATAAGAAAACACAAAGTTAAGTGGTGTTATAAAATTTGTTGCCCAATGCCGCTTGCGGGTTATGCGTGCCGTTAGACGGCTAACAGAAAGGAGGTCTTGCGATGCCAGTAGACAAAAGTTTATTCTACTATGGACCAATTTACCACAAGCTCTTTGATCCTCAGCTAGCTGAGGCCAGGGAAATAATCGTGGGTCTCGTCACCGAAGGATCATCAGTCCTGGACATTGCCTGTGGCACGGGACAGCTATGCTTCGCGCTCAGGGAGAAGAACTGTCAAGTTGTCGGTCTTGACTTGTCACTACGCATGCTGGAATTCGCTCGGAGCGCCAATCCCTTTCAGGACGTAACGTTCGTCCACGGAGATGCCATCGACTTGAGTGCCTTCGAGAACCACTCTTTTGATTATGCCACGATATTGGTTCTGATGCACGAACTACCCAGGCCTCAGCAGGTCCGCGTCCTCAAAGAAACGCTGCGTGTGGCCAAGAAGGGAATCATCGCAGATTCAGTTGCCCCACTTCCCAAGAACGTTGGCGGGGTTGGCATTCGCTTCGTGGAAGCGACATTCGGGCGAGACCATTATGATAACTTCAAGGCATTCATTGCCAGCGGCGGCATACGCGGTATCCTCCGAGACTCTGGCCTGCCAACCAATGTAGAGTATTCTTCTGTTTTCTGGCGAAACTGCCGCGAAGTTGTGGTAGTAACTACACAGCAGTATATCGTGCTCCCATATAGCGCTGCATTGTAGCTATTGCTGAGAAATGGCCGTCTAACAACGGGTTGCAGCCGACCCGCCAGCTGGCGGGCGGCTGAATACGAACGTTATGCTGTTATAAAACTTAAAAGGGTTCTAAAAAGTTATGGTCAGAAACAAAAACTTAATATTAACAAATTTCCTCACAGGCAGTTTGTTATTTATCTTTTTAAATATAGGATGTGGCGAAGCCATTCGGCACTATTTACCTATTCATAATAACACACCTGAATACAACAGTCAAATAAATCAAGAACTTTATATGAGAATTCAAAAATCACTTGATCAAACAATCAATGAACAAAAAATACCTGGATTGCAGTTTGCGATAAGATTTTCTGATTCAACAACCTGGGAAATTAATAGCGGCACACTTGGTTTTGATCGGCAAATTGCACTTACTAATGACCACATCTTAAGAATTGGCAGTATTACAAAGTTATATATGGCGGTACTCGTTCTTAAAGCGGTGGAAGGCGGTAAAATATTATTATCGGATTCACTCGCAAACTGGTATCCTGAGATAACAAATTCAGGTAGAATAACTATCTTTGAATTATTGAATCATACAAGTGGATTGAGAGAGATTCTCGAAAGTTTTTCAGTCAAAATGAAATCTATATTTCCTCATAAAAATTGGAACCAGGCTGAATTATTAAAAGTCATTTCAAAACAAAAACCATATTTTGAACCAGGAACAGATTTTCACTATTCTAATTCGAACTATATTGTTCTTGGCTGTATCCTTGAACAAATTTATCAAAAATCAATTCAACAATTACTTAACAATGAAATTATAATTCCTCTTGGTTTGAAATTTACATCTATGTTACCCCTTGAACGAATTCCTGAAAATTTAATTATTGGTTATGATCGAGATCTTTTGCCGTGGCCTGGTCTTTATAAAAATAAAGCTGATAACACAGCGTGGACATCGCTTGCTTATACTTCTGGAGCTATGGCATCCACGGCTCATGAATTAATAATTTTTATAAATAGTCTTTTTAATGGTGAGCTCTTAAGCTCTACATCATTAGAACCCATGACAAATTTTGTTCATATTGAAAACAAGGATCATCAATGTTGGGTTGGTTATGGCCTGGGGTTAACTCAATTTAATATTAACAACATTGAATATTGGGGCCACGAAGGTCAGTTTATTGGCTTTGAGTCTATTGTATTGTATGAACCAGTAAAAAAATGTTCAATAGCTTTAATAGGAAATATTTCTTCGTATAATAAATTTGAAATTATAAAACAAATTCAGGAAATCATAAATTCAATACCATAAAGACATCATAACAATTGGCTGCACCTGACAAAACCGCCGTGTTTCAATTCAAGTTTTGTAGGAAAATTAAGTGTCTCGTGCATTGTATAAGTTTTTTTATAAGCGGTTTTGCAGGTGAGCCAAACCGTTAGAAACAACATGGGAGGAAAAATGAAACTGAGATTATTTTTAACTCTCCTAATAATAATTATTATAATTATATCCTGTGGACAAGACACTTCCCCGTTGATTAAGAATGACTACATTTCTACTTCATTTGTAAATTCTCAAAGTGTTCTATTAAAATTAGATTCATTAAAAACTTGGTAT
>Ga0067045_1029661_pt1 | contig 19113 bp, 17 predicted proteins | sample TerdegcTABiofilm_FD_59184 | JGI IMG/M metagenome (GOLD analysis project Ga0067045, IMG submission 59184) | Combined Assembly of (Gp0054472, Gp0054536) Wastewater bioreactor microbial communities from Singapore -Terephthalate degrading... | reverse complement strand
AAAGTGATATCTTTGTCATGGCTGGTTGTTTTTTTGTTGCACACAAAACAAAAATACCACTTCTGTGGTATATCAACCAGCCTTTTTTCTACTTAAAAATTTTATTTTGGACGGATGTGTCGTTAAATAAAGAAGTATTAGCAGAAAATATTCTTTATCACTATTTCGCAGAGGCTGGATATAATAAAAGCAATTTGGAAAGTGAATCAGTAAGAGCAAAATATGATGGTGAGGATGTAGCTTGGGTAGAGGATGAAAATAAGAATCGAAGGATTGAACTCTATATATCTCCCAACAGGCTGGGATCAATTCTAAATAACAGATTTGATTTTCAAAGTTTATTAAAACATGAGTGGGAAAGTCATGCTACCAGAATTTTAAGAGGATAAGTATTTTCAAACGAAGTAAGGAATTTATGGGAAAACGAAGCATACATAAATCAGTTTAATGATCCAAACAGGAGTAAATGTTCTAATGAATGGAGAGAATTTATCAAAGGAGCAGCTACAAGATATGTAAATCCAGCAATTATTGGACAAAAATAAACGGGTAATATGAGGATTCTTAATTTGTGTTTTATTATAGTTTTTTTTATGCTTATATCCTGCAAATTTGGGACTCAAAAGGGTATCATTGTGGAAGAGTATAAGATAACTGATCTTTGGTACAAGATTTCAGAACATGCCGGGCCCGACGGAATTTATTATAAAGTTGAGATGTACGATTCAGCTTCATTTTTTCATTTACTTCTATATAACGAGACTAAATTCCGGTTTGAATTTCATGGTATGCTTTATAACATAGATACACTACATTTCCTGTTGCCAAGTTTTGGAGTCGACAAAAATGATAGCACAATAGTTCTGGTACAACCAGTAGTGCCAAAATTATGGGTATATAAAAAAGAATTTTTAGACTCATTGTTTAGAGAAACCAAAAAAGATCTATTGATTGAAGTATTTGACCCTGAATTAAACAAAAAGTGGGTATTTAAAAATGATGTTAAGACTCAGAAAAATAAAGAGAAAAGCTGGTTTAAATTTGTTCCCTCTTATTTGTATTTGACAGATTAATTACAATTACTTATTTTTAAGATATTCAATCACTGCTGTCCAAAATAAATATTTCTAACAAAACCTGCAACTGATATTCAATGTTTTATTGTTGATTTTGGACGGATTTTAAAAACAAACCCCTTATCCTGAAAACAACGACAATTGATAGTCGATTGGTATTGATTTTTTGTAAAACGGATTGTTTAACCAAGAGAAAAGATCAATTTTTACAAAGAGGTTTAATCTTACAAATGTTATCAGATTGGACAAATGCCACTGATACTCTGCCTTTGCCTTCAGGAACGTCAGAACAAGCATTGCAATTAGAGCAGTCCATATCTGGATCATTACAGCATTTGGGGATGTTCCGATAAATGTTTTAATGCGAAGATGTTGTTTAATACTCTTAAAGAAAATCTCGATGTTCCAGCGTTCCTTATATATTTCTGCCACCGTTTTTGCTGTCCAAGAAAAGTTGTTGGTCATAAATGTCATTTCACAGTTCAATTCTTTGTCCCATATCTTAACCAGGCGCAGACGTCCGGGGTAGTTCTGAGAAGACTGAGGGTTTGAAAGTATAATGCTTACGTCTTCAAGCATATAACCATTATACATTGTTTGAGTATCATGATCCTTCACTATCTGATAATCCATGTTGTCTTTTGCCCTGGTCACGAAAAATATGCTTCTGCTGTCCAAAATATGCAACCATTTAAAGTCAATATATCCCAGATCAAAAACCAGGACACTCCCTTTTGGGTACTGAGTCTGTCTCGCAATATTTATCTCATGAACCTTCCCACTGGTGAGATCGGCAAATACAGGTAAGCAACCGTCATAATCAAGCATAAGATGAAGTTTTACTGCACCTTTCTGACTGCGGAACTTAGCCCAGTTAAAGACACTCATGCATAATGGGATTATAGTGGCATCAAGAATGAATATCTTGCGACGTAACCTGCTCAATCTTGAACGGATAAAAGTATGCTGCCCCTTAAAATGCTCAAGTAAATCATTGTAATAATCTTTGAATAACTGCCAGTTACGATGTTTGTTGATGTAAGATATTGCAGACTTGGAGGGTGCACATCCCAGCCCAAGATGGTTCAGATTGCCAGTTATACTTCGCAATCCATTGCTTATATCCCGGACACTTGAGGCTTGTCCTATATGACAAAACAACATGGATACAAGATGTGTCCAGCTATTAATGCCCTTATTACTCTTATCGGATTGGTATTTATTTGTCAATTCTTCAAAAGAATTGCGGGGAAGTAAACTGATTATCTGGCTGAAAAGTGATATCTTTGTCATGGCTGGTTGTTTTTTTGTTGCACACAAAACAAAAATACCACTTCTGTGGTATATCAACCAGCCTTTTTTCTACTTAAAAATTTTATTTTGGACGGATGTGATATTCAATCATCTTTTTAAAACTAAAACCTATTCCGGCGAAATTAGGTTCCAGGATTATAGCATCAGCCAAAGCTCTGCCAATGCTTTTTTGATCTCCCTAGCAATGCTGAAATCATCCAGGTCTTTTTGATTTTTGATGTTGTTAAAGATTTTTTGTAAGCCTTCAATTTGATGCCTCTTGTTTTTTTATAGTTATGTTTATTCATTTTGGCCTTTCCGACAGGGTAAAATTTCGTCGTGCTTTTGAGCCGTCTTAACGCTACGCTGTCTTGATGCCGGCTTGCGGCGACCGGCGACCGGCCACCCGCTTTTTACCTGGAACCTTAAACCTTGAACATCTCCTCACGCCCCCCTCCTTCGCTGAAGCTATGGTGGGCAGGCATGCTACATGCCTTTAGCCATATTCAAATATGCGACCGGGCGAAAGGGTGACGGCGGGACTTACCTTAAATTCCTTCACTAATTGCACCGGGCTTTGACTTTCGGGTAATTATTATTCATTCCATTCCGGCGCCAGGGTATAGATGACACCTTATTTTCTACAAATATGTCACTGCTACGCAGTTCTCATTTGATCTGTTTTTTTGGTTTCTTTTCTGAATAATCATTTATATTAATCTAATCGCTCCGTCGCAAAGTCGCTCCCTCGCGCTCGTCCCACACACCATGCCATTTGTCCTTCGCTCTTCGTACTGACACTCCTCCGGAGGTCAGTCCTGCCCTGACATCCGCCAACAGGTGGATTGTCAGGGATCTTCGACCCTTCGGTACGTGCCCCATGCTCCCTGCCCCATGCCCCATGCCTTCTAATAGTACGCGGAACCTCCAATTCCTTTTGATCTGTTGATTAAAATCCTTATTATGGCACTTCAACATATCCGAAAAACCGTTATCTTTATAATGGCAAGGAGATAAATTCCGACAGGATGAATACTGAGAGTCTGAACTGGTATGATTACGGGGCGAGATTTTATGACCCGCAGGTGGGGAGGTGGCATGTCGTGGATCCACTAGCTGAGAAATATGAATCCTGGTCGACTTATCAGTATGTTAGAAATAATCCTATTCTGAGAACTGATCCAAACGGAATGAGTGATTATGGCTATACAGTAGATGATTATGGCAGAATTAAGAAAGTAGATGAGACAGGAGGAAAAGATTTTGATGTTCTTTATAAGGAAGAGAATTATAACTTAGGTAAAAAAGAATATGATGAGAATGGAAATGGAGACAAGGGTTTAAAGATAAAAAGCGGGATTTTAGAACAATTGGATATAGTTCGTGGAAAGACATCTTATTTAAATGTTGAAGGAGAGAAGAGGATAGCTATAACTGATAAAGAACATGGTGACGACCTGCTTAAAACTTTTAAATTTTTAGCTGATAAAACAAAAGTTGAATGGAGTATCAATTTTGGGAATGTAAATGGAGAATATAAATATGGGCTTGTAACCTATGGACAAACGATGATAACGGGATTCGCATTTAAAGATTCAGAAACAATTACAAGAATACATTCACATCCTGGATATGAAATCGATTCTGAACAGAGTCAAATGTTTGGAGATAAAGGCATATCCTATGGGATAAGATATAATAATTATGTTTATTACCCGAAATCAACAAATTTGTATCATGTAAAAGATGGAAATATATCTTGGATTCGTCGTATAAATAATAATTATAAACGTTTCCTTAATATGGGCCTATGAAAAATCTCATTTCAATATTGATATTAGTATTTATTCTTGCTATTTTTTCATGCACTTCAAGAAATTCCAGACAAGAAGCTGAATCTAATTTTAATAAGAATAAAAATATACAGGTTGCCGAAAAATGCATTAATAACGAACTCGGTAAAAGTATTAAGTCATATCTAAATGATCTTGACGAGAACGATTATTTTAGAAAGAATATTTTCTCAATTTATTTTTTCAGGAAAAATGGAGAGAAGTATTTTACAATCTGGATGTCACAAGATGTACCTTATAGTTTTATCCACAACAATCCAAATATTACTTTCAATTTTTCACTGTTGAAAATACAAGATGCGACTGTGATTCTTATAACAAAAGATGATTTTGACATACAAGAATTATGTAATTGTGAATTTCTTTCTTTTGATTTATTAGTGGAAAAAATTCCAAGAGCAGACACTTTGGTGATTTGGGATGGATCTCATTTCCCGGCAACATTTAGGTATTGGAATAACGGAGAACTCATTATAAGAAAATCTGACACTCTTTTAATAGATTTTCTTGGCGAAGATTTTGAAAAATTTGAAAAGATAATAAGGAATTTAAATTAAAATCACCTTATTAATTTACATTATTATCGAGCCGTAAAATATTTTTTATAAACTGGTAACAGCCAGGCTTAAATAATGCCATACCTGTTACTAAATTTAATGATTAATTGGTCACTTACAGACTTCATGTTTTTTAAACCAGAGATGTGCGTGGGCAATCCGAAAATGTCCTGTCCCGATCTATCAGGAGTGCGAATCCCGAGCACTCGGGATTGTCGTTTTCGGCGCCTTTTCTTTGTTACTTTCTTTTGGCGCACAAAAGAAAGTAAATATAAGACTTTCGGGTTGGTAATGAAAAAGAGTGAATATGGATTACCGACATATCCGAAAAACCGGTATCTTTATAATGGCAAGGAGATAAATTCCGACAGGATGAATTCCGAGAGTCTGAACTGGTATGATTACGGGGCAAGATTTTATGACCCGCAGGTGGGGAGGTGGCATACTTTAGATCCACTCTCGGAATCTTACAGAAGATGGTCACCTTACAATTACGCTTTAAATAATCCAATCAGGTTTATTGATCCTGATGGTGAATCCATAACAGATTTTCTAGACAAAGACAAGAATCTTATTAAGCATATTGATGATGGATCTAATGCTGTATTTCAATTAACGGGTGAGAATAGATCCCAAGAATACTTTAAATTCACTGGATATGATGTGAAACAAGGCGGGGCAAATGAAGTAAATGTTCAGTCGGTTATTGATTTCACACAAGATTACACAAGAGAAACATATACATCTAAATTTCAAGGGTATAAGACTGATGAAAAAGGAAATGTTTTGAATGATAATAGTGGAAAACCAATTGAAAAATGGGAAACATATTGCAATTTTGCAACTCATAATATCGCTAAATCGGTAAATTCAGCATTGGAACAATTAGGATCTGGTTTTGATATGAAAATTTTTGAAGGAACTTGGGGTTCATTATCACCTAAAGACATGATCAAAAACCTTACAGACTCTTATCCTGCCGTTGATCTATCTAAAGCACAAGAGGTTGCTAAACAAGGAGGGTTTGTTGTTGGAGGCTGGGACAGTCATATATTTACTTTGAATAAGCGAGGTATGATAAATAACATAGGTCCTACGAGGCCAACAAATAACATCTGGGATCCTCAATATTCTTTACCGAAGACCACTAAGTTTTATATTCTATATCTAGGCTCAAAATGATAATAACATATATTAGAATATTTTTAATTATCATGTTACTTCTAAATTCGTGTAAATCGAATATGCCAGCAAGATTTTACAAAAGTTCTGATGAAGTGACAGGAGGGTTTTATGATTTTTCATTGGACTTAATGTCAAATGGAAAACTAGAACTGAGTATTGAGGTGTCAACACCTATTATACAAAGTGAATCAGGGGTAGAATGGCAATCAAGTAGCAATATTATAAGAGGAAAATGGTTTATAGAAGGGAAAAAGATTAATTATGTACTTGATAAATCAATTTCATACATTGATAGCATTTTCTCTACTAAAGACTTTGTTTTTACAAATGAAGGAAAGCCCACTATTGTTTTTTCTTCAAAATTCGACACTGCTTATATTTATGGAATACCATGTGTCGCCACTAAGATTATCTCCAAAAAAAGGGATTCTGAACGTAGATGACTTTAAGGATTTTATGATGGAACATAAGACCCAGTTCAATGCTTGGTTTTGTTTTTATAGTGGGGGGAGTGAATTCGAACCCTTGAAACCTGAAATAAGGTTTAACCGATTTTTGTAAGCTTTTAGTGTAGTGCCTCTTGTTTTTTTGATATTTCTGTTTATTACCCTTTCCGGCAGGGTAAAAGTTCGTCGAGCTTTTGAGCTGTCTTAACGCTTCGCTGTCCTGACGCTTCGCTGTCCTGACGCTTCGCTGTCTTGACGCTTCGCTGTCTTGATGCCGGCTTGTGGCCACCGGCGACCGGCGACCGGCCACCCGCTTTTTACCTGGAACCTTGAACCTTTAATATTTCCCCATGCCCCATGCACCATGCTCCATGCTTTTAACAGCACGCGGATTTACGCGAAACGCGAAACGCGAAACGCGGAACTTCCAATTTCTTTTGGTCTGTTAATTAAAATACGCAATCAGGCACCTAATTACCTTCAAACCTGTGCACCCTCACCCAGTCAACAAACACCGTATCGGGAAACACAGAGGTGGAGTCGGGGTTTCCGGGCCATGAGCCTCCAATGGCAAAGTTAAGAAGTATGTAAAACGGCTGGTGAAATTCATGGGTACTGTTAATACTGTCTTTTATACACATTGCATGGTATCTCTTTCCGTCAACAAGCCATACCAGTGAATCAGGCGTCCAGTTCACAGCGTAAACATGATAATCCCGAACATCACACGGAATCTTACCTCCGTTGCTCAGATGTTGTCCTTCAGCACTTTCCCAGTGCGCAGTTCCGTGAAGTATGAGTGTATTATTGATATGTTCCATTACATCTATCTCCCCGCACTCCGGCCACCCAACCTCCGGCCGGTTTTTCCCCATCATCCAGAATGCCGGCCATTTCCCCTGACCAACAGGCAACTTCATCCTTGCCTCAATAAGGCCATACTGAAAATAATGCTTGCCTTCAGTGTTTATACTTGCAGAGGTGTATTCAAAACCTTCCCAGGGCTCTCTTCTGCCGATAAGCATCAGGTTACCATTCTGCACAACTGCATTCTCAATCCGTTTGTGGGTATAATACTGAAGCTCCCTGTTTCTTATGTATCCAACCTCATAACCCCATTTTGAAGAGTCGGGCAAACCGTTGTAATTGAATTCATCCGACCAGATAATATCGTCTTTTTCCTGCCGGCACGATGCCAGCGCAAGAAGCAATAACAGAATTATAAATATCTTCTCCATCTTTGTTCAGTATTTAAAACAATCAAATATACAATATAAAATTATTGCCTCCATGCTGTTACCGGGTGCTATTGTTTAAACATTTTTCACGCTGATTTCGCTAATCTTCGCAGATTGTCATTAATTCTGCGGCTATCTGCGTAATCTGCGGGAAATAATTTTTAATTTTAGCAGTTTGTGTACCTGATTTATTGCGATAAATAAACCGAACATATCAGTCCCGGTAGCCCGGGGGCAGTGTGCCATTACTCATTGCTAAAGAAAAAAACTGAAAAATATTTCAGTCAACGCTCATAAATTTCCATGTTACTTTCCCGATATTGTCAGGTTTCCCCTTTTCTGCTTTTGAAATTGATCCGGACGGTTTTCCGTCTTTACCGGGTTCAACCCTGATCTCCCTCCATGAAAATGCTCCTTTCTCATAATCAAACGTTTCGCCATCGTCATCATAAAGAAGGTATCTCCCCGGCCTGGTTCCGAAGTAGAGTATTTCAAGGTCGTATTTTTCTCCTGCCGCCGGTGCACGCAGTAAAGCCGGCATCATTGGAATTATACCACCGTCTTTCACAAACACCGGTATTCTGTTCAGGCCCGGTGTAACAGTAATGACTTCCCCGTTGCCGGCATATTTTCCCGTATAAAAGTAATACCAGTTGCCTTCGGGCAGAACCACTGTCCTCGATGTCTGGCCTGTGAAGAGGGGCGCAACAAGAAGGTATTCACCAGCCATGTACTGGTCTTTTATCTCTTTCATCACAGCTTCGGCATAGGGGTTTTCGTTAAGATTTGCATTCCTCAGTTCCTGTTTTGCCTGTGCATTGAAGCCCGGTTCAAGAGCCATCCCACGGAAGGGCGGGGTACCCTCAAAATGGTATTTTGCAAATTCGCTGTAGAAGTAGGGGATAAGACGGATACGCAGAAGAGCATAATATCTGATATCCTCTTCGACCTCAGGAAAGGACCACGGTTTTGTTCCTGATGCCCATGCATTGATCATTGCCATTGGTGAGAAGCATACTGTCTGAAACCTTCTGAGCCATTCTTCACCCGTTTTTGAGCTTCTTACTTCCGGAGTCCACAACACACCGCAGAAGCCGCTATTGATGAGGGCAGTGATGAAATCCTCATGACTGTAATAATCATTATAAATAACATACGGGAATGAAACTCCTCCGCCGTTTGATGCCCTGGTGAGCCCGTATGTTCTCCGGCCACTCTCTCTGAACATTTCTGAGGTGATTTTCTGAAGAAGGAGACCGTAAGTCTGCCGCATCTGTTCGGCACTGTTGCCTGAAGGAAATTTTGCAACGTCGGGCCATAACCACCGGTCGTAACCGTCATTTTCATCAAGCTTGTAACCGGCCACTCCAATGTTTACCTGACTTTTTTTCAACTGGGAGATAAAAATATCGCAAGCTTCCTTTATTGAAAAATCCGGCACTACGCCACCCCATACCGTGTGAGTACCGGTGTAAGGCAGAATCTGCTGATAAACAGGCGATTCAGGTGATACGTAAGGGTTTGTCCACAGATTGATGCGGATGCCCATTTCTTTCATTGATTTCACGAATCCGGGTGGATCGGGGTAGCGCGTTCTGTCCCATTCAAAGGTGCAGGGGTAAGCCTTGCTCTGCCATCCCGGCTCAAGACCTATGAAGTCAAGGGGAAATTTATGCTCGTTAAACTGCCGGACTTCATCTATCACGTTATCTGAAGTATAGAGAGTCGGAACGCGCTGGGTAAATCCCAGCCCCCAGCGGGGTGGAAGAGGACCTCCGCCGCAGAAAAGATTGAAACGGCGCACGGCATCAAGTGCGGTCGGACCGGCAAAAATATATATTTCGCACCCTGCGGCCGGGACAAGCATCTCAACCGCATCGGAATAGGGTGTTGACGTCCACCGTTTGTCAGTATTCCTGTCGCGGATGGCATCGGGCTCCTGACGTTCTTTATTCACAGCAGTGCCGGCATAAACCCTGATATATCTGGCACTGTTGATAAATACCCCGTAACCCCTGTCAGATACATAGAAAGGTACCGGAGCATGAGTACGGCCATTGTCTGTCCCACCGTAATGATCAACATGCAGGGTGAGAATTTTGCCCCTCTGGTGAACTGTCTTGAAGTTAAGACCAAATCCGTATATCTGTTCATTTTTAACAAGAGGAAATTTCAGATATGTCTGCCCGTCAACCACTTCAGCAGTGATCTCTTCTTCATTGAGAGGAAAGGGTTGAAACCCCATCTTTTCAAGCGCCGCTGTGGCTGGCTTAACAGATGCCGCCGACAGCAGGTTGTACTTTTCGGGCGTGCCTGCTACTGCCTTCCATATCCCAGGGTATGCCTCTTCCCATCGCATAGTCTGCGACCTGAGCTGCAGAAAAGTTGCAGAGAGTATAGCAATCACCGCAAAAAACTTTAACGCCCAGAGTGTTCCGGAATTTTTAATTTCATTCTGCATAAGAAATACTGTTCATCAGGTTAAAACTGAAATATAAGGAAAATGATTTCCTGTTATACAACCTTCGGTAAATTCTAAAAAAAATTCATATTCCCTATATGCAACTAAGAATTTATTTTACCGTCTTTTAAAAATAGTTGATTTAATAATTCAGAAAAAGCCGGAATGAAAGGATTATGCATGATTGAAATATTATCAGACTTTACCATAAAGAGACATAGATCTTTATTTCACCGGTACAAAGCACCCTTTTACCGATTTGATATCAGTATGTTCAACTATTGTCGTAACTTTGACCTGTTTTAAAGTTTGCATTATGAAAAAGTTTTTATTACTCATTGTTTCCGTTGTTTTTATTCTGCCTGTTATAGCACAGCAGAGTGTCACCCTTAAACTGAATCCGGAAAAAAACAGAACCTATCGTTTCAGATCCGTTTCGCATCAGACAGTCATACAGACGGTTGGTGGAAACCAGCAGACTGTAGAGTCGGATGTTATCTATACATTTTCAATAAAAACGCTTGAAGCAACACCCGGATTTATGGTTGCTGAGGTTCATTTCGATACTCTGATTACAAAAAGCAATACCATGGGCAGGGTTGAAACTGTAAGCTCTGCTGATGAAGGCGATATCAAATCAGGGGAAGTATCGAAAATCATGTCGTATGTAATGAACAGGCTGAGCAGGAATGCCATTTTTGTAAAACTTGATTATACAGGACAGCCTGTTGAAATTCTTAATGCAAAGATTCTTTCGGATATGATTCTGAAAGATACTGCTTCGATTACCCTCGCTGAACCGGCAGCATCAGCAGTGAAAACGCAGATGATGAATACGGTAAGTGAGAATAACCTGAAAACGATGATCAAGGGCTTTACATGGTATCTGCCGGCGGCACAGGTCTCAAAAGGGGCAGAGTGGAAGATTTATGATCAGATTAATTCAGGAGGAATGCTGCTGATGGTAAATTCGAAATTTCGTCTCGATGGCACGGAAGGAAAGAATGCGAATATTACAGTTGAATCGGAAATCAGGGCACCCGAAAATGCTCCCCCCATTAAATCGGCCGGCGCAACCGTTACATATAATAACCTGACAGGTATAGGCAAATCGAATGTGGTGGTGGATACTGAAACAGGATTGCTGGTTGAGAACAAATCCCAGACACGTATTACCGGAACTCTCGGAATCAGTGCACCCGGATTCAGCATGGATATGCCGATGGACATCAAAGGAGAAACTGTTGTTAAAGCAGTTAATTAATTTTTATAGTTCTGATACAGTTATTAAATGAAAAAATTATCTACGGTATTTGCTGTGGTTCTGACATTAGTCTCTTTTGTCGGTGAAGCACAGACTCTCAAAGGCTACGTTAGTTACGAAAAAGACAAAACTCCGGTACAGTTTGCAACTGTAGCTCTTCTTAATCTTCCAGATTCTTCGATAGTTACAGGTGTAATAACCCTGACCGACGGAGGATACACCCTCGAGAATGTTAAACCGGGGAATTATTTTGTTCGGGCAAGTTTCGTTGGGTACAGGTCTGCAGGAAAAGCAGTTACGGTATCAGTAGCTGACAAGGAAATAATGGTTGACACCATATATCTTGCCGAGGCTACTGCAGAGCTGAATGAGATAATGGTGGTAGGTGAGCGTCTTAAGGGAAAGGAGATGGTTGACCGGACTGTCTATTCAATTCCTGAGGCAGTAAGCAAATCATCAACCAACGGGTATGATCTACTGAAAAAGATTCCCCAGGTGAATGTTGATTTCCAGAATAACATAACTCTTAACGGCAGCAGTAATTTCATTATTCAGGTTGACGGCAGACAAAGGGAAAGGGAGTACCTTGCAAGGCTTCTTCCTTCTGATATACAGAGTATTGAGATTATAAGCAATCCCGGGGGGAAATACGAAGGTAATATTGACGGTGTAATAAATATTATCCTGAAGAAAGAAGCCAGATTCGGAATTAATGGTAATCTGCTTGAGGCCCTGAAGCCCTTTCGCAAAATCACAAGCGTTACCCAGGGAAGCATTGATTATTCAAAGGGTAAAATAACTTTTTATACAACCGGTTCGTATATTTCACAGGCATTAAATATTTTTCCGGAAGCCGAAAGCCGGTTCTCCGCATTGGACTCTGTAACATATACTAAGGGCTCCGGAAATATAAAAGTGTCGCTTGGCTCAATAAACACCGGAATTGATTACTATCTGAACGATAGGAACAATTTCAACTTCAACATAAGCTATAAACCAATACGCCAGAATGTGCATTTTCCGAACACCATTACACTTTTCAAAAGTGACATCCCGCTGAACACTGTTGAATCGGTTACAGATAATAATCTGAAGAGTAACGAAACAGCATTTTCATTTTTTTATAAAAAGACATTCAAAAAGCCCGTTGAAGAATTTACAACTGAGGTAACCTGGTATATGTTCAGGTCTGTTTCGGGAAACTCATTCTCAAATGTCCGTTATCCTTACGGAGGCGATGTGATTCTTGACACCTATTCGAGGGTGGAGGATGACTTAAACAACCGCAGATACGTATCAGCTAAGCTCGATTATGTATATCCTCTGGGAATGAACGCAAAACTGGAAGCCGGCTACCATCTCTATTATCAGAAAATGGAATATGATTTTAAAATAAACAGCCAGCCCGAAAGCAACCTGTTCGAATATTCGGAATTCAGAAATTCAGGTTATGCAGGATTTGCCTTTAATCTTAAGAAGTTCGGATTACAGACTTCACTGAGGGTTGAAAACAGCCATATAGCAGCCGATTCGGTCACAAAACCGGATTATTCATGTTTTCTTCCCCTTGTAAATCTTCAGTATAAATTTTCAGCATCCCACAGTTTAAAGCTTACCTATAACAGGAGAATTAACCGGCCGGGGATTTACAGTATGAATCCGAACTATAGAGTAGGGCAGTCGTACGACATCTCCCAGGGTAATCCGGATTTGCGGCCTGATTACCGCGACCGCCTCCAGCTCACTTATACCTGGAATTTCGGAAGCAACTATTTTTCTCCTTTTGTTTATTATGAATATTTTTCCGACAGGGTAAGTAACCGGTATGCCATAACCCGCTCACCCATAAACGGTTTGCTTACAACAATATCAAAACCTTTTAACCTGCTGAACGGTTACGAAACCGGCGGTGGCGTAAACGCAGTCCTATGGTACATAAACATCAGTGCCAGGATTTACAGCGGCCATTATAACAAATATTCAGAAGGTTCATTTACAATCCCGTCAAAGAATTACTTTTCCTATACCGTGACTTCAACTGCATATAAAACACTGGACAAAAAGAAGACAATAACCGCATTTGCCTACCTGCAATATAACGGAGTGAATATTGAGGCACAGTCGAAAACACGTACTCTTCCCCTTTATGGTTTCGGCGGGCAATGGCAGATAAAAAACCACGCTGTGGGTCTGTTCTGGTTATTGCCTTTTTCGAAAGTAATAGAATACCAGACAGTTGAAACAACTACTCCTGTTTATACATCAGTTAATAAAACCGGTATTGACTTTGGAGGCTGGGCACAGTTCCAGTATTTATATAAATTTAATAAGGGTAGAAATGTTAAAAAACTCGGTCGCAAAGTGGAGATCGAAAGTGACAGCAAAGCTCAGACAATCGGGCAATAGGATGAATATTTACATTTATTTTTGATTTCCTGCAACTGTCCGGCTCTTTTTACCTGCCTGTTTTCCTGTAGAATGTAAGACAATGATTTATGCTGACATATAAGTTTAAAAGCAAGAACTTTAACCCGGAACAGAAGTTAAAACCTGCTAATAAATAATTTTTCAGTATTCCCCAAAACCCCAGACAAGAGCCATTGTTATCCATGGGATGTTGCCTTTGAAAGAATTATCCTTGAATTTTGTGATATAATTATATCCGCCTTCAAGTTTAAGGCTAACATAACTATCCCCAAAGCCATAGGGGTTTGGATATTTATATTTAATTGTTGCAATCTTTATTTCGGTATGAATACCTGCGCCGCAGGCAAAAGCGCTGAAGATTTTGTACTCTCTCTTTTCATCAGGTGATTCAAAACGGTTGCTCTTCAGTGTACTTCCCGAAGCCGATACAAACGGGGCAAAATGAAACCTGTTTGTTCTTGCAATAAAGTACCCTGCTTTCAATCCACCATCCATATAACTAAAATCTTCGTTTTTACTGAAGTCAAAAATATCGTTGAGAGTAATTACAGTAAATGATTGCTTGATTTCCGGCCATCCTGCATTAAGATAGAGGGAAGAAAAAACCCTTTTTATATTAAAATCCATTGACATGTTAATTGAAGGAGAGGAATAGAACCAATTGCTCAGATTACCGGTTGTGAGCACCATACCGGAGCCAAAGGAAAACGAGAATGAGGCTTTTATTTTACCTGGCGGCAGAAAATCCTTAACAAATATTTCATATCTGGTATCACTGAAATCTTTCCGGAATGAGTCAAGTAATTCTGTGTAATGCCAGTTGTCAGAACCGTTCAGTATCACATAGATCAAAACTTCAGTAAGCCTTTTACTCTCTTCGTCAAGTTCAGTATTCCTGCACTCCTGAATCAGAAAATCACCAAGTTCCTTTATTTTGGAATTCAGTGTGGTTCCGATATTATAAGCATTCTGATAAATTCTTTTGTTTTTTCTTTCCGGATAAAAGTACATATAACGGGTGAGATTCTCCCAGTCGCTCAGAATAATATTCAAAAATATGTCTTCGGTATAATAAAAAGCCGAATAAGTTTTTCCGGCAGTTAATTCTGTAAGGTAATTGTATATTTCTCTTGCCTTAATAAAGTCATTTGCAATTATTTTTGCCTCCAGCATCCTTCTGCCATTATTCACAATTATTTCAGTACTGTCGACAAATTCTTTGATTTCTTTACCTATCTGGGCATTGACATACAGAGTTGCGGAAATAAGGATGAAACAACTGAATAAAAATTTAATTTTCATAGTTTATTATCAGATAAGAAGAGTTAATCAGTAGAGAGTTTTATTACAAATTTATAAATAATTTGAATCAGCATTTTATGGTGCAAATAATTAATTCAGTAACAAGTCCCTTCAGAGGGGAATCAGAGGAAAATGCAAAATGGGGAGCTTTTGAGACAGCCCTGAAAAAAATTGAAAGGAATTTTTCAGGAAATTTTTTAATGTAAATTAATTCATAAAGCAAAATGAGTAAATTTGGTGTATGGAGTATGTAATTGAGACTGAAAATCTTTCAAAATATTATGGCTCTCTGAAAGCGGTTGATAATGTATCGCCTGGAGTTAAAAAAGGAGAAATATATGGTTTTCTCGGGCTAAACGGTGCAGGTAAAACCACAACCATTCGTCTTCTTCTGGGAATGGTAAATCCTTCCTCAGGGTAAGCTTATATCAACGGAATAAAAGTATCACGAAATGAAAACAGGCTATGGGAAAAAGTTGGTTATCTAGTGGAGATTCCATATAGTTATCCGGAACTTACAGTAAAGGAAAATCTGAGATTATTCAGCAAGCTCAGGATGATTGGTGATTCAGATGCAGTGGATAAAATAATTGCCAGGCTGTCACTGAAAGAATATGAGCATATTAAAGCAAAGCATCTCTCTCAGGGTAATGCACAGCGGCTTGGAATAGCGAAAGCCTTGATTCATAATCCTGATGTCATTTTCCTTGATGAACCGGCAAACGGACTCGATCCGGCAGGCATCGTGGAAATAAGGGAATTATTGAAAAATCTTGCACTGGAACATGGTAAGACAATTTTTATTTCAAGTCATATACTCGCTGAAATTTCAAAGATGGCTGACCGTATAGGTATTATACATAACGGGAAACTTATTAAGGAAATTGATGAATCCCATCTTGAAAATGAAAGAACAAAAAAATTAGTTATTAATACCAGGGATAATTTTTCTGCATTTCAGATACTTGAGCAGGCCGGATATGATGTTGAAAGAGAAGAGTCCGGATTGCTCGTAATTTATGATTATGAGGCAATAAACTGTCCGGAAAAAATATCAGTACTGCTGGTCGAACGAAACCAGCCACCATTTCTTCTGAAGGTTGAGGAGGAGGAACTGGAAAGCTATTTTTTAAGGATCATAGAAAAAAATGGAGGTCGGGAATGAAAAAATTTGCAATGGCTTTATCAGCAGAAATTATAAAAGCAGTAAAATCAAAAATATTTACTGGCACAATCATTTTTTCGGCGTTCGTGGCACTTATGGTTGGAGTGCTGTTCTATATTGTGAAAAATCCTGAAATGGCTCAGGCTTCGGCCATAATAAGAGCAAAGGCCACTATAATAGGCAATGCCGACTGGCAGACTTTTTTCAACATTATGAATCTTATGATTGCGGTTATCGGGATGTTTAGTTTCGGATTCATAATGAGCTGGATATTCGGCAGGGAATATGCCGATAAAACCCTGAAAGACATCATAGCATTGCCTGTGTCAGGTCATTATATTGTAATTGCCAAACATGTTGTTAATTTTTTTTGGAGCCTGATAGTCAGTTTTCTTCTCCTGATTGTTTCTCTGGTTATGGGGTATATCATTGGACTTGAGGATTGGTCATCCCGCTACCTGATTACAAATCTGGGAAGATATTTCATAATTGTCCTTATGAATGTTGTACTGTGCCCGGTAATATCATTTCTTGCGAGCTGGGGGAGGGGATATATTTTACCGCTGGGTTTTATCTTTCTTACACTACTGGTATCCAGTTTTGCAATAAATATTTCTGAAAATGCCAGATACATACCATGGGCAGTCCCTTTGCTTTATGCGGGAGCTGTACTGAAAGAGGGGATGAATATAAATACAGCCAGTCTGATTGTTATGATAATTACAGGAATGGCAGGATTTGCAGGAACAATATACTGGTGGAGGTATGCAGACCAGTACTAGTAAGATCGTTATATTTTGCATACCAGGGGATCAGACATTTTTTCCAAATTCGTATGCCTGTTTCATTGCCTCACTTTGCCTGATTTCTCCTTTATCCCATGCTCCGGTTCCGTAGATAATGCCCTTTTCCTTTGCTCCGTCGAGGCATGAGGTGAATCCCCTGAATCCTTCGATGGTTCTTTCCATTTTACGTTTACTGGTATCTGCAGCAGTGACGATGAAATAGAATTCTTTGTTGCTTAACTCGGTGTAGCGGGCGAAAGTTCTGTCTATTAATGTCTTCATCTGTGCGCACATTGTGTAAAAATAGACCGGAGTTGCCATCACGATTACATCGGCTGAAATCATTTTATCCAGAATTTCAGCCATATCGTCTTTCTGGACACAGCCTTTTTTGCTGTTTACGCAGCTGCAGCATCCTTTGCAGAAGTTTATCTTTTTGTCGTTGAGGAAAATCTTCTCAGTGTGATTGCCTGCTTCCTGAGATCCTTTTGCAAACTCATCGCACAGCAGGTCGGAGTTACCGCCTTTGCGCGGACTGGATGAAAGAATCAAAACATTTCTGTTCATTCTGAAAGTTTTTTAGCAAGTCTAACTGCAAGGTCTTCGATATCGTTGTACCTTGCTATTTTCCTGAGCCACTTTTTCGGGATACTGTCAATCCCGTATAGCAGTCCTGCGAGACCTCCTGTAACAGCGCCGGTAGAATCAGTATCCTCTCCAAGGTTAACTGCCTTCAGAACCGCATCGCTGAAGTTACCGGTCGTTAGAAGGCACCATACAGCTGCTTCGAGGGTGTGCACCACATAACCGCTGCTGTAAATATCTTCTTCAGGCAGTTCATAGATATTCATTTTGAGCAGACGGTCGAACTTTGATATCTCGGTATTGTCAATACCCTTTGTTATGAGGAACCCGGGGATTTCCTTCTGAAGGTTCCGGTAGATGTCAAAAATATTTTCACCTTTGAGTATCAGTCGTGCAAATTCGAGATAATAGAAACATGCTATTACCGACCTGATATGTCGGTGGGTGATTGATGATACAAGTTGTGTTTTTTCGAATCTTTCTCCGGGTGGACTGTCGAGCAAAAAGAAAACAAGAGGTGATATCCTCATTAATGAGCCGTTTCCGTTTGAGTATTCGTCGTTACTGCCGGCAAGGTGGGGTTCGGTTCCTTTTTTCAGGCGGTATATAGCTTCGTAGGTTGTTCCTCCCACGTCGAAAATACTTCCGTTGGCGCTCCAGTAGCCGGCAAAACACCATTTAACGAAATTCTCACCTGCAGCCTTCAGGTCAAATCCCTGTGTGAGTGCTTCAGCGAGGCATAAGGTGAGAGAGGTATCATCCGACCATGTGCCCGGAGGCTGGTTATGGGTTCCGTAACCTCTCATATCCGTTACAGGGTCTTTTCTGAGATCCTCCCGGCTGATGAATTCCACAGGTACGCCAAGTGCATCTCCCGCGGCAACCCCGAACAGAAGGGCTCTGATATTGTCAAGGTGTTTCATCCCCGAAGTATGATAGTAATTTTAATCAATGTCATCAAAAGACAAAAATAGTAATACGTAGGATAAAAACGAGATTAGTTTTAAGTTTCGTGTTCAAGATTTCAAGTTTCAGGGTTCCAGAGTTCCAGAGTTTCAGAGTTCCAGGGTTCCAGGGTTTCATATTAATGCGTTCCGCTTTTAGCGTTTCGCGTTCCGCGTTTGAAAATCAGCGTTAATCCGCGTGCAATTAAATGACAGCGAAGCAAATGACGGCCGAAGGCCGAATGACGTACCGAACGCAGTGAGGTACAAATGACGCGTAGCAAATGACAGCGAAGCAAATGACGGCCGCAGGCCTAATGACGTACCGAACGAAGTGAGGTACAAATGACGCGAAGCTAATGACCGCCCGAAGGGCGAATGGCAAAGGGCAATTTGCATGGGGCATGGGGCATGGGGCATGGGGCGGGGAGCGAAGAGCGAAGAGCGAAGAGTCGAATAAAACCAGAAAACTATTTCTACAACCACGGAGTGGTTGCATTTTAATAACCACGGGTGAGCCGAAGGCGAAACC
>Ga0067045_1029659_pt1 | contig 19131 bp, 14 predicted proteins | sample TerdegcTABiofilm_FD_59184 | JGI IMG/M metagenome (GOLD analysis project Ga0067045, IMG submission 59184) | Combined Assembly of (Gp0054472, Gp0054536) Wastewater bioreactor microbial communities from Singapore -Terephthalate degrading... | reverse complement strand
GGCGGTTAACCGCCGGGCGCCCAGCGCGCACGTGACCGGATTATTTTCTTGCAGACCATCAGGCGTTACTACCAAGCCCAAAAGCCCACGGCCCCTGTGACCGAATTATTTTCTCAAAGATCATAAGGCGTTACTACCAGGCCCACAAGCCCACGGCCCCTGTGTCCGAATTATTTTTTTAAAGACCATCAGCGCGCCACTACAAACCGGCGTAGCAACCTGTGTTAGTTATTTGATTGTAGCCCTATCCGCGACCGCGTCAAATGGGCAGCCGGGCAAATACTTAGCCTGGCTAATTGCTTTTCGTGTCACTTGTGCTATGATGATACAGTCAGCCTGCGCTGGCGGTTGATTGCTGATTGCTATCTTAACCCAAGGAGGTATCCCTTGAACGAACTGCTTGCTTTGGCATTGAACAGGGCCCAGCTGTTGGGCGCCAGCTACGCCGACGTCCGCTTGCTTCACACCCGCGAGCAAGGCCTCACCGTCCACAACGGGGTGGTCCAGAACGCGAACGAAGTGGAGAACGACGGCTTCGGTGTGCGGGTGTTGGTGGATGGCGCCTGGGGATTTGCCGGCAGTGCCTTGCTCACGCCGGCCGAGGTGGAGCGCGTGACGGCCCAGGCCGTCGCGATTGCCCGCGCCAGTGCGCTGTTCCTGCGCGAGCCGGTGCTGCTCGGCCCGGCGGAAGTGCATCAGGGCAGCTATCGCACGGCCTATCAGATTGATCCCTTTGCCGTCTCGCTGGAGGAGAAACTGGCGCTTCTGTTGGAGGCCGACGCGCTGATGCGCCAGGAGCCGGGGGTCAAGATTACCCACAGCGGCCTGGTAGCTCTGCGGAAATTCCAGACTTTCGCCAGCACGGAGGGCTCTTATATTGAGCAGGAGATCACCGAAACCGGCGCCGAGATTCAGGCGTTTGCCATTGCCAACGGCGAGATCCAGCGGCGAAGTTATCCCCACGCTTTTCGCGACCAGCGGACTGAGGGCTGGGAGTTTGTCCAGCGCCTGGACCTGGTGGGCAACGCGCCGCGCATTGCGGCCGAGGCCGTCGCCTTGTTAACTGCCGAGCCCTGCCCGAGTGGCGTCACCACGTTGATCCTGGGTGGTTCGCAGCTGGGGTTGCAGGTGCACGAATCGTGCGGACATCCCACCGAGCTGGACCGGGTCTTCGGCACCGAAGCGGCCTACGCCGGCACCAGTTTCCTCACCCCGGAGAAATTAGACGGCTTCCGCTACGGCTCGCCGCTGGTCAACCTCACCGCCGATGCGACGATCCCCGGTGGGTTGGGCACCTTCGGTTACGACGATGAGGGCGTGCCGGCCCAGCGCGTCCCGCTGGTCCGCGAGGGGCTCTTTGTCGGCTATCTCACCTCGCGGGAGACGGCGACCAAACTGGCACGGCTGCGCGGGCTCGACCCGGCGCAGGCCCGTTCCGGCGCGGCGATGCGCGCCTCAGGCTGGAACCGGCTGCCGATCATCCGCATGACCAACATCAACTTAGAGCCGGGAACCTGGGAACTGGAGGATCTCATCGCCGACACCGACGACGGCATTTATATGGAGAGCAATCGTTCCTGGTCCATTGATAACCTGCGCCTCAACTTCCAGTTTGGTACCGAGCTGGGCTACGAGATCAAGGGGGGGCGGCGGACGCGGTTGTTGAAGAACGCCACCTACACCGGCATGACGCCGGAATTCTGGGGCGGCTGTGATGCCATTTGCAATGAAAAGTACTGGCAGGTTTGGGGGGTCCCTAACTGCGGTAAGGGACAGCCCAGCCAGACGGCGCACACCGGTCACGGCGCGGCCCCGGCGCGATTTCGCAACGTCCGGGTGGGGGTCATCAAGTCGTAAGGCCGTGGCCCTGCGACTGACCGTGATTTATCAAGGAGCTAACCATGTTAAATGAAACCGAGATCCGCAACTTACTCCACCATGTGCTCGCCCGCTCGCAGGCCACCGAGACCGAGGTAGTCTTTTTAGGGCTGGAAGAGGCGCTGACGCGCTTTGCCAACAACGAGATTCATCAGAATGTAGCCGAGACGCAGGGGGTGCTGGCCATCCGCGTGGCGCTGGGTAAGCGCGTGGCGGCGCTTTCCACCAACGCCCTGGACGAGGCCGGCGTGGAACGGGCTTTGGAGCAGGCTCTGGCGCTGGCCAAACTGCAGCCGGAGAACCCCTATTTCCCCGGCTTTACGCCGCCAGCACCGCTGCCGGCCTGGTCCGCGGCTTATGACGAGGCGACCGCCGCCGCCACGCCGGAGTATCGCGCGCAGGCCGTCGGCGCAGTGCTCCGCTACGCGCTGGAAAAAGAGGTCAATGCTTCCGGCGCATTTCGCACGAGCCGCTACGCCTGGGCCGTGGCCAACAGCCACGGACTTTTCGCTTACACGCCGACCACGCTGGCCGATTTGACTATTGTGGCGATGACCGCAACCTCCTCCGGGTATGCCGCCGATGCTGCGTGGCACGTGGACGCGGTGGATGTCGCCGCGCGGGGGCGTGAGGCAGTGGATAAAGCCCTCAAAGCACAAAACCCGCGCCCGGTCGCGCCGGGTGACTACCCGGTGGTGTTGGAACCCTATGCCGCGCAGGACTTCTTAGATTTCCTGGTAAACGCGGCCGGCGCGATGGGAGTGGAAGAAGGGCAGTCCTGGATGAGCGGCCGCCAGGGTGAGCCGTTGATGAGCCCGGCGATCACCGTTGTGGACGACGCGACCGACCCGGCCCTCTGGCCGATGCCCTTTGACTTTGAGGGAATGCCCCGCCAGCGGGTGGAGATTGTCCGGCAAGGGGTGGTCGGCGACGCCGTCTACGACCGCTTGTGGGCCGGCCGGACCGGCAAAGTCTCCACCGGCCATGCGCTGCCCCCCTTTAACCCCTTTGCGCCGCAGCTGGCCATGGGGGTCTACGGGCCGGTGCCAGTACACCCGATCATGGCGCCCGGTGACGCCGAGCTGCCCGCCATGATTGCGGGTGTGGAGCGTGGCATTTACGTCACGCGCTTCAACTACACCCGCCTGGTGCATCCACGCGACGTGATCGTCACCGGTCTGACCCGCGATGGCACGTTCTGGATTGAGAACGGGGAACTTGCCTATCCGGTGAAAAACCTGCGCTTCACGCAGAGCTATGTGGAGGCCTTGCAGCAGGTGGTCGCCGTGGGGCGACAGCAGCAGAACGAGCGGGGCTATTTCTCCGTCGGCCGGGCGCCGGCGTTGAGCCTGGGCAGTTTCCGGTTTACGGGAGCAACGACGTTCTGAGCGGCCGTTGCTCATATTCTCAGCCCCCGGGATTGAAACCGGGGGCTGAGTCATTTGACGTTAACCGCCGTTTAGTGATGGGGGTGCGGTTCCGGCATCTCCGCGATCCTGGCGGCGACCGTCTCCACCACCTGATGGAACTCGGCCGGGGTCTCGTATTCCTCCACCCGCCCTTCGTCGCAGCGACGTGTCAGGTCGGAGTCAATGGGGAGCCGGCCCAGGAACGGCGTTCCCATCAGGATTGCCGTTTCCTCCATTTGCCCGCGGCCGAAGATTTCAAACGGTTTGCCGCAGTGGGGGCAAACGGCGTAGCTCATGTTTTCCACGATACCCAGGATGGGTTTCTCCATGTGGTAGGCCATCTTGGCGGCTTTGCGCACGACCATCTCCGCTAAATCCTGGGGCGAAGTAACCAGCAGGATCCCCGCCAGCGGCAGGTTTTGCATCACGGCCAGCGCCGCGTCCGAGGTGCCGGGTGGCATATCGGCCAGCAGGATATCCAGGTCGCCCCAGAAGACGTCGTTCCAGAACTGCTGGATAGCGCTGTTGATCAGCGGGCCGCGCCAGATCACGGCCTCGTCTTCGTTGGGCAGCAGCAGGTTGATGGACATGATTTTGATGCCGTTCTCCGTGGTGGGCGGCATGATGCCCAACGGCGTCATGGCGGGCGCTTCGTGCATCCCGAAAAGTTTGGGGATGCTGGGGCCGGTGATGTCGGCGTCCAAAATGCCGACGCGCAACCCGCGCGCGCGCAGCGCGACTGCCAGCAGCGCCGTCACCGTGGATTTGCCCACGCCGCCCTTGCCGCTCATCACCGCGACGACCGTCCGCACCCGGTTGAGCTGGGCCGCCGGTGAGGCCGGTTCCGGCTGTTTGCTGCCCCGCAGCCGTTGCTGGAGCTGGCGTCGTTCCTCGTCCGTCATCGCCCGCATCAGGATTTCCACATCCAGCCCCGGCGCTAACGCTTCTACGGCCTGCGCGACATCCTGCCCGATGGTATCCTGGAGCGGGCAATTGGGCACGGTGAGCGCAATCGTCACTTTAACCGTGGAGCCTTTGATGGCAATCTCGCGCACCATGCCCAGGTCCACGATGTTGCGGTGCAACTCAGGATCCATAACTTTCTTCAAGGCCTCTAAAACCTGATCTTTGGTAACCACTTGACCTCCTTGGTAATATTAACCTATCATTGGCGTCTATAGTTCGCTGGACCAGCAGCGGACATAGCGCCAACTTAATCTATTCAGCGTAGTAACGCCTTCAGGCGTTTAACGCCTGAAGGCGTCATTCCACGAACTGCTCCTGTGCCGTTTAAATCTCACCGCCGGGGTTATGCCAGCGCCTCTGCCGGCACACCTTCGCGCTCGGCCTGTTCTTCCTCGCCTTCCTGCACTGACCAGATGCGGTCGGGCGCGGTCAACCGGTCAATGTAGAGCACGCCGTTGCAATGATCTATTTCATGCTGGAAGACGCGGGCCAGATACCCCTCGGTGCGGAGGCGCAGCGGTCTACCCTGGCGGTTCAAGCCGCGCACTACCACTTGAACTGCCCGTTCCACCTCCCCTACCCAGCCGGGAACTGAAAGGCAGCCCTCGGTGCCGACTTCGGTCTCCGCCGAGGCTTTCACAATTTCCGGGTTGATGACGACGTAGAGCTCGCCGCTGCCGGGCACTTCTTCGTCTTCGGGCACCTCTACCACGATCAATCGCTGGAGCTCGCCGATCTGGGCAGCTGCCAACCCGACCCCCTGCTGGGTGTGCATCGTCTCCACCATATCCTGGATTAACGTGCGAATTTCGGGGGTGATCTTCTCCACCGGCCGCGACCGTTGCCGTAGACGCGGGTCGCCCAACGTTATAATTTCGCGTAACGCCATTCTTGCACTCCTCTATGTTAAAAATACCACCGCCGCTGGCGGTCTGAAAGCTTTCTCATTGGGTAACGGGCCCTGGCTGGGCTGAGGCTGGCCCTGCGCTGCCACGCAGAGAGTCATACGTGGCGAACCAGCTCAGGAGCTCTTCCTGACGCCGTTGAGCTTCGGCGGCGCGTTGCCGTACCCCATACTCCCGCTGGCGTTTAGAAATTTCGGCCTGCACCTTCTCCGGGAAACGCAGGTAGGTTAACTCAAAACGTCCCGCGGTGCCGGCCGTTTCTACCACCACCGTGCCGTATTTGAACAGCCGCGCCCAAAGGTTGGGTTTGTCGTAGCTGATATTTTGGATGCGATCCAGCGTCGCTTCGCGCCGCTTTTCCTCAATCAGAAACGGCTTGCGTTCCACCACGATCAACCGGGTCGGCGTCACCTGGAAGTAATCATTACGCCAATCCTCAATCTGCCACAACAGGGCCCCCAACAGAAAAGCCTCCACCAAAAGCCAGACTGCCAGCAGTCCTATCTTGTATTCCTGGGTGGCAAAGTAGTAAATTCCCCCCAGCGTCAACAGCGTTAGCGGGACAAAAGAGGCCAGGTAACGCACAAAACCGGGCAGCCAGTAGCGCCGCCAGGAGACGAGCGTTTTGTCCTCATTGTAGACCCACGAGGGGGGAAAGACGAAATCCCAAAACCAGCTCCAGGCGATGAAAAGCGGGGTTTGATGAAGTTTCGGTGGCGTGACGGCCGGCGGCAGGGGGGGAGGGGGCTCCAGGCTCAAACGTCGCTGTAACAGATCACGGATGGCCCCCCGCGTTTGCAAGACCTGGCGGGCGCGCCGCCGTTCAATCTCGCGGAAGATCTTTTCCCGCATGTCGCCGGGCTGGGGAATGCCGGTCAGGTCAATCTGGACCGTTTCGCCGGCCGTTTGCAGGATCAGATTGCCGTAATTGAGCAGACGGGGCGTCAGGCCGGCGCGGATTTCGTGGATATCTTGCACGTTGTCCAGCGGCCCTTCTTCAAAGGTTTCCCAAAAGGGCCAGACCTTCTCAAAGTGGACTACCCGCTCTGTGGTCAGTACAAAGAGATCGTTGTACCAATCCAGCATTTTCCAGGTGATGAAGGCCAGTAATCCCAGCCAGGGCAGCAGGGAGATAACTGCGACGATGCTCAGCAGGGAGTGCTGGAGGGTGCTGAGGACGACGATGAACGCGCTCAGCAGCAGGAAAAGCAGGACCGGAGCCAGTAATCCGCGCACCAAATAGGCCCAATGGCGCCGGCGCTCCGCAATCGTGACTTCGCCCTCGCGCTGCCAGGCATAATGGGGGAGCCGTTGCCGCTGGGCCAGTTCCGGTTTGATCTTGAGCCGGCGGCGCAGGCGCGGGCGTTCGTTGAGCAACTCGGCGAACTTGCTCCGTTCCAGGTAGAGCACCCGGGTCTTGACCAACGCCTCGGCCGTGTAATCTTCAAATTCTTCCACCAGCAGGCCAGTTTCCCCGAAGCTGCTGCCGGCCTCCAGGTCACCGAGATGGCGCGTGATCCCGTCCCGATCCACGCGGGTGAGGCGGACCTTCCCTTCCAGGATCAGATAGAGGCGGGTGGCCGGCTGGCCCTGGCTACAGAGCCATTCTCCCAGTTCGTACTCGGCCTCGTTGACCTGAGGTACGATCCGGTAGAGCTCCAGCTCCCCGCTCTTGTCCTCAAAGTTCCCCTGGAAGAGTGGGATTTGTTGCAAATGTTTGACGATCTCTTCTGGTTCCATCGTTGGATTTATTATATCACAATCTTGCTATATCGGGTAACTGATTTACTTTGCGGGTACGGCCGATTTTCAGGCCGCTTTGGCCGTCATGGCCTTCTCAACCCCCGGTCAGTGCTTGACGATAAGCGGCCAGCGTGGCCTGAGCGGTCGCCTCCCACGAGAACCGGGCGGCCTGGCTCAGCGCCCTGGCCCGTAAGTCGGCGTGGAAATGGTCGTCGGTCAGCAGCTGGATCAACGCTCCGGCCATCCCGGCGACATCGTCGGGATCCGTCAGCACTCCGGCCGTTCCCACCACCTCCGGGATGCTGGCGGCCTGGCTGCCCACCACCGGCACGCCGCAGGCGAGCGCCTCCAGCGCCGGCAGGCCAAAGCCCTCGTAGCGGGAAGGATACAGGAAGGCCCGGGCGCCCCGGTAGAGCGCCGGTTTGATCGCTTCCGTCACGGGGCCGGTCCAATGGACGACCTCTTCCGCCAGTCCCAGCGCGGCCAGCAGCCGGTGGGGATCAGGGGCAAAGGCCGAGTCGCTTGCCGGCAGGTGACCGGCCACGACCAGCCGCGTGTCGGGCAACGCTTCATGCACCCAACCGCAGGCCGCCAGCGCCGTCTGCAGGTTTTTGCGGATGTCAAAGCCGCCCAGGTAGAGGACGTAGCCCGGTTTCAGTCCGAGGGCCTGCCGGGCCGGTTCATCGCCGGGAGCCGGGGTGGGGCTGTAGGCCGGACTGACCGCCAGCGGGATCGCCTGCACTCGCTCGGGCGGCAGCCGTAGTTCGCGCACGATGTCCTGCCGCGACGCGGCTGAGTCGGTCAGCACCCGGGTGGCCTGGAGCGTCGCCGCGCTGACCAGCGCCGTGTAGAGCCGGACGGCCGGCCCGCCACGATAAGCGCGCAGCAACCGGGGGATGATGTCGTGGACGGTGACCACGGTCGGTATGGGGGGCGCAGCCGGCGGCGCCCAGTAGGGGACATGCAACAGGTCAGCACGCCAGCGCCGGGCGGCACGCGGCAGCGTCACCTGTTCCCACCAGACTTTGCCCAGATCGCCCCGGCGGGCCGGTACCGGGAACGATTGCACGCCCGGCGGTGGTGGGGAAGCAGCCAGCACTGCCGGTGGCGCTGCCAGCCCCCACGTTATGGCCGGTTCCAGCTGGACTAAGGTTTCCAGCAGCCGTTGTACGTATTGCCCGCTGCCAGTTTCCGGCCGATCCCAGAACCAGCCACTCAGCACAATGCGCATGAAGGTGGCCCTGCTCAGACTCGTTGATGGACGTTGATGGCTTGCGGGCCACGCTCGGTTATCTCTATCTCGTACCAGACCGGTGTGCGTTCTTTGAGCTCCGGCAGCAGGCCTTCTTCTACAGCGCTGCGGTGGAAGAAGATCTCACTGCCATCTGCCTGGGTGAGGAAGCCAAACCCCTTTTCTTCCTGGTACCACTTAATGAGGCCGGGGCGTAAGCCCGGCTGCGGCGGGACTTTCTTACAGCAGTCAGCGCAAAGTTCCGGCCGGATGATTTCAAAGCCGAGCAGCTCCTGCCGCCGCTGATCTTCAATGCTAAAGACAAATTGCTTACCACAATGTCCGCAGGTCACAAATTGGTCACGGTACGGCACGTTTCCTCCCTGAATAATCTGAGTCATTTCCACGATCTCCACGTTGGTTTGAGCGCTTTGTTCTAACTATACGCGAGGATAGCCGTTTTAGCAAGCGGCTTGCCTTCTGGCTGTTTTGGGGGTACACTATGCTTCATGCGCTGGATCGTTCGTCGCTTCACATTATGGCTGCCGGTGGCCGCAGTCATGTTGACCTTACTCCTGTTCCTTACGGACGAAGGGCCGCTACCCCAAGACCTTGATTTACGGTTAGACCGGCTGAGCGCTGATTACCCCTTTGATTTTATTACCTGGGAGATAGAGGCGCTGGCCCGCAAGGCGGCCTATGGGGTGTTGGCCCCCCAACGCTTCATGACCGAGGAGCAGCGCGCGCGGTTTGTCCTGGCTTATTTGGCTGATGTGCGCCAGGTGTCTCGCCTGGAATATGAAATTGAAAGAACTTATGCCGATCCGGCGGTGACCGACCCAGCGACAGCGACGACCGAACAGCAGGCGCAGCTGGCCGACCTGCGCCGGCAGCTGCGCCACGAGGCTCCGCTGGCCGAAGCGATCGTGGGCGAGCAGGGCAGTATGGTCCTGCGCACGGCCGGGATCGGCTGGTGGGGGCAGATTTTACCGCCCATCAGCGGGACCTTCACGCCGCTGCCTTACCTGCTGGTCGTCTCACCGCGCGAGCGGATTGAATCGGTCTACCAGCGTTCGCTGCGCACCGGGCTGACGGTGGAGGAACAGGAGACGCTGGAACAGCGGATCGAAGAGGCGGAGCCAGACCTTGCGGCGTTGGTGACGCCCATCGGTGGCCTGTCGGCTTACCCCGCCATGCTGGATGAAAGTTCGTCCATTGATTGGGTGGCCGACGTGATGGTCCACGAATGGTCGCACCATTACTTAGGCTTCTTCCCGTTGGGGTGGGAGTATGAGCCCTCACCCGCAGCCCGCATCATTAACGAGACGACGGCCTCTCTGATGGGTGAATGGGCCGGGCAGGAGATCGTGCTCCGCTTCTACGCCCCGTTGTTGTCACGCCCCAAATCGCTGCCCGATCCACTGACGCCCGGCCAGCCCCAGGCGGGGGCGGCGCCGGCCTTTGATTTTCAGGCCGAGATGCACCGTACGCGCGTGAACGTGGATCGCCTGTTGGCAGAGGGCAAGGTGCGTGACGCCGAATGGTATATGGAAGCCCAGCGGCGCTATTTCGTGGCGCAGGGGTACATCCTGAGGCGGCTGAACCAGGCTTATTTCGCGTTCCACGGCGCGTATGCCAGCCGGCCGGGCGCTGCCGGTCAGGACCCGCTCGGGCCGGCGGTGCGGCGTATCTGGGCGCTCAGCGCCACGCCGGGCGATTTCCTGCGGCGGATGGCATCCCTGACTACGTTGGACGAGTTGCAGCTGGCCGCGCAACGCCTTGTTGCCCAATGATCTATTGCCCTGCTTGTTCCTTGTGGTATAATCCTTTTGTGAATTCACGATCATGGTTCATGTCCCGGCGGAGAGTGGTGCGGTTGCGGAGCGCCATGGGGCAGGCTAAAAAACTGAGGGGGATCGGTGTTTAATCCCTTAAACGCGCTTTTAGGGCTTTTTTCTCTGGACATCGGGATTGACCTGGGCACGGCTAACACTCTGGTCTATGTCCGGGGAAAAGGGATTGTGCTCAATGAGCCTTCCTGGGTAGCGGTGGATAAACAGCGACGGCAGGCCTACGCCTTCGGGGCGGAGGCCAAAGAAATGGTCGGCAAGACCCCGCCGAACATTGTGGCTATCCGCCCGCTGCGCGATGGTGTCATCTCTGAGTTTGACATCACGCGGGCGATGTTGGGCTACTTCATCAAGAAAGTCCACGATCAGGTCTTCATTCGGCTCCCGCGTCCGCGCGTCGTTGTCGGTATCCCCAGCGGCGTTACAGAGGTGGAAAAGCGCGCGGTGAAAGAGGCGGCGTTAGAGGCCGGGGCCCGCGAAGCCTACCTGATTGAGGAGCCCATCGCGGCCGCCATCGGGGCCGGGCTGCCGGTCACGGAACCGCACGGTACGATGGTCGTGGATATCGGCGGTGGTACCACCGAGGTCGGCGTCTTTGCACTGGCTGGGATTGTCGTCAGCAGAAGCATCCGCATCGCCGGGGACGAGATGGATGAAGACATCGTGCAGTACGCCCGGCAGAAGTACAATCTGGCTATCAGTGAGCGGATGGCAGAACGGATCAAGATCAACATCGGGTCGGCCTATCCCCTGCCCGAAGAGAAAGTGATGGGGATGCGGGGCCGTAACCTCATCACCGGCCTGCCGGAAGAGGTGGAGATCAGCAGTATTGAAATCCGCGAGGCGCTGGCCCGCTCCATCGGCGTCATTGTGGATCTGGTACGGGATACCCTGGACGAGACGCCACCGGAGTTGGTGGCCGACTTGATGGAGACCGGCATCTGCCTGACCGGCGGCGGGGCCCTGCTGAAAGGGTTGGCCGAACGGATCGCCGAGGAGTCGCACATCCGGGCCTGGGTGGCGCAAGATCCGCTCACCTGTGTGGCGCGCGGTGCCGGCAAGGTGTTGGAGCAATTTGAACTGCTGCGACCGGCGTTGGTGGCGGAAGATCGCCATCACCCGGGGGGATCGGCTTCCTGAGGTGTCCTGGCGGGGTAACGGTGTCGTTACCCCGGCTGGTTATTTTTAGAGAAGCGCCATGCGCGAAAGTCGGGGCTGGTTTCCTTATGCTTTGTTGGTGTTGGCGCTGTTGTTGCTGGCTTTGCATGAAGCCGGGGTGCTGACACCGGTAGAAAACCTGTTGGGCTTCGTGGTCGCGCCGGTGGAGCGTGGCCTTTCCTCGTTGGTGACCTCGGTGGGGGACCTGTTCCAGACTGTCCGCCAGGTCCGCGAGTTGGAGGAGCGCGTGCAAGCGTTGCAGAGCGAGAACGACGCGCTCAAGGTGGAAAACATCCGCCTGCGCGAATTTGTCGCCGAGACCGAACAACTGCGCCGCCAACTGCAATTTGCCTCTGAGAATCCAACCTTCACCCTGGTTGGGGCTGACGTGGTAGAACGGGGATGTGAGCAATTTCCCTGTGGCTCCGTGGTCGGGGTGGATACCAACCCCTATTTGCGTTATCTGGTTGTCAACGCCGGTTCCCGCGACGGTGTGGCGATTGGGATGCCGGTGGTCACCAGCGGTTCGGTGTTGATCGGGCGGGTGGCCCGCGTTTCCGCTCATCTGGCCTACATCCAACTGCTGGATGATCCCACCAGCAAGGTGGCGGCGATGCTCCAGCAGTCGCGCGTGACCGGCATGGTGGCGGGGCGCTCTGACGGCGCGCTGGTGATGACGGAGATCCTCCCGGACGAAAAGGTGACCGAGGGGGACATCGTCATCACCTCCGGTTTGGGCGGGTTGATGCCGAAGGGGTTGATTTTGGGGCAGGTCGCTACCGTCTCGTACCAGGAATCGGCCCTGTTCCAGGAGGCAGTACTCCGACCCGCGTTGGACTTCCGCCGTCTGGAGATGGTCCTCGTCATCACCAACTTCTCTCCAGCCCCGGCCGAGGAAATCAATCCGTAAAGGTGGCCGATGACGCTCTATTTTGGCATTCCTATTTTGTTGGTGGGAGCGGTGTTACAGAGTGTCTGGCTGGAACGGATTTCCATCCTGGGGGGGCGGCCGGACCTGGTGCTCCTGCTGACGGTGACGTGGGCGATCATCCGGGGGGCCGAGGAAGGGGCGCTCTGGGGCTTCGTGGGGGGCATTTGCTGTGATTTGCTGTCCGGTGGCTCCTTCGGTCTGTGGACGGTGGCGCTGACCGTGGCGGGCTTTCTGGCCGGCCAGCCCTGGGTCTCGGCCCTGGGGCCGACCGTCGTCCGGCTGGCGTTGATGTCAGCGTTGGGCACGGTGGTAGTGCACGGGCTGCTTATCGGTATGATGACGGTGTTGGGATTACCGGTGGACATCGTTCGGGCCCTGACGACGGTAATCGGACCGGCGGCACTGCTTAACTTTCTCCTGTCGCCGTTTGCCTTCCGCTTCCTGGTCTGGTTTCACCGGCGCTCTTTGCCGCGTTCGGGGGTGGCATGACCCAGCGGACGCAGCCCTGGCGTGAAGCGCCCCTGCCGGCCGGGCCGGAGGAAGGCGGTCGTTCGCGGCCCTCGTGGTTGCGGCGCGAGCCCCGGTTGGGTCTGGTGGGCTGGTTCATCCTGGTGGTCTTGGGGATGTACCTGATCCGCCTCTGGCAACTCCAATTCATGGAGGGTGGGTACTACCAGGCGCAGGCAGAACGGCAACAGTACCGGCTGGTCTCGGTCTCGCCCTCGCGCGGCATCCTCTTTGATCGCAACGGTGAACGGCTGGTGCGCAACATCCCGGCCTACGATGTGACCGTCACCCCTGGTTATCTCCCTGACGATGCCGAACGCGAGCGGGCCATCCTGGAGCGGCTGGCGGCACTGATTGGGGTTCCCTATAGTTCGGAGCAACAGCCGGATGCGCCTCTCTATCGCCCTGAGTCCTGGATGGTGGGCCGGGCGCAGTTCCCCCCGGTCGGCACACCGCCCTCGCCCGGGTTACTGGAGATGATTGACGAGGTGCGTTACCTCCGTCCCTACGCTCCGCTGGTGGTGGCGAAAAACGTGGATCGTGAGACGGCGCTGCTGGTTGCGCAAGAGGGGGGGATCACGATGCCCGGCGTGGGCGTGGAGATCGTCTCCCGGCGTAGCTACATCAGCGGGACGCTGATCTCGCAGGTAGTGGGGTTTCTCGGTCCCATCGCGCCGGAGCAGGCGGAGGAGTTTGAGGCGCGCGGTTACGATCCGAACGTAGACCAGATCGGTTATGCCGGGGTGGAATACACGGCGGAAGAAGCGTTGCGCGGCACTCCCGGCCGCCGCTATGTGGAAGAGGATGTGTTGGGCCAGGAGTTGAGCACGCTCAGCGAAACGCCGGCCACGCCCGGTGACAACGTCTATCTGACGTTGGATCTTCAGTTGCAGCGGGTGGCGACGGAGGCGTTGCAACAGGCGTTGGATAAAACCGGCAACCGGCGCGGTGCGGTCGTGGCATTGGACCCCCGTGATGGGCAGGTGTTGGTCATGGCCAGTTTACCCACTTACGACAACAACCTCTTTGCCCGGCAGATCAAGCAGGATGAATACCAGGCCTTGCTGGATGACATTCACCAGCCGCTTTTGAACCACGCCATTGGCGATCAGATCCCTTCTGGCTCCATTTTCAAGCCGATCCTGGCGACGGCGGCGCTTCAGGAGGGGGTTATCAACCGTTACACCACCGTCACCTGCCCGGGGCGGATCCTGTTGCGCAACAAGCTTTTCCCTGACGACGATAGCCTGGCGCAGCCCTTTTATTGCTGGAACCGGGGGGGACACGGCACAGTCAATGTAGTGATGGCACTGGCGCAATCCTGTGACGTCTTTTTCTACGAAGTCGGGGGCGGCTTTGAGGATACGGACTTTCAGGGGTTAGGGCTGGAAAAGCTGACGGAATACGCCCGTCTCTTTGGCCTGGGCGAAACGACGGGGATTGACATCCCCGGTGAGGCGGCTGGGCTGGTCCCCTCGGCTCGCTGGAAGCGGTTGAACTACCAGGAGACCTGGACCACCGGTGATACCTATAACCTCTCCATTGGCCAGGGGTATTTGCTGGTGACGCCATTGCAGATGGCGAACGTGATGGCGACGGTCGCCAACGGCGGGACCCTTTATCAGCCCCAGCTGATCCACCACATTACCGACGCCGAGGGGAATGTCGTTCAACCCTTCCAGCCCAAGGTGATCCGCCAGCTGCAGGTAGACCAAACCGTCTGGCAGATTGTCCACGAGGGGGTAGAGGGGGCGGTGGAGTATGGGTCGGCTACCCGGGCCCAGATTGAGGGCGTGCGGGTGGCCGGCAAGACCGGGACGGCCGAGTATTGCGACAATCTGGCCATTGAAGCTGGCCTCTGTCCGGTGCCGGCCGGTAAGACGCTGCCCACGCACGCCTGGTTCATGGCCTATGCTCCTGCCGAAGCGCCGGAGATTGCTGTGGTGGCCTATATCTACAACGGCGGCGAGGGGTCCACGATTGCCGTCCCGGTCGTCCATGAGGTCCTGGACTACTATTTCAAACGCAAGGCCGGGTTGCTGAACCCCACCGAGCCGGTTACCCCGACGGCGACAGCCGAGCCGTAGGCGTTCTCAAAAAAGCAGGGCGAAGGTTCGCAGGGGCGCGCTGGCGTGTGATTTTCATCCCTCCGCTGGTGAACCACAGAGGCAGGGGGAATTCCCTTCAAGCTTGCCTATCCACTGACTTTACGTTACAATGATGGGCAAGGAGGAGAATGATGCGGCCCCCGCTGCTGCTGGTTCGGGTCGCTCTGGTCCTGCTGATCCTTGGGTGGCCCCTCGGCCCCGTGGGAGCCCAACGGCAGGACGGCGACCCTGTGCGTGACCTCATGGACCGGATGCCTACTCAGATGAAGGTCGGGCAGCTGGTTCTTTTGTCGTTCCCCGGCACCGATGTGGGTGCAGAATCAGAAGTGGTGGCCTTGCTGCGCGAGTATGGCATCGGCGGGCTGCTCCTGCGTCCCCAAAATGGCAACTTTGGGGCCGGTGTCATTGCTTCCTCCGACTTCATTTCCATGACGAATGCCTTACAACGGGTGGCCTGGGAGCAGAGCCAGAAGCTGTTGCTGCCGGGCTCCGGTGAACTGGCGTTACCCAACCAGCTCTACGCTGTCCCGTTGCTGGTGGCAGTGGAATCCGATGTAGATGGGTTGCCCATCACCACTTTCATTTCAGGTTGTACGGCCTTGCCGACCCCGCTGGCGGTTGGGGCGACCTGGAATTCAACGTTGGCCGAGCAGACGGGCGAGATATTGGGCCGTGAATTGCAGGCGCTGGGCGTCAATCTGTTGCTGGGACCAGACCTGGATGTGCTTTACAATCCACGCTCCGGGGATGCGGCTGACCTGGGGACGCGGGCTTTAGGCGGCGATCCCTTTTGGGTGGGGGAACTGGGCCAGGCTTACATCCAAGGGCTGCATCGGGGGAGCGCCCGCCAGCTGGCCGTTTCCCCGCGCCATTTCCCCGGGCTGGGGAGCGCCGACCGTCCCCTGGAACAGGAAGTCCCCACCGTTCAGAAGTCGCTGGAACAGCTCAAGCAGATTGAACTGGCCCCGTTCTTCTCCGTCACTGCCGGGGCCCCCAGCGACGATAAGACGGCCGAGGCCCTGCTTGTCACCCACATTCGCTACCGAGGGTTCCAGGGCAACATCCGCCTTTCCACCCGCCCCATTAGCCTGGATGCGCAGGCGCTCCAGGCCGTCCTCAAGCTGGATGAAATGGCTCCCTGGCGCAACGGGGGGGGCGTATTGATTGCCGACAATCTGGGTTTTCCCTCCATCCGGCGCTTCTATGATCCCCGCGAGCTCTCCTTCAATACCCGGCGCGTGGCCCAGGATGCTTTGACGGCCGGGAATGACCTGCTGGTCCTGGATCATTTTGCGGCGAGCGATGATTGGGGGGAGCACTTTGCTAATGTTCGCACCACCCTGGATTTCCTGGCGCAGCGTTATGAGACCGATTCCGCTTTTCAGGCACGGGTGGACGAGGCGCTCTATCGGGTTCTGACGCTCAAATTTCGGCTCTATTCCGGCTTCTCGCTCAGTGCAACGTTGCGCGATCCAATTGCCGCCGCTGGCCTGCTGGGACAGGGCGGTCAGGTCACGGCTCAGGTGGCGGTGCATGGGCTAACCCGGCTGGCTCCTTTCTCGGAGGATCTGTTGCCGGCTCCGCCGCAAGAAGGAGAGCGGATCACCATTTTCACCCAGGAGCATCTTGTCCAACCGGTTGCTGGGGGGATAACGGTGACGGCCCTGCCCCGTGACCTGATCGCCGAGCGGTTGCTGCGGCTTTACGGGCCAGAGGCAACCCGGCAAGTGCAACGTTCTGCCGTGACCTCGTTTACCTTTGATGATCTGGCGGCGGCCTTGAGCACTTTGGCGGAAGGCGGCTCCAGTCCGGTGCTGACGGCCTTGCAGGAAAGCCGGTGGATCATCTTTGCGACGACCGGTTTGCATCCCCGCGATCCGAACGCGGGCGTGCTCAAAACGTTCCTGGCCCGCCAGGCCAGCATGTTAGATGCGCGGGTGGTCGTCCTGGCTTTTGGCCCGCCCTATGATTTAGATAGCACGGAGATCAGCAAAGTAGATCTGTACTACGCCCTGTACAGCCCCGGCGAGCCATTTGTGGAGGCGGGGTTGCGGGCGCTGTTCCAGGACCTGGCACCGGCAGGTAATTCCCCGGTCAGTATCTCCGGCTTAAACTATGACCTGGCGCGCCAGGTCATGCCTGATTCGGCGCAGGTCATTGCTCTCAGCATTGTAGGCCCTAATGGGGAACCGGTGAAGCAGGAGAGCATCCGCAAAGGGGATACGATCATCCTCCGGGCCGGCACGGTGGCGGACAGCAACGGGCACCCGGTTCCTGATGGTACACCGGTGCAATTTGTGTTGGCTTACGTGCAGGAGGGGGTGGAACAAAGCCTGGTGGCCGAGACGTTATCCGGCGTTGTGACTACTTCTGTCACGCTGGACCGGGTCGGCCAGTTGAACATAACAGCGCGTTCGGAACCGGCACTCTCCTCGGCGTTGCTCCAGCTGACCATTCGTGAGGACCAACCGGTGATTATCGTGGCTACTACGCCCACGCCGGTGCCCACGCCTGAACCAACGGTGTCGCCCACACCGGCGCCCCCACCTCCCAAGGAGGGACGGTTGCCGGAGCCGTTACGTCTGCCGGTGCCACGCCGGGGCCGCTTGTTAGCGTGGGGGTTAGGACCGGCGCTGGCGCTGGCCGTCTGGGGGTTTGTCTGGGCGCGCCGCCAGGATCTGGATCCAGTGGCGGCGGTCCGGCTGGCGTTGTGGAGCGGGTGTGGGGCGCTGGGAGCCTATGTGGTGCTGATGGGAATGATGCGCCTGATCTGGCCGGCGGGGATTTACTGGCTGGCCTATCGCGAGTTCTGGGCCGGTGGGGTGGCCCTGGTGGGCGGTCTGGCTGGCCTGGGGGTGGCCTTCTGGCTCCGGGAGCGAGAGCTGCGACGCGATGCCCTCAACCTTACGGGGTGACGAGCAGCGCCAGCACCAGCAACGTCGCCAGCATGATCAGTAGCGGCCAGTTAGCACGCAACGCAGCGGTTCGTTCGCGCCCGGTGAGCAGGAAGGGCGCCAGGTTGGCCGGCAGGTTGCTTTGATGGAGCTGCTGGCGGAAATCGGTGATATTGGCCGGGCGATCTTTGGGATGGAGGGCCAGGCCGGCCAAGAGAGCCTGCTCCAGCGCCGGGGGGACATGGGGGTTATAGACACGCGGGGGGACCAGCGCTTCGGGGTCCAGAAAACGTTCGCGCGCTGTGGCAGGCGAACGCCCCGTCAACAGGTGATAGAGCGTCGCGCTCAGCGCGTAGAGATCGCTGCGGCTGTCGGTGTGGCTGTCATCGCTGCCGTATTGCTCCAACGGCGTGTAGGCAGCGGTGCCCCGTCCTTGCACGACGGTCACCGTGCGCGATTCATCGCTCGTCAGCAGCTTCACCAGGCCGAAATCCACCAGCTTGATTAACCCCGAAGGCGTCAGCTTGATGTTGGACGGCTTGATATCGCGGTGCAGGATCGGCGGGTCCTGGGCGTGGAGATAGGCCAGCGCATCGCAGAGCTGGTCGGCCCAGCCCAGCACTTGAGCCTCATCTAAAAACTCGCCGCGCTGGCGAGCTTCGTCCACCAGCTCACGCAGGTCGTGCCCGGGCACGAAGTCCATCACCAGGTATTCACGACCGTTCTCAGTGAAATAATCGGACACTTTGGGCAGATTGGGGTGGTCCAACCGGGCCAGCACTTCGGCCTCGCGCCGGAACTGCTCTTGCAGTTCGGATAGCAGGTCCGGGGTGACTTCGGGGTCGGGCGCGATCTCCTTGACGGCACAGACGCGGCCCGGCAACAGCCGGTCACTGGCGCGATAAACGGCTCCCATCCCGCCCTGCCCGATAGGAGCGACGATCTGGTAGCGCTGATGCAACACCACCTGAGGTTCCAGTAATCTTGCCATGGCCTTGCCTTTTTGCGGATCACCTTCATAATAACAGGACTTGCACAGTCAGTCAAGTGATGGACGTTTTCAGGCAGTCCTTGATACGCGGATGAGGTGGAGCGATGGAACCGACCAACACACCCCTGGTGATCATTTACGACGGCGCGCTGGCGGGGACCCGCTGGCCATTGGACAAAGAGACGGTCACGTTTGGGCGCGCCGCCGATTGCGATGTGGTCATTGCCGAGCGGCAAATCTCGCGCTACCATGCCCGGCTGGAACGCGACGGGGAGGGCTACGTGCTGCGCGATCTGGGCAGTAAGAACGGCACCTTTGTCAATGGTGAGGCGGTCCATGGGCAGCCCTATCACCTGCGCGATGGCGACGAAATCGCGCTGGCTAAGACGGTGCGGCTGGGCTTTGTGGCCGGGGAGGCGACGTTGCCACTGGAAGAGGCCCTGCTGCCCATTTTGCCCCGACATGGCAACCTGGCGGTAGATGCTTCGTCCTGCCGGGTGCGGCTGGGGCGGGGGGAACTGGATCCGCCGCTCTCGCCCCCCCAATTTCGGCTCTTGGGG
>Ga0067045_1029657_pt1 | contig 19138 bp, 25 predicted proteins | sample TerdegcTABiofilm_FD_59184 | JGI IMG/M metagenome (GOLD analysis project Ga0067045, IMG submission 59184) | Combined Assembly of (Gp0054472, Gp0054536) Wastewater bioreactor microbial communities from Singapore -Terephthalate degrading... | reverse complement strand
AGGGACTAGTGTCCTTTCGGACGTGCAGGTTCAAGTCCTGTCTCGGGTACAAGATAGCCCTGTAAATTACCCAAAGAGTATTTGCAGGGCTATTTTAGTATATTTTGTAAAACCTCATAAAAAAACTCCCCTCCACTATAATCGACAAATCAAATTGTACAAATTTATTAAAACGAAATGTACAGAATACATTATCTCTAAAACATTAAATCAATTATCAGGAAGTGGAGGGTCTGTCACGGGCAGATTATAACTAACATCATTGTCGAATACACGATTAAATGTAAATGTTATGTAATTTACCTGATTGGTACTAGCATTTGCTACATGAATCTCCCCATTTGTTTTTATTTTAAGAACTGCCGGAGTGGCAGTACCATTATAAAAGAAACCAACCACATCTCCTGATGGTCGTTGACCAATTGGCAAAGTGGCTATTTTGCCATAACTTGTCTCTGCATAAAAAGCACCATGTAGCATTAATACATTATATGAATTACTTAATAAACGAATTCCATTTAATGTTGTTGCCGGACTAAATCCACTAGCATAAGGGATAGTAATAAATGCTTTTAGATCGGCTCCCATACCTAATGAAGCCTGCAATTTAGTTTTGAGTAGAGTCTCTAAACTATACAAATCATTAAACCTAACAGCATCAGATGGTACTGTAAGATCATAACCCCAAGCATAATTTCTTATTTCATGAACATCTTTGATACTGCCATCTTTAAAAGTCCTGGCTTGCTCAGTAATAAAAGCTGGTTTGAGATAAAGAATCTTTGAGCCATCATAGTCAAAACTGGCCTGTGGAACAAAAAATATTTCGCCATTATGATATAACCATCCAGCTTGTGCATTAACATAAACACCTACATTTACTGATAACCCCTTAAGTATAATCCCTGTTTCGCCAGGTAGTAAAGCTTGTATAATACAATCTACTGCATCAATAATATTATTTTGAATTAAATCAAAATCCTGAAGCCTTAAGGGTAAGCCCCCATTAAGATTGCGTAATCGTTTCATGTTGAAAATTTTTGAATTATAAATGATTTACCAGGTAATTTATAGATTTGAACTATTGCTGCAATATGCTGAACTTGATCTTGTAAAGTAAAAGGTATATTTACAACAAAACTAACATTTACGGCATCAACTTCATTGAATATAAAACTGTCTGGCTCATCTATAAAAAAGTCAAAATCACCTTGTTGAGGTTCTTTATTCCATACCCATGGGCCTAAGTTAAAACCTTCGCCTATGAATATATCAGTACGTCCATAACGTGTATTAAGGAATCTTTCTATAAATGCAATTTGCGGCGTCATACAAATATCCCGCTTTGTAAAATATCTGTATGACTTTAAACTTTCTACTATCATATGTAACCAAGACATAGATACTTTTATCCATGCCTTCATGCGTGTACGCCTTAATGCTGGTGGCAATAACAAGACTAAAACATTATATAAAGAGAAATTCCACACAATTAATCAATTATGGATACATTGACTTCATCTTCATAAATAATATTACTATTATCTATGTCTAAAATAAAATAACCTGAAGCTGGCATCACGCTCATATTTATTGGTTTCCAATCCCCACCGCTGGGTCTGTGCCATGCATCATTAATTTGAACATCAATAACTCCTTCGGCTGATTGTATTGCATCAACTAATTTAGATAAACGCAATAAACCATCAAACTCAAGACCGGCTCCAAAAGACGCAATTGCATTCTCAATTGGGTTTATAGTAGAATCTCGTAAAAGCCTGTTATTGTGATCGAGTATCATTCTGTCACGTATAATTTTCATATTAACTTTTATTTCATCTGCAGGGAGAGATACTATTTCAAGTTTTACACCCGCATCTTTCCATTTAGCCCAATAATCTTTAAATGCTGATAATTGAATTGTGGATAATGGCTTAATATTTGGGCGTTCACCAGTAGCAACTTTAATAAGCACCTTATCACCAACTTCAGAAGCTGAGGCATATGTGATAATTTTTGCGGTTGGCTGATCAGCAGCATAGCCAAAAGTATCACCAAGCCATTCTAAACAGTAGCCATATTGAAATTTCTTGCTTTCTTCGGCATACCAGCGCAATGTATGCGGTCTTTTCCTAGCTATAATGTCTTCTACTTCTTCCTTATGGATATCGAAAAGCTTTTCTACCATCCACGATGCTACTGACATCAGCCATAACCATAATCGCCAGATTGCAACCTTGCTTTTGTTTGACAGATCGGCAAGTAAGGTTTCTGCATTATCCATGGTGTTGCCTGGATTATTGTCAACAACAAATGCATGCAATTCTTGCATGTTAGCTTTTACCTTATTAAGACTGTCGTATATTTCGGCTATTGTTCTTGCCATTATACTCTATATATAATTTCTTTTATAAGTCCTTCATTACACACATCTATTACTACCCTTACATAGTTAGTTAACAGGCCATTTAAATTATAAGTATAGCTTGAATGCAAAGAATCAAGCTGGCAGAAGCTTCCTGTAATTATTGAATAATTTTCTCCATCAAGACTTTGCTCGAGATGTAACCTTGTTTCAGTATCAGGGATAGTATAATTAATTTGAATTGTAAGATCTCCCTTAAGATTAGGAATTCTTACTCCATAAAATGATGTTGGACCATTATCCAATTTATAATTTAATTTTTGTGTAATATTTACCATATCTTCTGGTGTTAATTCGATTATATCTCCATTACCGGTAGAGGGATAAATATAATTACGCTTGTAATAATCAACGACAGATGGTTTTATAATTTCTGAGGGGATATAAATTATTTGTCCTTCATCAATAGCCTTATCTGGCCTTAGGAAGGAATTGGCAGCCAATATATCGAAAACAGCCTCTATACTCCCCAATTCTTGCAGAGCAATATCAAATACAGTTTGATTTTTTCGCGCGGTTATCGCTTTCATTTGTAAGTAGTTCTGACAGTTATATTACCAGATGGTTCAATTTGAATTTCAGGATTAGAACCACCATCGGCTTCAATTTGCAGGGTTACTTCTCTTATAAATCGAAGCCTTTGTTTACTAGAAGAAGGGCTATCTAGATATTTTACAAGGCCTATTCCTATAGCGGGAGATTCCTTAAAGTCTCCTTTTTCTGAGATCATAAGCAGCGTTACATTTTGAATATCAGAATACTGAATATCAAAATCACCATCTTTAACTGCAAGGTCATTCATAGAATCGAGTAATATATCTTTCATCAAGACAATGTATAATTGAATATTCCTGTAACTGCATAAGTACCGGCAATAAGACCTGAGGTGTAGGTTATATCTAATGACCTGATATAATCATCAATAGCATTGGCTATTTGCTCAGACAAAACTTCAATAGCCTCTTCAGGATTATCGGTTTTGCCCTTTGCTTCAAGAAATGCAGATTCTATAGATTTTCTTAGTTTGTTTTTATCAAGCATTTTTTAGGATTTTTTGCAAACGTAATTTGATGTTATTGAAAGAAGGCGAATTAATAGGCGTTCCTGAAGGCCCGGTTCCCGTAGGTACCGTAATGGAATTAATAGCATCAATTAGATCGCTTAAAACATTTTGTAGACTATCGTTCTGCCTAGATAAAAGAAAACCTTCCTTATCTATTTTAAATAAGGTTGTTTCTATTTTTAATTCAAGTCTTTCAACCACTGAGTAAGCAGAAATAATTTGGTTGGCGTTATTACCGGCGAGAGGGTTAATTAGAACATAACTGCCTTCTTTTGGAATAATTAAAAAAGCATTCTCATCATCATCGATCACTGCTTTGAGCCTCACCTGGTCTAATAATGGCCGCCCATCTTCAAAGTCAACAGTACATATGTTGCCAGTTACTTTAACTACTTTAGCAACCTGAATGGTTGATTTATCATTTTGGCTTAAAATGCGTATAGCTTCTTGTAATGTCATGCTCGAGGCCCCAATTTTATTTCTTGGCGGAATCCATCATTACTGAGTTTATAAACCACCTTATCTACCCAAAAAGCACCTGTACGGTCAGATTCCTCGGGTGATTCTAATACGACAATATCCCCTTGTCTGACATAAGGTTCTAAAAATGTTGAAAAACTACCTCTGTATCCATCATATATAAGGCGTGTATAATCACGTTCAGCTGCTTTTCGAAGTTCTTCAACTGATAAATTGTAGTAGTTTAGAGTACGAGATTCGCCGCCTTGGTCACCAATTTTCACTTCTTTTCTTTTACCATCAGGATAGAGCGAGATTGCGGTTACAAGGAGTTTAACATCTTGTGCACGTCGATATTCAAGATTATCTTCAATAATATTACATTTTTCCCCATTAAGGTGAAAGGTAATTCTTTGCGCAAATGCAGGATCATAAGGCTTTCCAATTACCAATACTCCCTGCCTGAAGAAACTATGAAGCCCTAGCTCTTTGAGTTTTTGGAGAATTTTTGCACGGTTAAGGTTTTCCATCCTGAAATTACCTAATTCGGCATCCACGGCATCTGTTTCAATATCATTGAAATGTTTTTTAATTAACATTGAAAGGCTGCAATTGTTAATATGGTCATTAATCGTGGATTGTTTTAGAAGGTACATATCGTCTTCGCATCTGAATTCGATAGGAACTTTGGGACTAATGCCTGCAACATATCCCTTAAATACATCATGCAAGATACCATTATAACCTGCCTTAATTGCTACACTGTCACCCGGCTTTACAAGATTGCGTAAACGATTTCTATTGAGCGACAGATTTGCCGGAAGCTGAACTGTGCAACTATTGGTAAGTTGTTCCCAGTCGGCAGTAGCTTCAGCATTATGCAAGTAGTTAAATACCAATTTACCAATAGTTATTTCAGAACAAGTTACCATCATTCCATTATCTTAAGTTCAATTTTCTGCTCACTAAGTGCTGAAAATGTAAAAGGGATTAAGTTTATATAAGGTGATTCAGGAAAGTTATAGTCGGTTATTACAATTTCATAAATTCCGAATGCATTAAGTAATTCATGGGCAATCTCTAAAGATGTTTTGGCTTCTAAAAACTCACGCAACTTCATTGCATCTTCACGTGGCCAGCGTACGCCATTGTAAGCCAAGATTCCTTTAACGTTGATAGTATAATCGCCATCAGCAATATATTCTTTAACGGTTCCGTTACGTCCTTGCAGTTTAGTCGTAACTATATTTTTAGATGTTGAAAAGCTAACTGTAGCTGAATCAAGAAGCAAATCCTCTTTACCATCAAAACCCTTTAAAAGCAAAGGCATAAACTTTGGCAGATCAGCAAAAAAAGAACCCGGAAAAAATAATGCAGTACCTGCATCTTTTGCAGCAGCTTTATAAGATAATGCATCATCAGCCCGTAACATACGGTTTATAGCCTCACCTAGTTGTGGCATATAGCCTGTTATACCGACATATCTCAGCAGATTAGGAATGTTTATTTCTCCGTTCATGATACAATAACCTCCGTATCCCTGACAGCACTCACTAAAGCATCTTTCACCAAATCTTGAATCCTTGCAGGTGATTCAGTAATTTTCTGTGTAACAATTTCAATTTTACCAACCAGGTTTTCTATTTTCACGTTAATATTACGTGTAGATACATTACCTGTTGGTGTTTGTCCCGTCGATTTTTCTGATGATGGTTGTATGGGTGTGGCAACCAAGGGTTGCTCAGTGACATTCTGAAACGGGTTTGCCGGCTGCTCACCAACAACAGAGGGTTGCAGATATTTTTTACCTTCATCATTCTCTTTTGCTCTTTTTGCAGCATCACGGGCTTCGCTCTTTTCAACACCGATATTATATGAAAGTGCAATGCTTTTGCCATAATCTGCAAACGCGTTTTTGAATTGCGAAAATCCAGCCTTTATTTTATCAATATCAAAAGTAAATATTCCAACAAGCATATTGCCGATACCTCCAAGCACATTGCTGGCCAATTTGCCTAAATTTAGAAATACAGCTTTGAAACTTTGCCATAATCCATATAAAAATTTTCTAAAACCCTCAAATTTATTCCATGCATAAATAAAGGCTGCAACTAGTGCACCAATTGCAATGACAATCCAGCCTATTGGAGAGGCATAAAAGGCTGCATTAAGTGCCCATTGCACGGCGGTAAAAATTTCCGTAATACCACTGAGTATAGTTGTCCACAAAACCTGCATTTTTGTTGCTAAGCTTAACATTCTGAATATTTCTACCATTGCCATCAAACCAGGTGCAAGTTGCAATATATTGCCGAGCTGAGAGAACATAATATCCAACCATGGAAGAAGGCTCCCTGTAATACCAAATACAGATATTTTAAGATTCTCAAAAAATTGTAATATACGATCATGTGTCTCTTTATAACCTGCCCCTATCGTTTTCGCCATATGTTCACCAGCCGGCCCGGCTGCTTCAATTTCTGCAGTAAATTGTCGCATAAGTTCTGTATTCTCTATTAGGACTTGGGCTGCTACTTGATTTTCGGTTCCAAACATTCCGGCAAGAAGGTTGGTCCCTGCAATTCTCTTAAGCAACTCAAGTCTGTCGGCCAATGAGCGCGTTTTGTCGGCAATTGCGTTAATATCGACACCCAATGATTGCAAACGATCTCTTACTTCCTTTGGCAAAAAATCCTGGCGATTAAGAATTCCCAACACATTCCGCAATGCAACTCCTCCCTCTGCTCCTTCCTTCCCGAATTTTCCAAGCACCTGAAGTGCTGCATTGGTCTCGATAAACGATACATTAGCTGCTCTTGCGGCTGCACCACTTTCTTGCAAAGCTGCTGCTACAGATGGCACTTCAACAGCTCCAATTCTGGCAGCAGCAGCCATTTGGTTCATCATATCACGAACTGCTTGAGCTGCCAGCCTTGGGTTACTAAGGTCAATGGCATATTGGTTCAAGGCGGCTGTGATTGCATTTACTGCACCTGAAGTGTCGCCTTTCATTGTCTTAGCCAGAATAGCCGTTGTGCGGGCAATATCATTCAAGGCATCCGGTGCTTTTGCAAGTTCAGGAGTTAATTTCGATAATAATATCTGATAGGTAATTAGATGTTCAGCAGATGAACCCCCAAACTCACTGGACATCTGCCTGGCTGCTGATCCCATATCATCGAGTGCCTTACCTGAAACATCTGTAATTGCCGATAACTCACGTAATGCTTTATCATATGCATATACTGCATCTGTTGCTGCACGAAATGGCTGGCCAAAGGTGTCTGTTATACGATTAATGGCATCAAAAGCGAGAACCCTCAGGCTACTTTGAACACGAACAGCTCCCTCATCCATTTTCTGAAATGCCGTTTCGACCTTCCCCTCCATTGTTATAACCGTATTGGCGAGCCGATCGAACTGCATTTTCAGCTCATTAATAGCCACAAAAATATCACCTTCTAAATTTATGGTTATATTTGCAGTGCTATTCATTTATTATGGAAACTTTAATGTATTTATTTGCTATTAGTATTTATGCCATTGGGTTCTACTTGCTTTATAAAATCCTACGATATTACTTCAAAAAATTTGGGCCCAATTAAAAAGTCTATTTTTTACCGGCAAAAGCTTCATAAACGCCAATTCTGACTGCCTCTTTTAAATTTGTGATGTCGTATTCTTTTAACCATAAGGCCTCAGCCCCAAGCTTACAAAACTCTTCATCGCTCAGCTTATAAGGATTAACCCTGAATTGTTGCCTGATAAGCGCTGCCACCTTACGTAAATCATCTGCACCATCTACTGAGTTAATTAATTTCGAACTTAAATTTTTTTTAATGAGGCTATACGGGGCTTAAAAAGATTAGCCAGTTGAGCAATAGCTCCCATACGGGCTTCGTCGTCTGTAGTTATTGCCTCATCACCTCCAAGCCAGCAATTTTCGAAAAGGATATTCCCTTGCTGAATAGGGTTAGATGCCGAAGAAGCCGCTGATAAAATTTCTAGGCTGGGTTTGCGAAAATAGCCCGTAAGCTCAGGTTTTTCATCTCCTTCTGCTTGTATGGTAAGACAAAAAACATCACCATACTGCTTCTTCCACATACTAATCATGGCTTCAGTAACTGCTTTAGGTTTGGTCATAGTTAATTCCCCCATTCAATATGTGAAACAATCAGATCAAATTCCGTTTCAAAATTTGTATCTCCTTCTTTAAGTTCGCGCTTGTTGCTTGTGAATTCACAGTTGCGAATAACATGGGTTACAATTTTGTCGCTAGGGTTCAGATAAGAAACTACGATATCGAAAGGAGCAATATCCTGCAAACGTGTGACTCCTGCGGTAAGGGCAGCAGTTTGTATAGCTTCTACCTCGTAATGTTTAAGGGTTATCTTGGCTGATGCCTCATAGCGGCCATGGCCGCGGCTAACCGGATATTGTCCGGCACCGTAATTATTTACTTTTTCAACTTTATCTTCATAGCTAATTGCAGATATACCCTGCACAGTGCGGCCCATTATATTTACCCGCACATTAGCCCATGAATGCCTGATGCCATTGATTAATGGGGTTCCTTCCATATTTAAAATGGGTTTTTAAATCCTAATTTGGCAATAATCTTAGATGCACTTCCTGTGGGTATTATCTCAATTTGAACTTCAAGCTGAGATGTTGCCAGAAGATTCTGGTCTGGATCTACATAAACATTAATTCCTGATACTTCATCGTTGCGAAGCATTTCCTCAAGGCCTCGTTTGCCTATCGTCTCAAACTGCTTAACCACTTCAGTTGATAACTTGCCTGTTTTGGGATCGATCTTTTGTGGTGATTCAAGATATGGCAAGAGTGATGCTCGCACAAGTCGTGCAGCTTTGTTCATGGTTTCTACATTTTCGGCATATGCATAATCTGATGTGGCTGATGTTGCAGTGGCAGTACTATTGAAATAATAGCCAGATATGCCTGTATGGGTCCTGAAGAATTGTGCTCCGGCTTCATCGATAGCATCTTGCACAGCATCCGAGATTTCTTCAATTTTCTGTCCGTTTATTCCGGCAACCGTTAAGCTACCTCCATAACAATTAAACTTATCAACCCAACTGTGCTTTACATTTACAGCGGCAGCGGATCTTGCTCCAAGTGCTGTGCCTACAGCAGCATAAGATGCATATTGTTGATGCTTATTTGCTGTGACAATCGACTGGCCAACCATTACCATAACGCCTTCAGCATTCAAACCACGTATATTATATGGTGTGCTCGTTGGGCTATAATTTTTACCTTCCAGGATAAAAAATACAGGCCGATGTGCAGCAAATTCTAAAAGATATAGAGTTTGAGCAGCCATTATTGCCTGTATCTGGTCAGAACCCGCAGCTTCGAATGGCATCACTGATTCAGGGGTTCTCGGATTCCATACCACACCTACACGTTTTATCTTCCCTTGAGCTCTTCTGAGAAACTTTTTACAACTCTCTTCAATTAGAGCACGGTAAGAGGAATCTATATCTGTTATCATAAGATACAAGGTGCCATTTGGATTCATTCTGAAAAACTCACTAATATGTTCATATACAAGAATTCCGTTATTTAGATCATAATTAGGAGTAATCTGTAAGGAAAGAGCATCATCGACAGATGAAAGTAGATACAATGTATTAAGTTGTACACCACCTTCAATTGGTAAACCATTGCAAAGCAATCCACTGATACCATCCTGGCTTTCTGTGCGACGACCCAGCCCACCGCTTCCTTTTACAATAATAACATCATTCATAGCTCAATGTGGTTTTGAGTGTCAATTAAACGATTTCCGGTTTTAGCTGATTTCTCAGATTCTTTTTGTTTTTTTACACGTGTTTGCACATCCGGGTTCTTTTTCGGTACAGGATTTGGGTTGGAATCTTCGAGATTAGAGACCGGGTTATCTTCTGCAGGATCACTAAATTCGTGATTACTGGCTTGAATAACCTCAGCTCGAGAAATTACCATTGTTGTGTGTCCGTTAACACGGGCATGGTAATTGGCATGCCCTTCTGCTTCTGGCAAAAAGATATTGCCATCTGTTACAGCAATTACTTTTTCTACATCGAGGTATTGATCAAATACTTTAGCTGCTTCCTCAATAAGCTCGGTTCTTGTCAGTCTTTTCATAATTATTGAATGATTTGAGTAAAACATCGGTTTTATCTGCAGACCCTTTTGAGGATCCTCTATAAAAGTTCAATACAGTGCTGAGTGCCGTTAGAAGTGCACCCAGGACGGCATATGCAATCTCACGGTTTCCGTTTGGGATGGGGCGGAAATATAGCAGTAATGCAAGCCCTATTGTAAATACAACAATCACTATATCAATTATAAATCCTACATTTTTGGCAAGCCAGCTTGCTGATGCAGCTTCCTGGATTTTAATATTCATATTGCGTGCATCAGCCACATCGGCGAGATAAGCCTTAAGTTCATTTTCTTCATATTCCAGAAGAAGTTTTTTGAACTCACTGGCTTGTTCAGGTTCCATTTGTGGAATTTCTTTCTCTACAAGTTTGCTGATAAGTTTAGCGGGTGGAAATACATCTCCTACAAGCTCCAAAACACCAGGGGCATTTTGAGTTAAAAATTTACCAACAGCTGTTTCTTTAAAAGGCTTTTTCATGATGATAAACCACTATTTAAATGGTACAACGAGAATTTTTTTCAACCCAGTATATCTGCAATCAACATGCACCCATGTTGGAGTGTCTGCTTCAATACAAGTGAGGCCGTTAATCATAAATACTTCCTGATGCTTAAGAATTTCTTTTTGAATTTCATCAGTGGTAAGATTCGATAAGTTAAAATCAATGGCTCGTCCAAAACGATGCTGACTATATTGGGCACCAATTTCCGATGTAAAGTCGCGTAAACCTCGCTCAGTAAATTTCCCCCCTATATGCCAGTTGTTTATGGTCATAGGCATGTCAAAATAATCTCTGATAAATTGTGCAAGAGATATAATTCTTGAATCAACAAACCAAATAGCCTTATCGCTCCATTTTTTATACATATTAGGCCCTACAAATTCCTGAATTATAAAATTCTTGCTTACTTGCATTTCGCTCTAATATATTTAGTTGCTTTAACCCAAACCCATCGCATAATCAGACCGCCAAGTGCACCCATTGCACCAAGCAAAATAGCTTCAAAAATGCCTTGATAGTTAATTACCCCGGCAATCATGCCGGTAATCGAACTTAACGAACCATAGGTGCTTGCCAATAGGGGTTCCCTCATTTTCATAAATTTTATCTTTTCATTGAGATAAAGGTTGGTAGCGGGAGAGGGATTCGAACCCCCGACTTGCGGATTATGAGTCCGCTGATCTAGCCACTGATCTATCCCGCATTTAATCATATATAATTAAGCTTTTGCAGAAACTAAAGCGCCAAAGCCGGTCCATTTTTTAGGAAGACAAATATCATAGAGTCTGAAACCTACAAGATTACGTCTGTATTCAGGGTCGCCAGATGCCTCGCTATAATACATTTTGAGATCTCCTTTGCATTTGAAAGCTCGTTGCGGATAAAAAGCAATGGAGGCGGCTTGGTCATTTGCCGGATCGGCAGCAGCGCCAAATGCTTTTTTAGTTAATACACCACTTATTTCTTTATAAACCGGCATGGTTGGATATTCATATATTCTGAAGCCGTACATGTTTAATACGGTTCCTTCGGATATATTTTTATATTGCTTTTCAAATGTTTCATCCACCATCAAAAGATCTTGCACATGCTCATTGCACAAAAGCAATATTCTTCCTTTTTTGGGTACCTTCAGGTCATCAAGTTTTTTCTTCAAGCGTATAATATCCTGAGGTATAAGTCGCTTTCTTGCATAAGTTTCTCCATTGCTTGTGCCACTTGTTAGTATTATTGGCGTTTCCGCACTATTCACTGATGGTGCAAGCGCATGTGCCGCTTTATCCGAGGTTTTTTCTTCAAGTACCTCCTTATGTTGGGTAATTACATTGGCCATCTTGTCGTAGGAGATAGCATATAATTCATCATCAGTAATTATAGTATTTTTTGTATCAAACTTGTCTAATGAGATGGCCACGTCTTCATCTTCACGACTCACTACGGCTATTGGATAAGTAGTGTTGTTTATCAATACTTCGGGGTCGGCTCCTATATCTACCAGGTGTATTACATTATTATTAACAAGCTCATCACGGCTAGGAATTTCATTTATCCATGACGGATCACTGCGAAAATGGTTGAGCATTTCGCCGGTCCATATCTCTACCATTACGGTATCCATTATAACGCCTGTTTTACGTGGAATGAATGAACCTAGCAAAAGAGTACCAATAATTGGAATTAATGGCAGCCCTGTAATAATTCCTGTAACTCCGCCTACAAAAAAGGCAAAAAGAAGTGCGATTACTAATGAAATAATAAATCTCATTTTTTTTTCAGTTTTTAAAAATTTTTAAATATTTGCTTCACGTTTGTATTTTTCGCGGTAAAGATTGCGGTAAAGTTCTGGTTGCTCAAGTTTCACCCTTTCAAGTTCTTTGCGGCCTAATTTCACCAGGTCGTCCCACGATTTCAGTTCTGGGCTGGGAGAAACAGGTTTCCTTTGTACCATTTCCGTTGGCCTTTTAACAGGCTGTATTGCCTCAAGCAGGGCTTTCGTACTTTCATAATCCGATAAAGCCAGCTTAACAAACGATTCCTTTTTATCGGCCGTTATTCTGCATGCAGCAATGGCTTCATCCACTAGTTCTTCGGCCCGGGCCTTTAGAGCAAGCATTTCTTTATTTTTCAATTCTAGGTTTTCAGCTGCCAAGGCTTGTTTTTCATTTTGTAATTTGGCAATTTCTTGCAAAATTTGTTCTTCGGTGGCATTTTCAGCCAGCCCAAGTTTTACTGCTATACTTTTCATTTTGATTTGATGTTTGTTAATAATAGGTATTATTGCACTGTCTTCTCCTGCTGATAATGCTATAATTTTGTCATCTTTATAAAGCCTTACACTATTTTTATTGCCGGGTATATCTACCAAGCTTATTTCCAGTAATATACATTTGGTTACAGTACCCCTTGTCTGCCCTGGCAACATAAATTTGGGTTCCTCAGATACTTCTAATACCTGTATACCTATGGAGCATGCATTGATAAATCCTTGATCCACCTTATTTTTTATTTGTTTGGCAAAGGGGTCATTTTCATCCAAAACCGCTTCAGCAGTTAGGGAGCCATTCTCAATTTTCAAATTTTCCCACCTTCCAATAGGTAGCATACGGCTGTCATACCTTTCATGACGCCAAAGCATTACAGGATTTTGCAAAAACGATGTAAAATCGATACCCTTTGTTAGTATACGAAAGCCGGCATCGTTGACCTGTTCATCACTTACCTTAAATCGCGTTCCTGCCATTATGAACATTACAATTGATGATTCAAAGAAAATCCAAGTATGATGACTTTACAAATTACATGTTATTAATTAAAAATAACTTACATTATAATGTGCCTCCAATAACATATAATAACACAAGATTTCATACTCGAAACAGCATAATTGAATTTTGCAGTAAATATGGCACCAATGGGCAGAAAAACAGATGAAAACAAAAAGAGCCTTGCTTTTATACTATTCATGAATGGTATGCTACAAAAGGATATTTGCCAAAGGGTAAATATTACCCCAAAAACTTTGCAGAGGTGGGTAGTAAAAGAGGCCTGGAAAGAAAAACTGGCTGCTAAAACTATTACTCGCACCGAACTTGTAAATAAAGTATTGAGCAAGATTTATGATATGCTTTCCGCCTCAGGTAATGTTGATGCTGATGCCCTAAGTAAACTTGCTTCGACTATCGAACGTTTGGATAAAAAGGATACTCCGGTTATTATTATGGAAGTTTTTATGCGATTTGGCAATTGGCTTCAACAGATTTCTATAAAAGATAAAGATTGCGACTTAGAATTCATTAAAAAAGTTACACGCTATCAGGATAAATATGTTACCGAAAGGATGGCACAATGAAAGCAGATGCCCTTCTATATCAAAAATGGAAAGAACATTGTGCTGCAGTAGAGTCGGCTACAAGCCTGATTATAACAGAGTCATCTGATAACGCAAGGCTAAGAGTTGGGAAATTATTGAATGACTATGAAGCATTTGCATCATACTACTTCCCTCATTATATTACAGATCCATGTGCAGATTTTCATTTAGAGGCTGCTAAAAAAATTAAATCAGATCCTAATATATTTGCAATACTTGAGTGGCCGCGCGAACATGCTAAAAGCGTCCATGCCGATATAATAATTCCTCTATTCCTAAAAGCCCACAAAGAACTCAACGGAATGATAATAGTGGGCAAAAATGAAACAGATGCATGCATGCAGCTTTCACAACTGCAAGCTGAGCTTGAATTTAACCAACGATATATAAATGATTTTGGAAAACAAAAAAAGCTTGGCAGTTGGGAAGATGGCGAATTTATAACTACAGATAATATATTATTTAGAGCTTACGGGCGTGGCCAAAGCCCCAGGGGTCTACGCTTACGAGAGAAACGTCCTAATTATTGCGCAATAGATGATATTGATGACGATGAAATAGTTCAAAATCCCGACAGGGTAGAAAAAGTGGTCGACTGGATATTGGGTTCTCTTTATAACGCTTTGGACATCCGTAAAAGCCGTATGGTAGTAGTAGGAAACCGTATCCATCAGAAATCTATCCTTGCTCATCTGGTTGGCGACATTGAAGAAGGAAGTTCAAAACGAAAAGGAATTTGGCATTCAAAAGTATTGGCCACTGTTGACGGTACTTTTACAGGGAAACCGTCCTGGCATCAAAAATTTACCAGCGAACAGTTGCAACGACGTTTTGAGCGTATTGGCTACTATATGGCCATGCGTGAGTTCTTTCACAAACCAATTATTAAAGGAAAGGTTTTTAAACGCGAGTGGATAGTGTGGGGTAAAATACCCAAGCTCTCCGAAATGGATCATATCGTGTGTTACTTTGACCCAAGCTATAAGGCAAAAACCACAAATGACTTTAAAGCTATCAAAGTATGGGGAAAGAAAGGCTTAAAACTCTATTGCATTGATGCTTTTGTTAAACAGACAACACTTACAGAAGCTATTAAATGGATGTACGACTTTTATGAAGCAACACGCGATATTGCTGCAGTTGAGTTTTATATGGAAGAGGTATTTATGCAAGATACATTCTATGATGATTTCGAAGCTGAAGCTCGTATTAGGGGTTATTATTTACCTATAAGAGGTGATACTCGCCATAAGCCTGATAAATTTAGTCGAATAGCTGCTATTGCGCCCCTTTGGGAACGAGGATTGGTAATTTATAATCAAGCTCGAAAAACATCTGCCCATATGATTACAGGGATTGAGCAAACCCTTGCTTTCCAAAAAGGTTCAGCAGTGCATGATGATGGGCCGGATGCCGATGAGGGAGCCATCTTTATCCTTCAGCGTAGAGGAAGGGTGGAAAATTTCGATATACAGATTGGTTTACGTAATCATAAATCTATTTACTAATGGCCTTTATTACAAGAGAGGATTATGAAATGCTTATTGCACATGACGACTTATTGTTGGTGCAACAAAGCTCCGATGTCAACCGTCAGTTGGCAGAGCAAACAGCTCTATCACAAGCCGAATCATATTTGAGTCAACGCTACGATTGTCAAGCTATTTGGAATACCATAGGAGAGCATAGAAATAAAATGCTGCTTATGGTTATTATGGATTTGGTCCTATATCATCTACATGCCCATCTTCCAGGGCGTATGGGTATTGAAATTCGCCGACAGAGATATGATGATGCATTGTCATGGCTAAAAGCCGTTGCCAATGGCTACATTACTCCAGATCTACCACGCCCATTATCAGAAAACCAAGCAACACCTGTGCTTTATTCTTCTCGTCCTAAACATAACCCATACTTTTAAATCAATACCATGTCACATAAAAATACACCTATATATCAAGGTCATAAGTTCAGAAAACTATCCCTTAGAGATCTGCAAGCTAAAGCAGGCTTGTTAATAGAAATTGCTCAAAAAGCCCGGCAACTTACTCAATTGAAAATCGATGCCTGGAGAAGAGCTCATCAGGCAGCCATAAACCCAGATAATCCACGCCGCCGGGCTCTTTATGCCATATATGATGACATTCTGTTAGATGGTCACCTTAGCGGTGCCATTGAACATAATCGCAAGAACGCAACATTGCAGAAAGCTTTCAAAGTAGTAGATAAAAACGGAAAGAAAAACAACGATCTTACCGAGTACCTTGAAGCTCCATGGTTTAAAAAATTAATAAGCATAGCTCTAGATAGTAAGTTTTACGGCCATAGTCTTATAGAGTTAGGACCTCCAACCCTCATCGATGGTAAACCCGGATTTTTATATGCTAAGCTTATTCCACGAGAACATGTATCGCCAGAACTTGGAGTCTTTATCCGCAACCCTGATGATGACTGGAATAAGGGATTGCCATATAATACACCTGAATATTATCCATGGCTCATCGATGTTAATGATGATTCATTAGGTTTGTTACTCAAATGCTGTCCACCGGCTATCAGCAAACGCTATATATATGCCTTCTGGGATGAATTTGCTGAAATTTTCGGTATGCCTATTCGCATTGGTACTACCAGCTCACGCGACAAAACTGAACAAAATAAAATAGCTTCTATGCTCGAAAAAATGGGCGCGGCATCCTGGGGTTTGTTCCCAGAAGGCACTTCCATAGAATTGAAAGAAACCTCGAGAGGAGATGCATTTGAAGTCTATGACCGAAGAATCGTTAGAGCTGACTTCGAAATCAGCAAAGCAATACTTGGCCAAACCATGACAATGGATAATGGCTCGAGCTACAGCCAGGCTAATGTTCATTTAGAAATCCTCAACCGTATATGCGAGCGAGATGCTGATTTTATACGCGATCTTGTAAATAATGAATTATTTCCCAGACTTAAAATTCATGGCTGGCCTATTGATGGGCATCGACTCGATTGGGATGAAAAAATCGTTTATACACCCGAACAACAAACCGAACGAGACAGATTGGTATTACAATATTATGTTGTAGACCCAAAATATTTCATCGACCAAGGCTATCCAATAATGGGTACCCGTAACCCTACGTTATCCACGAAAAATGATTTTTTCTGATTAGCCCCGCTGCCGCGGGGCACCTGGAATCATTACAAAAGGAATTAGAATCCATTTATTGCATATATTGCAATGAAAGGTTTCTCGATGTCAATAATAACAAACCTGATGACTTAAACGATGCTTTTGCTGATTTACAAAAAATTTTAAACCCTTATCTTGAAAAAGTTTTTAAAAAGTCTATTAATGCTGATATACCCTCTATTAATATTACAGCCCGAGGATATATGAAGGCTGTTGATAAAAGCCTTGCTAATCTCAAAACTGACTATGCCCGCCAAGATAATATTGCTTTTTATAGAGCCATCGAACAAAATTGCTTTCGATTTGCAGCTGCTAAAAATTATCATGAAACCCTCGCATTGAGTAAACTCCTAATTGATGATAATGGCAATGCCCGTTCATTTGATGAATTCAAAAAATTAGCCACATCTATATTGGAAACATTCCGAAATGATTGGCTAAGAACCGAATATGACCAGGCCTTGATAACCGGTCATAGAATTGCCGATTACCGAAGACAGGTAGCCAATGGAGATACTTTTCCCACATGGCAATATAAAACCCGGGATGATGGTCATGTTCGCCCAGGGCACCTTATGCTGCATAATATGAAATTGGCAGCCAACGACCCTGCCTGGCGATTCATTTATCCACCTAATGGTTGGCGTTGCAGATGTTATATTAAACCACTGAGCGAAGCCCCACCAAACTTAAGCAATGGCGATAAAGCAATTGATTTGCTGCGTTCAACAGCCGATACCAAGGGCAGAAGCGAATGGGATAATATGGTAAAACAGGGTTTTGCCTCGAATCCGGCACTTGATGGCGTTATATTTCCCTTACAACATCCTTACTGGAAAGAAGCCCCCGACGATATACTTCGTAAGGCGTCCTTGTTGGCTCCCAATAACTTTAATCGTATATACACCAGCTCGAAAAATACGGGTTGGGTAGACGTGCACCAGTCACATGGTAAACAAGAATTAAAGGCAAATTTGGCCATTGCACGCATATTAGCTGATGAGTATGGAGAACAAATTAGGCTAATGCCAATTGATAATACTCCAGGGGTAAAAAATCCTGATGCAATGATTATTACAAGAAATAATGAATTGTGGGATTTTAAAACACCTGTAACTCCTGACATCAGGCATCAAATTTTTAACTCAATAAAACAAGCCAAGCGGCAAAAACTAGAAAATATACTAATCAGAATATCCGGAAACAAACCGGTTGAGATTATTAAAGGCTTTTTGGATATAGGTATTCAAAGATTTGGCACCATTAGAAAAATTCAACTTCTTTATCAACATAAGTTAATTTCAGTGGATTTATCATTGCTTAAGGAAAAGAAACTTAATGAACTTTTACAATTTCTTAAGGACGCTTTATAAAACCCCCGGAGCAAGCCATTATGGCTTGCCCCGGGGCGAAGGGAGTGTCCTCTCGGACTCTCCTGTGGTTTTGCAAAGATACAACAATTTTTGATAAATTATGCCATTTGATGATAAAAAAATTAAGGAAAAATTAAAAAAGCTTGTAAATCTGCTTGATAAAGTTCCTGCAATCGTCGGACAGGAAGCCGAAAATTTTTATAAAGACAGGTTTCACGAGCAAGGATGGCGCGATAAGAATCTGGTACGATGGAAACCTAAAAAAAATCCTGATGGATACCCTATATTGCGCAGCAAAAACCCTTCGGGGCTGGCTGATACTATTATCTGGGAAAAAATTGATAACAACAGCATTCTTCTTACAGCCGGCGATGCCAGAAAACCTTATGCCAGAATACATAATGAAGGAGGAATTATTACTATTCCTTTAACCAAACGCATGCGAAGCTATTTCTGGAGCATGTATTATGGTTTGGCCCCCTATTGTTAGGACTAAATTAGTAAAGGTTCGACAAAAATATTACTTTTTGCATCAATTTTGCATGCGTTTTGAATCAAAAAATCTTCAGGAAGGGCAGAGATCCATTTTGGTCTCT